>Ga0307492_10000448_pt1 | contig 17574 bp, 13 predicted proteins | sample SI3LmetaG_FD_202365 | JGI IMG/M metagenome (GOLD analysis project Ga0307492, IMG submission 202365) | Sea-ice brine microbial communities from Beaufort Sea near Barrow, Alaska, United States - SI3L | ecosystem: Environmental > Aquatic > Marine > Coastal | place: USA: Alaska | collected 2017-05-06 | reverse complement strand
TAAAAAATACCGATGTCATTTATCGCGGTTAAAACAACGTAAAATATCCTTAATGGTAATAGTGGTGACGTTGAAATAGAATCAGAAACCAACATTCGAAATAACATTCGAAAATAACATTCGAAAATAACATTCGAAATTAACATTCGAAAATAACGCGATAACGTAACTTAATAGTCAATACAACTAATGGGTGTCAATGATTGAAAATCAACAAAATAATTTGCTTTTGTGTGAGTTATTACATTTAATTAATCACATGATAAATTAAATGGTTTGTGGTTTGTGACAATACACAACAACAGTAAAACACGTGGTCGCCCCATAGATTTGCAATCGCAAGTGTTACAAAAACACAAGCTTATTGCTGCTGCGAATACTCTGCTAAATAATAAAACATACAAAACCATTACCATCCGAGAAATTGCTGAAGTTGCCGGTACAAAATCAGCCATGATTGCCTATTACTTTGGTAACAAACAGGGGGTGTTTCAGGCCCTAGTTGAGCATGTACAGCAGTCACAGCCAAACGTTATAAGTGATATTCAAGCAGCAGAAAAACCGATAGAAACGTTTATCACTCATATTCTAAGAGAGGCATGTGAGCATCCAGGTTTAGTGCGTTTTTTTCATGATGAACTGATTAATGAAGATTCAGCTATGAGAGATGTTTTTATTGAGTCCTTGCCCAAAGCGATCAGTCTTTTTTTACCTGCGCTTATCCAGCAAGAGATTGATAAAGGCCATTTTAGAGCCGAGTTAAATCCCAAGTATGCGGCATTTTCTTTGATGACTATGATCATGAGCCCTTTTGTTATCGCACCAATACGCGAACAAGTATGGGAAATATCGTTAGTCGAGTTAGCGCAAGCCAGTTGGGCGAAACATATCCATGATTTATTTATTTCTGGCTGCCGCCAGTAACAAGAGACTAACAATATGAGAATCAATATGATCATTAACAAGAAGCGTCGCATATTATTACCCGTAGTGGCAGGTATCGGTTTGTTTACTGCTATCCTCATTGTGGCAATACAGCCGGGAGTAGAACATGTGGATAAACAACGCTTAGCTACGCCCGTTAGCATCATTACCGCCAATACTTTAAATATTAGACCCTTTATTACCGGTTTTGGTACGGTTTCACCTGATAAAAAGTTAGAGGCTAAAGCTGAAGTTTCTGGTCGTGTTCGTTATGTGCACCCTGATCTTAAAAAAGGGGCATTACTGGCACAGGGCACTGTGGTGGTGGTCATTGACGATGTTGATTATCAGTTGTCGTTAAAGCAGGCTCAGGCTGATTTACTGGTTAATCAGGCAAATTTGAGTGAGTTTGGCTTCACTATCAAAAATACCGAACAAGATTTGATATTGGCACAACAAAAACTAAAGATTTCTCAGTCCGAATATCAAAGAAAGGTCGAGCTGAAGAAAAATGGCACGGTGTCTCAGTCGGTAGTTGATAGTGATTACAAGCAGGTATTGGCTTTGACTCAAGAAACACAAAGCTTAGAAAATCGATTATCAACGCTGCCGGCAAAAAAAGACGTACTCAAAGCTAAAATTGAGATTAGCCAAGCTAAAGTTCAGCAGCAGCAACGTAATCTGGCACGTACTGAAATTGCCCTGCCATTTAATGGCCGTATTGGCAATGTAAATATTGAACAGGATCAATACGTCACAGCATCCAATTTATTATTTAGCGTGCAGGGTATCGATAAAATTATTATTAATGCCCAGTTCTCATTAGAAAAATTTAATGTTGTTGCCAAAAGTTTTCAAAAAAACGCCCACATCCTACAACAAGCAATAGCCAACAATGAACTAAACCAAGTCTTTAGCCAGTTAGGGTTAAGTGCAACTGTTATGAGCACTGATAACAAACAACTGAAGTGGGAAGGAACAGTAGAAAGAATTTCTGAAGAAATTGATCCCCAAAGTAGAACTGTAGGGGTTGCCATTAGTGTCAGTGATTCATACAAAAACCTGCAACCTGGACAACGTCCACCATTAATGGAGGGCATGTACATGGAAATACAATTACATGCCATTGCTGATGACTTTGTAGTCATACCGCGTTTTGCATTACATGAAAAAGAAATATTTTTAGTCGATGAAAACAACCAGCTTGAGCGTGTCAAAATTGCTAATGCGCAATTGCAAGGAGAGTTGGTTTTATTGCGTGATCAATCACTCAATGGGCGGCAGGTTGTTAGTTCTGATTTATTTCCTGCGGTACAGGGGATGTTATTGGCACCCAAAATTGACGAGTTTGCAACTGCACAAATACAACGCTGGGTAAAAGGAGAATAAGCCATGATCCGATTTTTTGCAGCGCATCCGACAGCCGCTAATTTATTGATGTTGATCGCCATTTTGGCTGGTTTATTAACCTTACCAAATTTGAGGCGTGAAACCATGCCTGAAATAAAAACCTTTGAAGTGACGGTGACGGTACCTTACCCCGGTGCGGCACCATTAGACGTTGAAAAATCAATTTGTTTACCTTTAGAAGATGCTATCGACGGTATCGGTTTTATTGATGAAAAACGTTGTGAAGCCAAGCAAAATGTAGCCGTTATGACGATTAAAATGCTGGAGCGAGGCAACTTTGAGAAGTTTCTAGACGACATTAAAAGCGCGGTTGATGGCATTAATGAATTTCCAGATGTCAGTGAAGAGCCCATTATTAAACAGAAGAACCGCACCCAAGCGGTGGTTAAGGTTGCACTGACGGCAGAATTGCCGCGACCCGAACTGAAGCAACTTGCCGAGCTGATAAAACAAAAAATGTTGCAGTATCCGATGATCCCACTGGTTGAAATTGAAGGTTTTTCTGAACGTCAGTTCCAAATCCAAGTATCGAGCAATAAGTTAAGACAATATGGCTTGAGCTTGCAACAACTCGCGAACTTAATCGCCAAACAAGACCTGGATTTACCTGTTGGCACGATAGAAACAGATTACGTGGCACAACAACTTCGCTTTAGTGATGAGCGAAAAAGTCCTAATGAGTTAGCTGATTTAGTGGTTATTAAGGGCCAAGCGGGTAACGAAGTTAAACTAGGCGACATAGCTACCATTGTTGATACGTTCGAATTATCTGAAGATCGTGGATATTTTAATGGTGTCCCAGCTGCATTTCTTAAAATCAGTAAAAACAAAGTAGATGACAGTTTGGAAGTGCTAGATGCCGTAAAAGAATTTATTGATCAACAAAAGCAGTTGTTACCACAAGGGGTAGGGTTTGAATTAACTGAAGACACCACCAGTATTGTTAAAGACAGAATACGTTTGTTATTAACTAACGCATGGCAAGGTTTGTTTTTAGTGTTTGGGGTGATGTGGCTATTTTTTACTCTTCGTTACGCTTTTTGGGTAGTGATGGGCTTGCCGGTATCCTTTTTAGCCAGCTTTTACGTATTAGGACACCTTGGCATCACCATCAACATGATCTCAATGGTCGCCTTGCTAATATCGTTGGGTATCTTAATGGATGACGCCATTGTTATATCCGAAAGTATTGGTACTCAAATTAAAAAGGGTAAAAAACCCATGCAGGCGGCAATTGATGGCACCAAAATTGTAGCTCGCGGGGTGATTTCATCGTTTGCCACCACTTTGTGTATTTTTGTAGGTTTGATTTTTATCGAAGGTAATATTGGACAAATTCTTAAGGTTATTCCCATCGTGTTGATATCGGTGATTTGTGTGTCACTGGTTGAAGCCTTCTTAATATTGCCTCATCATTTGCAAGATTCCCTCAGTCGCATACAGAATAAAAAAACCAGTCAATTTAGGCTGCAATTTGAACAAAAATTTGAATCTTTTAGACAGAAAGTTAATCAACTAGTGGTGACGTTAATTAGCTACCGTTATCTGTTTATTGGAGGCTTATTGGCGTTTTATTTTATCACTGTGTCAATGTTGGCCAGCGGTATATTAAAATTTAGTGCGTTTCCAAACATTGAAGGCAATTTGATCCAAGCCCGTTTGTTGATGCCGGCCGGCACGCCGCTTAAACAAACTGAAAAGGTAGTCAATAAACTGATAGCAGACCTTCGCCTAACAGAAGGCCGCTTTCAAGAAAACGAAACTCAGCCCTTGGTCTCGTCGGTGACTATTAGCTACAACAAAAACGCCGATGCATTTGAAAGTGGCCCCCATGTAGCCACTATCAATGTCAATTTGTTAACGGCAGAAAAACGCCAGGCTCACATTGGTGAGTTTATTAACGACTGGCGTGAAACGGTTGGTGTGATTGAAAACGCCACCAATATTTTATTCAAAGAGCCTATACTAGGGCCAAGCGGAAGGGCCATTATGGTGAGAGTCGCGGGTCATGACTTTTCTGAATTGGCCACCGCCTCTTACGACATGCAGCAATGGTTTGCTGGTTATACTGGTGTGTATAATTTATTCAGTGATTTACGCCCTGGTAAGCCTGAATACACTCTCACCATGAAGCCCGGCGCGTTTGCATTAGGATTTGATGCACAGACAATTGCCAATCAATTACGGGCATCTTTTCAGGGTATTAAGGTACTAGAAACCAATAGTGAGATAGATACTTTTGAGGTCACGGTTATTTTAGCTCAAGAGAGTCGAAACCAATTTTCTGATTTTGATTATTTTCCGATAATACACCCCAGTAACGGCAAAGTGATCCCTTTGGAAATATTGGCCGACATTACACCAACCAGAAGCTTTTCCCGCATACATCGTGTTAATAACCTCAGGACTGTCACCGTATACGGTGACGTGGATACAAAAATCAGTAATACAAAAGCCGTCATGCAAGATTTTGAAAAGCAATACTTGCCTAAATTTAATGCTAAATATCCAGACTTGACGGTTAGTATTGAAGGCGAAATAAAGAATGGCAGAATTTCGCAAAAATCGATGATTTTGTCTTTTATCGTTGGGTTGTTCGGGGTGTTTGTACTGCTTAGTTTTCAGTTCAGATCCTACTTGGAACCTATTGTTGTGATTATCGCGATCCCCTTAGCGTTTATTGGTGTGATATGGGGGCACATGTTAATGGGCCTAGATTTCACCATGCCCTCGATGTTGGGTTTTGTTGCACTCGCCGGTATTGTGGTAAACGATTCCATATTATTGGTGGAGTTTGTTAAAATTCGAGTCAGTGAAGGTGCCACGGTACATGACGCTGCAGCGATGGCCAGTTACGATAGATTTCGTGCAGTATTGCTGACCTCAGTCACAACCATCGCAGGCATGATCCCTTTGTTATTTGAAACCAGTTTACAAGCACAAGTGTTAATTCCCTTGGCTACCAGCATTGTATTTGGTATTGCCAGTTCGACCTTATTAGTATTATTTGTGATCCCAGTACTGTATTCAATCCTAGAAGATTTTGGTTGGGCCAAGTCTGGCAATGCTGACTCAAATATTGAAGAAAATGACGAGGCCAATCAATTGCATGAACAAACAAATATGGGGTAGCAGTATTTATTGGCGTATCGTCACCTGTTTATTCCCAATATCCTCATGCAAATTTTGCGGTGATCTAGAATAAAATCGTAGACTCGGGCAATATATTTTGATTATTGCTTGCTGGTCGGCTTATCAACACTTGCTTAACAAGCCATCCATCGTAATTGTGAGGACGAATTCTAAATAAAGAATACTCAGTTAGAAAAACTACGAGGGCTCAAACGTTCTATTTTTGCCGAAACATCGGGTGAATTATAATAGTCATAATATGGCATGGTGGATGATTTCTGGTATTGATATTTAGCTGAAATGTCAATTTTTTCACGAGTTTTGACTGCTTTAACAAGTTTAATTTTATGAGAACTGAAGCATAAAATATAATTTTATAATGATATAAGATTCATTTCAAAATATGATGTGTTGAGCTGAATTATTTCTAACACATTAAATTAACTGATGATTATAAATAGAAAACAGGATACTAACTATGCGGCCCCATGAATTAAAGTTGTTGGTTATTTTTGATGTTATTATGACTGAAAACTCTATTACCCGAGCCGCAGAACAATTATCAATGACTCAACCCGCAGTCTCAAATGCTGTGGCCAGAATGCGTACTCTGTGGAAAAATGAGTTGTTTGTTCCTGATGGTCGTAAAATTCAACCTACTTCTTATGCCAAAAACCTTTGGGAGAAAATACGGGATCCCCTGCATAACCTCAATCAAGCGGTAGAGCCGGATAATTTTTCCCCTCAAACCGCCAAACGCACATTTAGAATCGCTTTACCTGATATTGCACTTGATGCGTTATGGCTGGATATGCGTTTATTATTCGAGCAAAAAGCCCAAGGACTCAATTTACACGCGGTGCCTTACGCCATAAATGATACCAAGCAGTTATTGGATGATGCCGATGTAGATCTTGTTATAGGGCAAAGCAATCGATCATTGGAGAACATCTGTTCAGATCATTTATTCGATACCAGCTATGTTTGTGTCATGCGAAAAGGCCACTTTTTGGCAAAGCCAAACCTAACGATTGAAGAGTTCGCAGCAGCAGAACATTTGTTAGTTTCATTGTCAGGTATTCCTTCACAAATTCGCCTCGATAAACGCAATAATAGCAGCACTGGATGCGTTCAATGCCTTAGTAAATCAATTAAAACGGTCTAACATACTGTTTTCATTACAATTACTTTTAGGGGAGCGGCACGTCTTAACCCGAGTTCAGGTTAAATAACGTAAATGCCCTATTTGTCTGTCACTCACTCACTCACTCACTCACTCAAGCAAGCAGGGTAGTTGCCTTTTAAAAGTGACCATTCTTCATTTTTGTTAATGATTACTTAATGCGCTCACCAGAATGGGGGAGGGCGGGAATAGAAATAACCTCTGATTGAGACATCCAAGCTAAAAGATAAAAGCTGGGTTTGCATCACTGTCAACGGGTGGAGTTATCTATCAGTCTGCCCGTCCTTTATCAAAGGGAGGTCAATGTGTAAAATACCTTTAAATTAGATGGTGACTGGCGGCAATTGGCGAATGGGCCAAATATAGAGCCAGAAATAGAGCGCCAAAAATAGCGCTAAAAAAATTGTTCGACGAACAGGCAGGTTAAGTTGCACCCAACAAAATTAAAATGCTTTAATATTCCCTTTGTAGCGCAATTAAACAACAAGGTACTCTTCGATTGTTAGTGTTTGAAAAGATCAGCCATTATTATCAAAACCGCTGTGTGTTCAATGATTTCACCCTTGAAATTAACGAGCCTAGAGTCCTTATTAGTGGCCCAAACGGCAGTGGCAAAACCACGTTATTAATGCTGGCTGCAGGTCTCATTGCGCCCGATGAGGGCAAGGTGAGTTTCAACACACAGTCGGTCTTAACGACAGAAAGTAAAAAGCTTATTGGTATTAGCGCATCTAAAGTGGCCTTACCCGCATTTTTGACTGTGGCTGAATTATTAGACTTTCATCAACGTCAATTTAAGTGTGAGCTAAGTGAGCATTGGCTCATGCAATTTGATTTAAAACAATACTGGCATTCTAAAGTCGCCAACTTGTCTTTAGGTAATTATAAAAAGCTCAGTTTGCTCACGGCTGTGATGCATCAACCACAATTGTTATTGCTTGATGAGCCCGCGAACGGTTTGGATGACAATGCGCGATTAGCGCTTAATTTACTGCTAAGCGATTATTCAGGGCAGGTCATTATTGCCAGCCATGAAGCGATGGCTGCCGATCATCTGCAAGTTCGGCACATTCAATTGCAACGCTGTGAGCCAACTTGAGTATGAATTACTGGCAGTTTCGGCTCAGGCTTTATAACGAATCACTCAAACAATGGTTAGACAGCATCAAGCAAATAAGTATGGGCATTGTGGCTTTGTTTCCCCTTGCTTTGCCTGCGCTAATTTTCTTACCCTTTTTAGCATGGAACATATTGGCAGATGTTAGCAGTGAAAACACGCTGTATTTAAATACCCTATGGGGCTATTTACTGTTTTTATATAGTTGGATGTTGATACAACGCCATGGGGTACTGGCCACCCAGCATCGTTATTATGTGGATAGTTTAGCGGTGACAGACGTTAAGCGGCAGTGGTGTGAAACGGGGTTAATTATTTACAGCGCGAATATTCTGCTTCTCGGGCCACTGTGCCTGTTGTTATTGATGGTGTATGAAGGAACAAATCGCTTTTTCACGTTTCCCCTTTGGTATATTGTTGAACAGCTTGCACCTATTTTTGGGTTGGTGGCTTTAATCAGTTATTACAGTGTCAGTGCTGTACGTGTGCCGAAATTACCATGGTTGAGTTTACTGGTATTACCCTTAGGGGCTATTCCGATGGCAGAGGCGTTGGCTAAAACCCAGTGGTTAGTCTTATGGTGTGTGGCGATAATAATAGAGCGCCAGTTACCTATACCTTCTTTTAGTTTAGGTGCTTGGGCAAAAGGACTCTTTAGATTACAAGTACAAGCTGATTTACAAAATCCTCGTTCTGAAGGATTGCGTTTTGTCGCTTTGTTATTAATGACTATTGTGTTGGGTATTATGCATGACGGGGTAAAACATGAGGCGCAAAGTTATGTGGCTGGATTTCTCAGTTTTTGTGCCGCATTGCTGATGGCGAGCAGCCTGTTTGATTCACAAGCCTTACTGCGCTTGTATCAACCCTACTTTACCAGTTTGCCTGTTTCTAGGCATGCCTTGCAAAGCCATTGTTTACTGTATGTAGGAATAAAAGCGTTACCGGGGTTACTGTTGCTCAGTGTCGTTGACTTGTTCTCGGTCATACACTGGGTCTTGTGGTCAATTTTTTATATCACCAGTCTGGTGGGGATTTTTTACCGTCCTAAATGGTTTTTTATCTTGCCGATTATTAGCGCGATAGTATGGTTTTTGCTGGTGAGTATGGGCAGCTAAAACAACCAAGCCTATGTTATTTTCATCTTGGTTTTTTTATTACCACCTCTGAGATGCCTACCGATATTGACTCGGTGTATACAAAGACATCTTACGTAACATAACAACCCCTTTTTTAGAATGAATGGCGTTGACCAGTTGAACTTGCAACACTAAACAGACAATTACACTATCATACTTTCTTAAACTAAGGCCGCACCATAAATATACCCGCTCTTATCATTGGGATTTTAGTCTCAATTGTCGTCATTCTATTCTTTCAACAGTCCAGGCTGAAAAGTAGTCGATCTTTTTAAGCAGGGTTACTTATTACACTGCCATTTTATTATTGTATTTTTAGCATTAAAGTGTGATAAATTTTATCAATTTGCCCTATTAACCATTGGTTATATAGTGACAATTGAAGACAAGTAAGTCAATTATGCGGCAATTATGCCAGCCAGCATAGGGACTATCGTCATCATGCTGCCCACCTTCTTAAATTGTCTATCTCGTTCATAACCGAGAATACGTCGCTTTAACAACGCCTCTCTATTTTTAGTCTGACCATGTTTATCTAGATATTCTTTACGGGCAAAAACCTAGAGGAACATCTAATGCTGCTTGTCTTTCTTGCTCGGTTAGTATGCCAACAAAAGGAGTTTGCCGTCTATATTTCCTCAGTTGTGGTGAATCTTCCATCAAGGTGTCCATAAAAAGGGCTGGCTGGTCAATATACTCCAGTAAGCTGGACCAAAATAGGTAGGCGCCATGTCGCATTTTACCGCATTCGTAACGGGTTTCTATTGTCTCCATGACTTGAGGGAGATAGTCATGGTTAGCCATGAGTTTGATGGCCATCGCTTTATGCAAGCATAAAATTTGTTTATCAAGACTGTCTTGCTGAGCACTTCTAGGCCTGTCTCTAATACGACGTCGTGGTTGCTGATAATCCATTAATTGCCGCGTAAAAGCGGTGCTAACATTGACTCTAGCCCATTGACTTTAACCTCGTGCATTAAGGCCAGTTGCTGGCCTAATTTGCCCTCGGGAAAACCTTTTTTACTAAACCAAACTAAGTATGGTTCAGGCAAGTTCAGTAATTTTCTACCCGCATATTTACCAAAGGGCATCGTTTGATTGATCGCCTCTAAAAGGCTAGCGCTATGCAATGTCTGACTCGAGATGTTGATTTTGTTGGGTTTGCCACAGCTTTTTATAAGCGCCATTTAAGTCTAACAGCTGTCGATGACTCCCTTGTTCTAAGATACACCCATTGCCCATCACTACAATTTTATCGGCATCGACAATGGTAGATAAGCGGTGCGCAATGACCAAACTAGTGTGGCCTTGTGATATTTCTTTTAGGGCAGTTAAAATGGCTTGTTCTGATTGGCTATCAAGAGAGGAGGTTGCCTCGTCGAATACCATAATCGGTGGTCGTTTTAATATCGTCCTAGCAATGGCCACTCGCTGTTTTTCGCCACCCGATAGCTTGAGGCCACGTTCACCTACTGGCGTTTGCTCACCATCTGGAAGTGATGCAATAAAGCCGCGAAGATGGGCTAAGTCGATAGCTTGTTGAACATCTGCATCGGTCGCATCGGGCCTTCCATAACGAATATTTTCTAAAATAGTGTCGTTGAATAACACCGTATCTTGAGGAACAATACCTATGGCTTTGCGCAGTGAATGTTGGTTGACTTCACTGATATCTTGCCCGTCGATGCTAATACTGCCGTTCGTGGTGTCGTAAAATCTAAATAACAATTTTACTAAGGTTGACTTGCCTGAACCACTTTCTCCTACTACCGCTACTTTTTGCCCGGGTAGAATATCAAAACTAATATCATGCAAAATGGTGCGGTCGGGGCGATAACTAAATTGCACTTGGCTAAAGGTTATTTTTCCTTGGCTTATTATTAAATCTTTGGCACTTTCATCTATGGGCACATTCGGCTGTTTATCTAACAGATTAAATAAATTTTCGATATTGGCTAACGAGCCGCGTATTTCACGGTATACAAATCCTAAAAAATTTAATGGCATAAATATCTGCATAGTAAAGGCGTTTATTAATACAAAGTCACCAATGGTCATGTTGCCTTGTGCAACATTATAGGCAGCCAACGCCATCATACTGGTCATAGCGATGGCGATAATCGAAGCCTGACCACCGTTTAATGCGAACAATGACAAACGGTTCTTGCGTCTTGCCGTTTCCCAGTTGGCTAAGTCAACATCGTATCGGTTTGCTTCGTAGTTTTCGTTATTGAAATACTTAACCGTTTCGTAGTTAAGCAAGCTGTCTATGGCTCTTGAACTACTGCTAGAATCGGCCTTGTTAACCTCACGTACGTACTTGGTGCGCCAGTCTGTTGCTTTGACCGAAAAACTGACATAGGTGACCACTGAGACTAAAATTATCAGTGCAAAACTCATCCCATAGTTATAGAACAACACACCCACCACAACGGTAATTTCGAATAGTGTTGGGCCAATATTGAAAACCAAAAAGCGCATTAAAAAACTAATACCGCTGGTGCCGCGTTCTATGTCTCTGGATAATCCACCCGTTTGCCTATTAAGGTGAAAGTCTAAATCTAGATCATGTAAGTGGCGAAATACTTGTAAACCTAAACGGCGCATGGCGCGTTCGGTTACACGTCCAAAAAGGGTGTCTCTTATCTCGCCAAACAGTACATTTGCCAAACGCAGTAGACCATAGGCCGCGACTAAGCCAAAAGGCACCAGTAAAATAGCGTTGGCTGAATTTTCTGCATTAAGCTCATCAACGGTGTATTTGAGAATAAAGGGCAGATATATGCTGGCTGTTTTAGCCGCAATTAAAAAAAGTAGGGCGAGGCCTACTCTGAGTTTAAATTCAGTTAAATATGGCCATAGCTGGGAAAATATACGCCAGTTAATTGGGGTTTCGTCATTAATGGGGTAACGATTAGGTCGCATAAGTGTTGTGTTTTACCTTAGGTGTTAAATTCAGAATATAAGTGTGCACAGGGGTTAATCTAAGATGCAGCAATTTCGTCCTTGTTCTTTCGCTTTATAAAGGTTGGTATCTGCTTTTGTGATCCCTTGGTTAATCGTATCAGTCGAAGTCATTTGATGTAATCCGATACTAACAGTAACACTGAAAATTTTATCGTCCTGTTTATACTGTATTTTTTCAATTTTAGTTCGTAACATTTCTGCCAATTTCATTCCATGAATACCGTTGGTTTCTGGTAACAAAAATAAATATTCTTCGCCACCCCATCTTGCAAGTGAGTCTTGCTTTCTGAGTTCAGACTTAAAAATAGTCGCTAAACTATTGATGACTTCGTCGCCTTTATCATGACCATATTTGTCATTGACTACCTTAAAATGGTCGATGTCACACATCATCACCGTTAAATCGTTGTTGTAACGTTGACTCCTGTCAAATTCCTGTTGAAACTGTTCTCGCATGCCTCGGCGATTTAATAGACCTGAAAGTGGATCCCGCATGGCCTGTTTTTCGAACTTTTGATTCATCGCTTGAAGCCGATTAAATGAATTTTCCCTAACATATTCATAGAGGGCAAATAAGGCTGACACGGTTAAAAACGAATAGATTAGTCTAGACTTAAATTCAAAGGTGTATGACGTTCCAAGCCATTCATTATTTGGATAAAACATTAAGAGACTAATGACTAACACAAATAGACCAAGGTTTCGCGTGCCCTTGCGCATCCCTCCAAAAAATAGCGCTACAGGAGGTACTATATAAATCCATAATGGACCCGTACCGTTCACCCCCCCGGTATAGACTAGATAAATCATAAGCAACATAAGTGATCTGGTAACTAAATTTGCTGAAAATTTGTAAGGGTTGGTGAATCGCTTTGAACGCAGGACTAAGTGTGAACTAAAAAATAGCAGGCTAGCGATTAGTAATACAGCACCAAGCAGCCTGTCTTCCCTGATAAACGCACTGACACCCATTAGGAAAGTAATACTGTAACCAATAAAACTAAACAAATTGGCAACAAAAATTTGTTGATTTGATTCTGGATCGTTGGTTTGCACTGCGCCAGTATTTAAATAATTCTTAACAAATCCCTTAAATTCCATCATCAGTATCTATTTATTCGGCAAAGCCGCTATATCCTTTTCAATTTGCTGAGATAAACTGACAACTAACGTTCTGAGTTGCTCAACTGCATGGGCATATCCATCTTGCTTTAATGGTGACTCAAAAAAGAATGAATGAGTTGTTGTCACAATATGCTCGTTTTTACTGGTTTGAAGATCCTTTTCTGATAACCAATATTGCCCAGAACTGACAACAGTTGAATCGTCTGTGGCATGAAAATGTTCTAATTTTATCGTAATCGCAGCCGCAGCATGTTTCGCCATAGGAGACGATGAGGCAACATAATTTCGCTGATCAGTAGAATTCAAATCTTGCAGTAAGGCTTTATAAAAAGAAGATTGTAATTTTTCTGCCCATACGTCTTGTCGAGAGTAATGAAGTTCGTTCTGATCCACTTGCATCACCAAGCTTGACTGACGCAAATAATCAGCAACATCCAATAATTGCAAAACGGTGATAGGTTTTGTTTTGATAGCCCTTGTTTTAGAAGTTGTATTTGACACGTTCTCTTCAGGAGTATGCAATAAATAGTAACGCACATTTAAAGGTTCAGATGTGCAACTGTTCAATAACGCTAAACATAAACAAATAGTGACTATTTTCATGCTAGTTTGGTACTCCTTCGTTGTCTGTTAGTTTAGCCCTAGGAATTAACCTTGGTCCATTGCCATCATTAAAAATCAAACTGTTGGGTGTGCTGTTTAGCTGCAAGAGTAAAGGTTGTAATTCTTTTAATGTACTTTGCACAGATTGCATTGTGTGATTGAGTTCTTTGTAAGTTTCAGAATCAGCTGAAAAATCTTGGCTCAAATTAGACAAGTTTTTTAGTGTCTCAGTTAATGCATTACTGACTTTATCTTCGAGTACCGTTGTCAATAAGCGGTCGGCAGTGCTTGCGGTGGCTTGCAATGACTGTGCGGCCTGTGCAATTTCCGATAACATGTTATTGGCGTTATCAGATAGGGATTTTAATTTGATATCGTTAATATTGTCTAAAATTGCAGTGACCTTGGCGGTAATTTCAGAAAATTCACCTGAAATGGTAGGAATGACTTCATAATCTTGCAGATGTTGCGCTTTTGTATCGGGGGCATCTGGATAATGTTGTAAATCTACAAATAAAGCACCGGTCAAAAGGTTGCCTGTTTTTAATGTTGCTCGCAGGCCGCGTTCAATCCAAAGGCTGGTTTGTTTGCGAATAAATGTTAAGCCAATAACATTATCTGGTTGTTGCACGCGACCCGGTTGAATACTGATGACCACCGGTATGTCGAAACCTTGTTCGAGTAGGCGATCTTGGTTGTTGTCTAGTGCATTAATAGACAAGACCTTACCAATCACTAATCCTCGATATTCAACAGGTGCTCCCACTTGTAACCCTCTGATGGTATCTTTGACTAAAATGACATATTCAGCACTTAGTTTAAAACGCTCTTCTGATGCCAAGTCATAATTTGGATGAATATCAAAATAATCACGTTCGTTAACTTGTTCACCCACGGGCATACCTTCAGGAATACCGAATGTGACCCCGTTGGTAAGCAGGGTTTCTAAACTACCAGTACTAACTTTTATACCCCGGGAGCTTAGCTCCATTTGTACACCGCTGATATCCCAAAACTTAGTATTAGTCGTAATGAGCTTATGGTAGGGGGCTTCAATAAAGGTGTTGTAATAGACAATCCGTTCGTCGAAGTTGAAATATATATCTTCAAATTCGCCGACTTTAATACCTTTATAAATAACTGGGTCGCCCTTTTTATAGGTGAATTCACTTTCACTATTTAAAGTGACATGCAGTCCTGGCGTACCTGTTGGAGTAACAGGTGGGGCTGTAAGAGCAACAAAATGTTCACTTATCTGTTGTTCGATACCCGGTGCCATATTGACGTACGGCCCAGACATAATTGTACCCAATCCCGATACCCCACTGAGTGATATCCTTGGAGATACAATCCAAAATTGATTATCAGAATGAAGTATAGATGCAACATTTTTATCCATTCTCACAGTGACTAAAACACCGCTTAAATCCTCAGTAAGTTCAATGTCTTTAACCACTCCTACATTCACATTACGGGTTTTTATTTTTGTTTTTCCCGCTTCTAGTCCAGTGGCTGTTTTAAACTCAATCGTGATCAGCGGGCCTTGGTTACTCCATTGGTAATAAACCATCCATGCACCAATAAAGAAGGCAACAATAGGCACCAGCCAGATTTTTGATACTGTTGTGACAGGTTTAATTAAAGCTTCTTCAGGCTCAGTGGGATGCTGCTGTGGATCTTGGCTCATCGTGTTTTTTCCACCTTTTTATTTTTTAATGTTTTTTTGTTTTTTTCTGGCTCACACCATATAAGTCTTGAATCAAAAGACATTGCCGCAAGCATGGTGCAAATTACCACACCACAAAATGCCAATGCGGCATGACCGGGTAAAATACTCATGATATTACCTAATTGGATTAAGCTTACTAATACTGCCACCACAAACACATCAATCATCGACCAGCGACCAACAAATTCTGTTACACGGTACCAAAATATTCTCTCACTATGAGCATGTTGCTGCTTAGCTTGAACCGAATAGTTTAACCAAAACAAGATAATTATTTTAGCAACAGGAACAAACACACTAGCAATAAAGATAATGATAGCAATAGGGTATGACCCCATTTTCCACAATAATATTACGCCGCCTAAAATGGTACTTGGCTCATCGCTTCCTAAAATATTGGTATGCATTATCGGTAAAATATTTGCTGGGATATACAATAATACAGAGGTGAATAACAAAGCCCAGGTTGTTTGAATGCTATGGGTAGGGTTAACAGGTGTATGATCTTCTGCTACTACTTCATCATGGAACAACAGATTTAGCTGATATTTGTCTACATGCAAAAGAGTAATAGTCATGGATATAGTAAAAAGTAGGTATGCGTAAAATGATAAGCCTAATCCTATGTCAGCCATAGAGACAATTTTAATCAAGCTAACCAATACGCCAATCAAAAATATTTCGGCCATAGTCCAAGGAAGTAATTTAAATAGCATTTTTATCACCCCTTTGGCTTTTGCTGGGCGAAACCCCATACTCAGAGGAACCAGTAGATATAATAAACTCACCAACACAAAGGCGGGAAGTATGAGTACTGCAATCGCTTGTATTAATGCAAGCAGCCCATAGTCTTTTTCAACCAAAATCCATAAACTACCAAGGATATCAATAGACTGATACTGACCACTTGCACTGAACGACAAGAATTTAAAGGGCAGGGATGCGAGCAAAAATATAAGAGAGGTGGTTGCCAAAGCAATAATACGTTGCGATGCATTGCGATGATAAACAGTCAGCTGTAAGCCACATCTTGGACACACCGCAGCCTGTTTATGACACAAGGAAGGCATCGTAATGGTGTAGTCACATTCATGGCATAAAATAATGTGTGACGTCGAGGTGATGGTCCTTTTTTCGATTATTTTACTGGGCATCGTATTGTCGATGTAATAAAAATTAACCAATCTATTAGACCTTAATTTAACGTGAAATTCATCAATATTTTACTGACATACTCAGATAGTTATATTTCAAGCGCTTGGTTTCGCGCTTTTATGAATATATCAACTGAGTGCCTTATATCTTGTTCGGTTGTTGCCCAAGAACACAGACTAATTCGTATCACACTTTTCTCATGCCAGGATGAGCCGCCACACCAGCATTCACCTGATTGCTGCACTAAAGCTAACGTTTTTTTTGTCAGTTGCTCGGTTTCACAGCTAACAATTACTTGATTAAATACAACGTCATTTAATACTTTGAACCCACTGTCAGTTAATAAACCAGCGAACAGCTGTGCGTGTTGGTGAAGCTGTTCTACTAATTTGGCAATGCCATCGCGGCCCAAGTATTTCATTGCCGCCCAAAGCTCGATAGCTCTGGCACGTTTTGACATCTCAGGGGTATACAACAATCCATCACGCTGTTCACTGTACTCAATATAACTGCCTTGTTGATGTAAGGCGCTAGTTAATGCCTCCGCATCTTTGCATAATACAATGCCACAATCATAGGGTGTATTAAGTGTTTTGTGGGCATCCACCGACCACGAGTCGCCTAGCTCCATCCCGTTGGTTTGAGCATCAAACTGCTTTGATGCTTTAGCCCAAAGTCCAAATGCACCATCGATATGTACCCAAGTTTTGGCCTTTTGTGCCAACTGGCAAATCGGCATAAAGTCATCAAATGCGCCTGAATTAACGTTACCTGCTTGTAATACCAAAATACAACTGGGATCTAAATGAGGTAGCTTTTCGACTATCATTCTACCTTGCTTATCACAGTCCACCCATTCAATAGATGCTTGCCCAAAGCCTAATAAACTGATGGCTTTAGCCACAGTGCCGTGAGTTTGTTTACCCAGTATTAAACGAATTCTTGGTGCACCAAATAACCCTTGTTGATTAACATCCCAACCTAATCTTTGTAGCTGACGAAATCTTGCTGCAGCCAGCCCTGATAAGGTAGCGATTGATGTGCCGCTAACAAATCCTGCCACAGTATGTTCAGGCAAATCGAATAGTTG
>Ga0307492_10000447_pt1 | contig 17607 bp, 15 predicted proteins | sample SI3LmetaG_FD_202365 | JGI IMG/M metagenome (GOLD analysis project Ga0307492, IMG submission 202365) | Sea-ice brine microbial communities from Beaufort Sea near Barrow, Alaska, United States - SI3L | ecosystem: Environmental > Aquatic > Marine > Coastal | place: USA: Alaska | collected 2017-05-06 | reverse complement strand
TTCTTGAATAGCCAAACGGGTTTTGACCAACAGTTAACCAATGAAGTTATTCGTGAAGGTATTGAAATACAAAGAGACTTTATAGATAGCAAAGGCAATGAAGTTTTAAGTTTTGAACAGGGAGAGGCAATTACTGTTCGTTTAAGAGTTCGAGCGCTGAATAATAATTATCTCACCAATGTAGCTGTGATTGACTTACTACCCGGCGGTTTTGAAGTGATAAGAAGCTCCGTAGAACGCACCACGTACAATTGGAAAGCTGACTATATAGATATAAGGGAAGATCGAATTGTTTATTACGGAAATTTTGATTCCAACATTACTGAATTAACTTATAGAGTTAAGCTAACTGCGTCAGGAACGTTTGTTATTCCTCCTAGCGTTGCAGAATCAATGTATGACCGCTCGATTCGAGGCCGTTCAAAAACGGGCACTTTTATTGTAACTGAGCAAAATACGCAAGTAACTATTGCTACAACAGAATAACCCAATAAAACAATCCAGTAGAACAGAACTAAGTGGCTCGATTAATTTAATATATGAAAAATCGATTACGATATTATTTATCGCGTTTGTTACTGTTCTTGTTTATATCGGCGGCGCTAAGCTACTCATTTTGTCCTCGCCCCGAACTAAAAACCTTTACAACTTATTCGACTGCAATATTTGATAAGTCGGGTGAGTTGTTAAAGTTAACCCTTGCACAAGATGATCGCTATCGCCTTTACCAAAGTTTTGATCAGCTATCCCCTAACTTTGTGCAAGCGACGTTACTCTATGAAGATAAAGATTTCTATCAGCATTTCGGTGTCGACTTCCCCGCATTAGTTAATGCCTTTTGGTCGACCTATGTTAAATCAGGACGTCGTGTTGGGGCTTCTACAATTACAATGCAAGTCGCGCGACTACGCTGGAATATTAATTCCACTAATGTCTTAGGTAAAATAAAACAAATTTTTCGTGCGGTTCAACTCTCTCGTCATTATAGTAAACAACAGATCTTGGAAGCTTATTTTAATATGGCATCTTACGGCGGTAATATTGAAGGAATTGGCGCGGCGAGTTTAATTTATTTTAACAAACAACCTAGTCAATTAAATTTACCAGAAGCTTTAACTTTATCTGTTATTCCTCAAAACCCGAATAAAAGAAATCCTATTAATGAAAAAGGATATAAAGAACTGCTTACTCCCAGAGCCAATTTATTTCAACGATGGATAAAGTCATTTCCTAAAGATTTAATTAAACAAAAATATTTTGAATTGCCTTTGAGTATTCGTACGGCAAAAAAGTTACCAAAAATTGCGCCACATTTTACACAGTATTTATTAAACCGAAGTTCACATTGGTCACATGGCAGTATTAACTCAACGATTAATAAAACACAGCAAAAAAAACTTGATCAAGTTATAAAAAAATATGTTGCTTCAAAATCAAACGTTGGGATCAATAATGCGTCAGCTTTATTATTAAACTACCAAACGATGGAAGTTGAAGCCATGGTGGGCTCTGCGGATTTTTATAATGATCAACTTTTAGGTCAAGTGAATGGTACAACTGCCAAGCGCTCACCGGGATCAACTTTAAAACCATTTGTTTATGGATTAGCTATTGATGAAGGCATTATTCATCCTATGAGCTTGTTAAAGGATTCGCCGGTACGGTACGGTGGTTTTACGCCAGAAAATTATGATAAACAGTTTATTGGACCGATAGTAGCTAAAGATGCGCTACTAAAGAGTCGCAATGTACCAGCCGTAGTATTGCAATCAGATCTTAAAAAACTTTCTTTCTATGATTTTCTAGTCAAAGCTGATATCAGTAATTTGCGGACAGAAGGTTTTTATGGGTTAGCGTTAGCGTTGGGTGGTGGAGAACTAACAATGATGGAGTTAGTTCGTTTGTATAGCATGTTAGCAAATCAAGGATACTTGCGAGAAATAAAAACTCAACAAAAAGGGCTGCCAATAAATGAGCAAGATGATAATCAGGATGACGAATTCAAATTGAGTCAAAATAAAAGACTCTTGAGTGCAGAAGCTAGTTTTTTAGTTTTGGATATGCTCAAAGATAATCCGGCTCCCGATGCTTTTGATTTAGATATTGGTTACTTAGGTAAAAATGATGTCGCATGGAAAACGGGTACTTCTTGGGCCTTTCGTGATGCTTGGGCTATTGGCGTTTCAGGATCTTATGTTTTAGCAGTTTGGATAGGCAATTTTAACGGAAAAGGAAATAATGCTTTTATTGGTCGTAGTGCAGCCGGGCCTCTTTTATTTTCGGCTTTTGATGCGCTAGTGGACAATGAGAATTGGAGTGTTGAAAAAGAATTGACACCACAAAACTTAAATTTAAAAAAGGTAGATGTGTGTTCCAATACAGGTGATCTCTATCAAAAACATTGCCCATCGTCAGAATGGACTTGGTTTATTCCCGGTGTTTCCCCCATCAAAACATCAAATATTTATCGCAGTATTTCGGTTAATAAACAGACTGGTTTACGCGCTTGTTTTAGTCGAAGCGGTGAAACTATAAATAAAATATTTGAATTTTGGCCTTCGGATTTTTTGCATATTTTTAATCAAGCGGGTATTTCACTAAAAACACCACCAAAATATGAGCCAGAATGCAGTTTAGACAAAAAGAGTAGCTCAGGACAAAAACCAACCATTACATCGCCGCAATCAGGAATCGATTACGTCATACAAAGTGACAATATCAGCAATAATAAAATCCCCTTTTCTGCGATAGTTGATTCAGATGTTGAAAGAGTCTTTTGGTTTGTTAATGGCAAGTATGTTGGTAGTTCAAATCAAGGAGACAAATTTATTTGGCAGGCATCCAATGGAAAATACACGATTAGAGCTGTTGATGATGCTGGAAGAGCTGCGAGTAAAAATATTAATGTGGTTCAAATTAAGTAATATAATCTGTTTTATAATGTCTTTATAACTGTTTCTTGTTTGTGAAAATAACCAATCAATCGTTATTTTGATTATCAAAGGAACTTATATAGACGGTGTGTGAAAAGATGGATTGTCTTGATAACCTCATATAAATCAATAGATTAAAGTATTCTTAAATTTCTGGCACGTTTCCTGAATTACTCTTAAATGAAAACAAAATTTATTTCATTTTGATTAACTATTTAATTACCAAAGAGAGGAACACTATGAATGTTTTTAAACGATTTTCAGATATCTTAAACAGTAATCTTAATTCCATGCTCGATAAAGCGGAAGACCCAGAGAAGTTAGTGAACATGATCATTCGTGAAATGGAAACGACTTTATTTAATGTTCGTTCTGAATCTGCAAAAACGATAGCCAATAAAAAAGAGATGCAACGTCAACTTAAAGACTTTGAATCTGAAGTGGCGTCTTGGCAAAAGCGAGCTGAGTTAGCGCTTGATAAAGGGCGTGATGATTTAGCTAAACAAGCATTAGAAGAAAAGCATCGAATTGCACAGGCGATTGAAGTTCAAAGTAAAGAGTTAGGAGCGCTTGAGTCTGCGTTGGAGAAGTTAGAACATGATATTTCTAAATTGCAACTGAAACTAAATGAAGCCATTGCTAGAAGAAAAATGATTGTTGCTCGTCATGTAACGGTAAAAAATAGTATTCAAATCCGTCAAAAAATAGCGGTTACTGGAATAGATGATGCTTTGAACCGATTCAATCGTTTTGAAAAACGTTTGGATGAAATGGACGCTGAGGTTGAAGCAATGGATTTGGGCCAAAATGTCAGTTTATCTCATCAAATAGATAGTTTACAAGTTGATGAAGATTTGAATAAAGAGCTTGATGCATTAAAATTAAACCTTAAGAAAGCGTCTTAAGTTGTTAGGTTTTTAAGACGCCGTTTTACTGTGTTAGTTTTAGTTGAGTGAGTTTTATGAATACAGAGGAAATAATTATGAGTCGATATGATGAAATTAATTTTAGTCATCGTCATTATAAAAAGAGCTGCCGATATGACGATGTGAGTTATGGACGCAGGCCGCTTGCCCGAGGCAAGGTTATGGGTGTTTGTGCAGGTTTAGCGGAACAGTTTGGTTGGGATGTCACTTTTGTCAGGGTTGTAGCTATTATTTCACTGTTTTTATTTACCGCACCAACTTTTTTAGCATACATTGTTGCGGGCGCACTGTTTTATTAGGATAATGCACTTGTAATTCTATGATAGGATAGTGAGACACTTTGAACTTATGGAATTGAAATAGCTATGTGGAGTTTCGGTAAATCTAAACAGAATGGCTCGAAAGCTGCCGGTGACTCGTCAATTAATGATGAAACTGCAGGTTTATTCGAAAACGATGACGCTATAAATGATGTTGAAAATTGTACTAGCTCAGATTTTTCGACATCGGATAATGGGATAAACGGTGAAGATAATTCATTGAGTAAAAGAATTCTTTTTGCTTCACTTTTTGTGGTAGTGAGTCTCTATCTACTCGGTGTGTATTGGAGTTTAGAGCCTGATTTGTTTGATGTTAAGGCTGAATCTCAATCCTTACTAATATATGAATCCCTACAAAATAAAAACGAGCCATTAAAAACAGGTTTTACAACATTAGCGACGACTGAAAGATTAGTTTCTGTATTGATGGATAAGCCTGGAGGGTTCTTAAGTAATGATCGGCTACCACCTTCTTTATTTCTAGATAACATTCCTGCCTGGGAATTTGGTGTAGTGGTTCAAATTAGAGATATGGTTTCTGTTTTAAGAAATGATATGAGTCGCTCACAATCTCAGTCTTTAGAAAATAGTGATCTACAAAAAGCTGAACCTTTATTTAATATATCAACAACGTCTTGGGTTTTACCGACTGCTGAAGGCAGTTATCAAGATGGTAGGGAAAGTTTATCTCAATTCAGGAGGGGATTAATCAAGAATGAAAACCAAAATGTTCAGTTTTATGCACGAGCAGATAATTTACGATCATGGCTAGAGTTAGTTAACAAAAGACTGGGGGGCTTATCTCAACGGCTATCCGCTGCGGTTGGACAAGAAAGAGTTAATACTGATCTTTCCGGTGATTCATCGGCATCTCAATCAACTAAAACATCGACAGATATTTCAGTAAAGACACCATGGTTGCTGATTGATGATGTTTTTTATGAGTCTAGAGGCGCTTGTTGGGCACTTATTCACTTACTTAAAGCTGTGCAAATTGACTTTGCCGATGTGTTAGAGAAAAAGAATGCGAAAGCAAGCCTTGCACAGATTATTAGAGAATTAGAGTCGACCCAGGAAACTGTTTGGAGTCCATTAATTCTCAATGGTAGTGGTTTTGGTTTAATGGCGAATCATTCATTGGTGATGGCTAATTATATCAGCCGAGCCAATGCGGGCTTAATTGATTTACGAGAATTGTTAGCGAGAGGTTAATTTAACTATTGCTAAAATATGCTAATTCAGAAAACATCACTTACAATTAGAAAAATACAGTTACATTAAAATAAAATAAAATAAGCTAAGCCTACTTAGTCTATTTTAGACAATGAATTTGGTTGCTGATTAAATGATCTTTTTAAAACTAATATTTTACAAAACAAGATTTTTAAAAATAAGCTTAAATTTGTCGACATGAAAATAACCATAAGAAAAGTCTTACCTTGGTTAACCTTTATGCTTTTAAGCTTGCCTGTTATATCTGGTGAGAAGATTAACCAAACATTATCCGTCGATAAAACTACAAAAATAAAAATATGTAATGATCGAGGTTCAATTAGTGTTCATTCGTGGGATAAAAATGAAGTTTTAGTCAAAGGCCAAATAGATGATTTAGCTGACAATTTTATATTCGATAAAAAAGGTGATTTTATCCTTTTGGAAGTAGAATTAACGGCTAAACATGCGCATGGAAAGAATAACGGTAAAGGTTCAAAACTAGAGGTTTGGCTACCTAAAGAGCATGACTTACAATTTAATGGCATAGCGACTGATTTGAGTGTTATTGGTTTACAGGGCGAGGTCAATATCAACTCTTTGAGCGGAGCGGTTAATGCAAAGTCCATTAGTGGAAATTTGTGGGTAAAAAATATCAGTGGAAAAACGACATTAAATGATATTTCTGGAAAAATAGACATATTGACTGTTAGCGGTAATTTGGATGCTAATGTGGAGTCTAGCCAGATTAAAGTAAAAGCAATTTCAAGCGATATATCGATCGTCACTAATCAAATTGACAATATTAATTTATTTAGTATTTCTGGGACAACTAAACTGTCCGGCGAGCTGAATGATAATGGAAAAATCAATCTTGAGAATATTTCAGGTGAAAGCTTTTTCTTTTATAATGAATCAATAGACGCAAATGTTTCAATAGAAACTGGTCCAGATGGCTCAATTGTTAATCGTGTTAAACCTTTTGAGAGAGAAGAGTCTCATTTAAATTCACAACAACAGCATTTTGTAGAAGGATCTGGCAATGCAAAAATTACAATGCATACCGTTAGTGGAAAAGTGGGATTAAAAAATCTTAAGGAAATGAAACAAAGTAAAAAAAAGTAAACTAATTCAAACCTTTATGCCTTTTATTGCGTCTATTAGAAGAGTGTCATAAATGTTAGATAACTTCTTAAGTTAATAACAACCAACAAATTAAGTTAATATCAACCAAAAAATGACCAATCAATGACAGGGCTAGTCATTAAACCAGGGTAGAGTATGAAAAGTATTTGGGAGGACGTAAAAGGACGGCGAATTTTTCGAGCTGCTACTCTATATGCGGCGGTTGCATGGGGGATTATCCAAATAGCTGACATTTTATTGCCTGTTCTTCAATATCCAGACTGGTTAATGTCTTCAATGGTGGTGATTGCCTTTATCGGCTTTCCTGTGGCATTGATTTTTGGATGGCTTTTAGATATAAAAAATGAGCAAGCCTCAGTGATTAAAATGGATGGTATTGCTGAGCACAAAAGCAGTTTCAAAACGCGAGTGATTGAGTTTTTAATTATCGTTATTTTTGCGGGCATGGCTGGTGTTCTCTACTTTAATAGTCAAATTAAAAACAAAGTAGTTGTTAGCTTAGAATTAACTAGTGTCAAAAATTTAACCCAACATATGAATAACCAAAAAACGATTGCCGTGTTGCCGTTCTCAAATTTTGGTGATTCAAAAACCGATGAGTATTTTGCAGATGGTTTGACAGAAGAGTTGCTTAATGTACTAGCTAAAAACAAGTTACTTCGAGTGGCGGCTAGAACGTCCTCTTTTCAGTACAAAAATAAAAACCTAAATGTTAAGACGATTGCAAAAGAGTTAGGAGTTCAATATATTCTGGAAGGTAGTGTGAGGCGTTCGGGAGAGCAAATTAGAGTCACTGCACAGCTAATAAAAGCGGATGAAGATGTTCATGTTTTTTCATCGACATGGGACAAAGATATTAGCAATATATTTAAAGTTCAAGATGAAATAGCCTTGTCGGTTTTAAACACTTTGGAAATCAAGTTATTAGGTAAAGAATCAAACAATGAAAGTTTAGGAACTAAAAGTATTGCTGCATTTGCTGAGTATTCCAAAGGAACAGCAGCGGTTAGAAATAGAGGTAAGGAAGATTTTAAGAATGCTAAGAGCTTTTTTAATAGTGCTATTAATATCGATCCGAATTATGCGGAAGCCTTTGCGATGTTAGCGGAAACTTATCTTTTAGAAGCTAGTTATGATATGTCTGTAGAGCCTGCGGATGCACAAGTAGCTGCCAACAATTACATCGAAAAGGCGCTCAGGTTAAACAGTGAGTTAGCGATTGCTCACTCTGTAAAAGGTTTATTACATTGGCAAAGAGCTGATGGTAGTGAAAATAAAGAAGCAGAACTGCAAAGTGCTAAACGGCATTTGAATTTAGCGATACAACTAAACCCCTCTAATGCAGAAGCTTATATGTGGTATGGCTCTATTCTACTTAATTCCGGCGAGTACTCAGATGGTATGAAATTAAGGAAGAAAGCTTATGAAATTGATCCTCAAGCTGCGGTAGTCGGATTTAATCGTGCAGAAGATTTGATAAGGCAAGGTGATTATCAAAGCGCAATGAATGTTTTTAATAATATTGTTCGGAATAATCCTAACTATGAGAATGCTTATTCTATTGCTGGAGAAATTAGTTTGACTACTGGCGATTTAGAGCAGGCTTATGTCCACTTTAAAAAAGCGAAAGATTTAGGTGGAAATGAATGGATGTGGCGTTTAAAGTCAAATAAAATTTATTTACCTATTGGCGATTTTGAAAAAGCTCAATCCAACTTAGATTATTTAGTGTCTAATAAATCAAAATTAACACAATCCAAAATAGTAGAACACTATTTACAACCAGAGTTATGGTTAGCCTCGGGACAAATTGATGAAATTAAAAAGTGGGTTTCATCATTTGATAAAGAATCTGATAAATGGCACGAGCGTCTTTGGCGTGGTTATTTTGCTTTGGACGCTGAGAAATGGAAAGAAGCCATCGGCGAGTTTGAGTTTGTCCTCCAAATAATAGATAAAAAAAAGAACCATAAAGATCCTGGCTTATTGATCCGGACAAATTTACTTTTGTCTAAGGGATGGAAACAGCTAGGTGATAGTATTAAATCAGAGAACTATGTGAATATAGCGCGTTCTAAAATTGATTATTTAGTTACCGAACAAAGATTTAACCCAATCAAATTTCGCTATGAGCAAGCCGCGATTGCAAACCTTTCGGGAAATCAATTAGAGTCTTTAAACTTATTAAAACAAGCTGTCCAAGAAGGTTTTGTCGAGATTTGGAATTTGAAAATGGACCCGCTGTTTAACAACTTGAGAAGTGATCCTATTTATATTGATTTAATTGTTCAATTAGAAGCGAAGCTTGACGTATTTAAAAAATCGATAGATGCTGTTGAAAATCCAGAGTTTGCGAGTTTGTAGCTGTATTATTTGTAACTGTCACTTTGATATCGTTAAAACATCTTTAACTTATTGGGTAATAAAAAACCAATTATTGTTAATCGGTTTTTTATTCAATGATTAATCATTATATTTTACTAAAAAGCAGGTTTCTCTGGTGCATCTTCATAACGTTTAACACTATCTAAAATCTCTTTTTTAGCGGCTGCAGCATCTTTCCAACCATCGATTTTGACCCATTTTCCTGGCTCCAGATCTTTATAATGCTCAAAAAAGTGTTGTATTTGATTAAGTAATAATTCAGGTAAATCAGTTGTTTCTCTGATGCCTTTATAGGATGGCGATTGTCTTTTTAAGGGAACGGCTAATATTTTTGCATCGACCCCTGACTCATCAGTCATCATTAATACGCCAACAGGCCTGCAAGTTATGACCGAGCCAGCTATTAAAGGAAATGGTGTTGGTACTAGAACATCAACCGGATCACCATCTTCAGAAAGTGTATGTGGAACATAACCATAGTTCGTTGGGTAATGCATGCAAGTTGACATAAAGCGGTCAACAAACATAGCGCCAGATTCTTTATCAACCTCGTATTTTACAGGATCTGCATGGGCTGGAATTTCAATAACAACGTTTATTTCTTCAGGTAGGTTTTTTCCCGAGGGAACTAAGTTTAGACTCATAATATCGCTCTGTTTTTGGTAGCTAAAAAAGTAATAAGGCAAGTTTGGGCGCGTATTATAGCGATAGTGCGGTGCAAAATAAATAGTCGATTCAATATAATTAATTAGCTTATAAATCAATGAGTTAAAATAATCGGCTTTACTAGATTGTTCTAATTGATATTGTTTGTTATACAAGGGAGTCAGGATGTCTATGTGAAGCCGAAGAAATTGGCCTTATGCATTGGTTTATAGGAATCAGGCTGATCTAATTAATAATTAAAATTCAAACAGTGAGGGAAGTATGATTGAACTTGTTCAAATACCACCAATTCTTGGTGTCGTAGGGCTTGTTGTAGCCTTATTCATTTATCTTTTAATAATAAAATATCCAGGCGGTGAAGGAAAAACCGCGAAAATCGCCAAAGATATTCACGATGGAGCAATGGTTTTTATGCGCCGTGAATATTCTATTTTGGCAATTTTTTTAGTGATCATCGCTATTTTGCTTTATCTTAGTTTCGAGTCTTGGCATACCTCGGGTGCTTTTGTCATTGGAGCGTTTAGCTCAGCGATTGCTGGTTATATAGGTATGTTAACTGCGACAAAAGCTAACGTAAGAACAACGGTAGCGGCTGCAGAAAAGGGTGAAGCTGCGGCTTTAACTGTGGCATTTTACGGCGGTTCTGTCATGGGACTCGCGGTTGCATCGATGGGGCTTTTAGGATTAGGTGGTCTCTATTATTTCTTAGGAGCAGAGCATGCAGAAGCTATTCATGGTTTTGGCATGGGCGGGTCAATTGTTGCTCTTTTCTCTCGTGTTGGCGGTGGTATATTTACTAAAAGTGCTGATGTAGGTGCTGATTTGGTTGGTAAAATTGAAGCAGGTATCCCAGAAGATGACCCAAGAAATCCAGGGGTTATTGCTGACAATGTTGGCGATAACGTTGGTGATGTTGCTGGAATGGGATCGGATATTTTTGAATCTTACTGTGGTGCAATGATAGCAACTATTGCGATTGCCTCTACAATGAGTTTGACCACGCTTGAGTTTTTATCGACCACTGGTAAAGAAGCCTTGATGACTCTCCCTCTTATGTTGGCATCGGTTGGTTTAATTTGTTCTATTGCTGGAATATTAGCTGTCAAAATGGCTTCAAGTATGGAACCTGCTAAAGCTTTAAGAACAGGCACTTTAGGCGCTACCATTTTGTTAGTTGCAGCCGCTTATTATGTGGTTATCAATATGGGTCTGCATATCAATATTTGGTATTGCGTTATAGTTGGTGCAGTAGGCGGAAGTATTATTGGTTTGGTTACAGAGTATTATACTGGTGGTAAACCGGTAAGAGATCTCGCGAGAGAAGGCGAGACAGGACCTGCGACTGTTATGATTAATGGTTTGGCTCTTGGAATGGAATCAGTGGTGGTTCCTGTATTAACAATCGCTGCGATTATTTTTGCCAGTGCACAATTACTGGGTGATGCCGGGGTTTACGGTGTTGGTATTGCTGCGGTTGGAATGTTAGCAACCGTTGGAATTACAATGGCAATTGATGCTTATGGTCCGGTTGCGGATAATGCTGGCGGAATTGCTGAAATGGCGGGTCTTGGTGAAGATGTACGTAAGATTACCGATGGGTTAGATGAAGTGGGTAATACAACGGCTGCTATTGGCAAAGGCTTTGCTATTGGAGCAGCAGGATTAGCTGCATTAGCTATCATTGCTGCATTTATCGAAATTGTGTCTGCTAATATAGAAGGTTTTTCATTAGATATCAGTAATCCACTTGTGTTAATGGGAATGTTTATTGGTGGTATTTTTCCATTCTTAGTTTCTGCTATTACCATGAGAGCCGTTGGAACGGCGGCATTTGATATGATTAAAGAAATCCGCAGACAATTCAGAGAAATTCCCGGTCTTATGGAAGGAACGGCTGAACCTGACAGTGCAAAATGCGTTGATATAGCAACCCAAGCTGCCCTGAAAAAGATGATTTTACCCGCCACTTTAGCGATTGCCGCTCCACCTGTTATTGGTTTTAGTCTAGGGGCTGCTGCTTTAGGAGGGATGCTTACTGGTGCTTTAATTACCTGTGTCTTGATGGCACTTATGATGGCAAATGCTGGCGGGGCTTGGGATAACGCCAAAAAGTATGTTGAAAAAGGCAATTTAGGTGGTAAAGGTTCTGATACTCATACCGCCGTTGTTGTTGGTGATACGGTTGGAGACCCATTCAAAGACACATCAGGTCCTGCTATGAATATTTTGATCAATGTTATGGCGATTGTTAGTTTGGTGATTGCACCTTTGCTTAGTTAAGCAATAAATTAACTTTGTAATATGGACTAAAAACCACTCTTTATTGAGTGGTTTTTTTTGACTCTATCTTTTTATAAGTCTGTGATATATAAAATAGTATGGCAAGTATTTAAATATTTGCCATACTAAAACATACCTAAATGCTTATTTTGATATAAAGGAAGTTTCACGTGGCTGATATTACTTGCGAAGCATTTTCTGAGCTAGAAGATGATGTGCAACAAGAGTTCTATGAAGATGTTGTTTCAGCAATTGATGACATCAATCAATGCGTTAATTTACTTGAAGGCTCTGTTGATGATGAGACGGATGATGGTGTAATCGATCGCATTTTTCGTGCGATTCATACCGTCAAAGGCAATTGCAATATGGTATTCCTGAAGGATTTTGTGGATGCCACCCATAGACTTGAAGATTTATTTTCAGCCGTTAGAGCGAAAGATATTGATTATCATCCTGTTTACGGACTTTTAGCGATGAAAATAGTTAATCTCGTACAAATTGAATTAAAAAGTTTAATAGAACAAAAATTCGCAAATGGTGATATTTTAGAAAAAATTCAGTCATTACTTGAACAAGTAGAAAGCGCTTCTCAAGAGTCCAGCGTAGAAATTACAACAAAAGCGATCACTGCAATTGACGATGGTCATTTTTCAATTGCTTTAATTGAGGGTGACAGCATTCAAGGGAGTTCTTTTAGCTTTTTAGAGTCAACCGATTTTGAGTTTTTAGAGTATTTGTCGAGTCGAGTTCAAAATACATCGGAGTACCATACAACCTATTATAAGGTAGCAAAAACTTTAGCCTTTAAGTTAAATCAAATGCTAAGTAATAAGGCCGATGAGCAGCAGCTTGATGCGGCATTAATAGCACTACACTTAAGCCAAAGAATCGAATCATCTGGACAATCAAGCACTTTAACTTTACAACAAGTTATTTTTTCACATGGCTTACTTTCTAGAATGTCTGGCTGGGGAGCCGCCGCCACGCTTTGTTTACAGGTGCTTGAAAGCCATAATGGTGATGGTATGCCTTTAGCAATTTCAGGTGATGATATACAACCTGCAGCGCAAGTGCTTGGATTATCTTGTGAATTTTCTTTTCATGTACTTAATGCCGAAAATAGAGAGTATAAACAATCATTATTTACGGCTGTAAAAGCCATAAATGCAGAAAAAAACATTCGATTTAAAGATAGGTTAGTCGAACGTTTTACTAGTTTAATCAAATCAGAGTATCTCTCCTCAAAAATGTTTTAAATTAGACCTACCCTGAATTAACCCTTTTCGGCGACTCTTACGTTTGTAATGCATGAGCTTCTTTTGTATAAGCTTGATTTTACATTATTAATTTACAAACTAGGAGAATTATTTATGCAAAATGCAATGAAAAAATTATACTTTTTGTTAACTGGTGGCGTTTTTACCTTTGTTCTTTTTATTGGAATGACATTCTTAATAAAGCCAGATTTACAAAAACCGATCTCTACAAATAGCGGGCTGAGCTATGTGTCTTTTAAGATTGATGATAACCCACCAAAGATAAAAATTAGACTTATCCCTAAAAAGCCGGAAAAGGTTAAAGAGCTTGTCAAAGAACGAAGTCAAATAACTAGAGTTCAATCTAAAACATTATCTTCTTTAGCTAAGCCTGGTTTGCTATTTTTTAATGATGGACTTAAAGTAGCCCTAAATTCTTCACTTGGTCATAAGCCATGGGGAAGCAGTGCAGACGATGGAAATCAATTACAACCGAGCGTTAGAATTAATCCGACCTATCCGGTAAAAGCTCTGAGAGATAATATAGAAGGTTATGTTTCTTTAACTTTTGATATTTCAGAAGTAGGTAGGCCAATTAATATAAACATTATTGACTCTAATCCTAGAGGTTACTTTGAGAAATCAGCTCGTAAAGCCCTAAAAAAATGGAAGTTTGATCCTAGGATGGTAAGTAATAGCAGTCAACAAGTGACACTAGCTTTTCAAATTGAAAAAGAGGCTTAATCAAATCTAGAAGAGGAATTGTTTTACCAATATCTCTTCTTTTTTAATGCCTCTTAAAAAACTGCTTAGATAACAAATTTCTTTTTCAATATTTTTTTTACCGGTTCGTTTTTAAGAACAACATATTGAGGCAAACCATCTTTATAAGGAGGGTAAGACTCTCCTTTTATTAATGGTAACAAATAATCTCGACAAGCCTGTGTAATATGCATGCCATTAGATGAAATATACTTTCTAGGCATCATTTTTTCGACGTTAGCAACATCCGACAGATTAGCTTCACCAATTGACCATTTATAAGTTTTAGTATTTTTTCGAACGATAGTAGGCATGACCGCATTTCTACCGGCAACCGCAAATTCAACAGCAGCTTTACCCATTGCATAAGCTTGTTCCACATCAGTTTCAGAGGCAATATGTCGAGCCGCTCGTTGTAAATAATCAGCGACAGCCCAATGGTATTTATAGCCAAATTCATCTTTAACCATTTTAGCGACAACAGGAGCAACTCCGCCAAGTTGTTTATGACCAAAATTATCTACGCCACCGGCATCGGCTAAAAAAGTGCCGTCTTTATAAGCAACGCCTTCAGAAACGACAATAGCGCAATAACCATACTTCTTGACACATTGATTAACTTTCTTGAGGAATTTTTCTTTGTTAAACGCTATCTCTGGAAATAATATAATGTGAGGCGCTTCGCCATCTTTCTCTGCGGATAATCCGCCAGCCGCAGCTATCCAACCTGCGTGACGCCCCATGACTTCCATGACAAAAACTTTAGTCGACGACTCCGACATTGAAGCAACATCAAAGCCTGCTTCCCTAATTGAAACCGCTACATATTTTGCAACACTACCAAAACCTGGGCAGTTATCGGTAATAGGTAAATCATTATCAACTGTTTTAGGAATGCCGATGCAAGTGATTGGAAACCCCATTTTTTGACTGATCTGTGACACTTTATTAGCCGTGTCCATCGAATCACCACCACCGTTGTAAAAGAAGTAGCCAATGTTGTGAGCTTTAAAAACTTCAATCAATCTTTCATACTCTGCTTGGTTATCTTCAAAGCTTTTCAACTTATGACGACAAGAGCCAAAAGCGCCAGATGGCGTATGCTTTAGAGCTGCGATATCTTTTTTTGATTCCTTACTGGTGTCAATCAAGTCTTCTCGAAGCGCTCCAATTATGCCATTACGCCCCGCATAGACTTTGCCTATATGCTTTTTATTTTGCCTAGCGGTTTCAATTAATCCGCAAGCAGAAGCATTTATGACGGCTGTTACACCGCCAGATTGCGCGTAGAAAGCATTTTGTTTTGGTTTTGAAGGCACGGTTGATTCCTTTTAATGTTTTAAATACGAGTGTCATATAAAATATATTCCTTATTATAAACTAACTATCAATAAAAAAATGAAGGAAATTCTTATAAGAATCATAAATAACGATTTATGATTGTATGTTTTGTAATTATTGATATTTGAATTAATGAAGTGTTTTATTTGATGATAGCGAAAGTATTTTCAATGGTTTATTGGAGATTTTTTGGCTATGATTGGCGCTAAATATGAGATAAAACGCTTAAGGCACTAAAGATGTCTATCGTAATCTCAGCAGCCGGTTTATATACGCCCAAAGAAAGCATCTCAAATGATGAGCTGGTGGCGAGTTTTAATCAATATGTTGATGACTTTAATGCGGATAATTCTGAATCAATCGCAGAAGGTTTCGTTGATGAACTAGTGCATTCGAGTAGTGCCTTTATTGAGAAAGCATCGGGAATTAAAAGCCGTTTTTTCATCTAAACAGAATATTTTAGATCCTAAGATAATGTCGCCTGATTTTCCTGCAAGGGACGACGGGAAAGTCTCTTTGATGTGTGAAGTGGCGGTTGATGCGGCCAAACAAGCTTTGAAATATGCAAAATTAGAAGCTTCGGATATCTATTTGGTGATGGTCGCTGCCAAAGGGCTTATCCAGCGATTTCAGTGGAGCTACAAAGTGCATTAGGATGCACTGGTTATGATTTTTGATATGAATGTTGCTTGCTCGTCAGCCACTTTTGGCGTTAAAACAGCGGTTGATGCGGTTCGTTCAGGCGAAACTAAACGTGTTTTAGTGGTGAATCCAGAAATTTGCTCCGGACACCTAAATTTTCGAGATAGAGATTGTCATTTTATCTTTGGTGATGTTTGCACTGCGGTTATTATAGAGTCTGTTGACGATGCTTTATCATCAGGCTGTTCAGATGTTTACTCCGTAGAGGCCATGAAGTTAATCACTCAATATTCTAATAATATTCGCAACAATTTTGGATTTTTAAATAGACTGGCAGAAATCCTCAAGATTTATTATTTAAACAAGAAGGTCTAAAGGTATTTAAAGAAAGTGGGCTAAGACAAAGTATGTTAAAACAAGCTTTCGAAACCAATTAAGACTTCAATAGGTCGTATTTTTTTAAATAACCTCTAAGTTGATGATAGGTTAGCCCCAATAACTCAGCACAAATTTTTTGGTTAAATTTGGCTTCGCTCATTGCTTTTTGAATGGTTTGAATTTCCAAGTCATTCATTCGCTCTTTTAAATCAATCGGAAAGTCTGATAAAGTCGATGTTATATCGTTATTTAGTTCAGACGAAGAATTATATCTAGTTGATACATTTATATCTTGCGAAACAGGTGGCGTATTATCTGAGCTGGCAACTTGTTGTAGGGTTGAATTTGAACCCATGCCTGTATCTGAACTTGAGTCTAAACCTTCAAATAATCGGTAGGGTGATTCAAAAGGATCAAATTGTATTCTGTTGACCAATTCATCTTCTGCGGTGCGATAAAGGTTACGTTCAATTACATTCTTCAATTCTCGAATATTTCCGGGCCATGAATAATCAAAAAGCGCTTGTTTAGCCATTGCGCCAAAGCCAGTAAACAGTTCTCGTTTTAATTCTCGTGTCATTTCTAATGCGAAATGATTAGCGAGAATCAAAATATCACTCTTTCTAGCTCGCAAAGGAGGAATAGTTACAACTTCAAAGGCGAGTCGATCAAGCAAATCTGCACGAAATTTTCCCTGTTTAGCTAAATTGGGTAAATCTTCATTGGTTGCGGCAACAATTCTAACGTCCACATAAACGGTTTTATTACCACCTACGCGCTCAAACTCACCATATTCGATTACTCTCAAAAGCTTTTCTTGAACAGCTGATGAGGCATTAGCTAGTTCATCTAAGAACAGTGTTCCTTTATCGGCTAACTCAAATCGACCAATGTGTTTTTTACTAGCCCCTGTAAACGCGCCACTTTCATGACCAAATAACTCTGTTTCCAGCAAGCTTTCGCTAATTGCTGAGCAATTAAGTTTTATAAATGGTTGATCCCAGCGTGAAGAAAGGTAGTGTAAGCGGGATGCTATAAGCTCTTTACCAGTTCCTCTTTCACCAATCACTAAAACAGGCTTATTGATTGATGCCACTAGTGAGACTTGTTCAATCAACTCAAGGAATGCACTTGATTCACCTATTAAGTTATCTGTTTTTCTTCGCATTGCTCTAACTCACTTGTATATAACTTTATTAAAAGCTAAGTAATCAGTTTAGGTCGTAAACCTATTGCTGATATTAGCTAGTAATAATATTATCAAACAATTTGGTTAAAATAACCAAATAATATGTTATTGAATATTTCAAAAAGTTGCTTTCATGTCAAGTATGAATGTTTTACACATATAAAACAG
>Ga0307492_10000446_pt1 | contig 17632 bp, 12 predicted proteins | sample SI3LmetaG_FD_202365 | JGI IMG/M metagenome (GOLD analysis project Ga0307492, IMG submission 202365) | Sea-ice brine microbial communities from Beaufort Sea near Barrow, Alaska, United States - SI3L | ecosystem: Environmental > Aquatic > Marine > Coastal | place: USA: Alaska | collected 2017-05-06 | reverse complement strand
CACCTGAATAATTCAAAAAGAAGCTTTTTGTATTTTCTAATAGCGATAAAGTAACATTAATAACCAAGGGGTGTTTATTTATAAACGCCCCTTTTATGTTCAGGGATGGACGGGCAGTTTTTTGCTCCTGCAAAAACGACACTTACTACATCCGTGTAGGTCGTATTTCACAAAAAGGCAAGGATGCCGGTGTGTTTTTGTTAAATCTTACCATTTAGTTGATTTGGAATTGCTTTAACATTAATTAAATGCCAGACTTTTGTTATATGCCTAGTATTTGGCAGACGTTAGGAATTACAGACATTATGCGAACTCTATCGAATCAAGTAAATATTCAGTTCTACCACCCGTTTTTTAAAACCAGTAATTCCTTAATATCCTTTCTAGTTCTATTCTTAATTTCTGCCTGCGGTGGTGGCTCTACCCCAACGGGCAATGGTAATGGAGGTGGAGCAACAACTACTCAATTTAGCCTTTCCATAAATGTCACCGGATCGGGTAGTGTAACCTCATCACCCGCAGGTATTAATTGTGGTAGTGACTGTTCTGAGAATTTCAACGAAAATACCAGCGTAACTCTGACACAAGTCGCTGATAGCGGTTTTGAGTTTATTCAGTGGCAAGGTGCGTGTAACGGTTCGAGTACATGTATTGTCAATATGAACCAAGCCCAAAGCGTTACAGCTGTTTTTCAGTCGATTACACCTGAGACTTATTTCTTGAACGTCACGTTAAGCGGCAACGGTGGCGTGACTTCTAATCCTATGGGTATTGATTGTGGTACTAATTGTAGTGAAAGTTACTCAGATGGAACTTCTGTATCGCTAACGGCTACCCCTGATTCCGGTTATCAATTGACATCATGGAGTGGTGATTGTGTAGGAGCTGGTTCGTGTAATATAGTCATGAGTCAAGCGCGTAATGTGACGGCCACTTTTGAAGAGGTATCTTCAGGTAACGTTAGGTTAACCGTTACAACATCTTCGGGCGGTGTAGTGACATCATCACCTAGCGGCATTAATTGCGGTAGCGACTGTAGCGAAGACTTTAATACAAACACGATCGTTAATTTAACTGCGACAGCTGACTCAGGATTTAAGTTAAACAGTTGGAATGGCGACTGTAGCGGTAATGTTAATTGTGAACTCACTATGAGCGTTGCTCGGTCGGTCGTCGCGACTTTTGTGGCAGATAATGGTAGCGGTGGTAACTTATCAATAGATCCTATGGGTAGGCATGAAGTCGATCATGGTACTACCTTTACTTATCAACCGACAATCAATGGTGATGCGACTATTTGCCGTAAAGATATGGGGCATGATGATGTTAAAGTTGATTCAGAAACAGGAGCTATCTCTTGGGACACGTCAGGACTAAATTTCGGACGAGGTTTCCACATTCGAATTAAGTGCAGTAATTTTGACGAGTCCGCTTATGCTTCAATGGTTGTTCATGTTGATAAGTCTGGGACTAGTCGGTTAAGAGTCGCGGGTGAAAATGGAGTCTCTCAATATATAGGCGTCGCTGGGCAAGCAATGACTAGTGGAGATAGCTTAGTCATTCCCGATGGAAATTATCCTGTTTCGGTCACTGAGGATGAATCCTTTGAAAACGCTTTTAAAATCACTTCACCGACAGACGGCACAAGTGATCAATATTCAACCGTTATCTCCGAATCGCCGGGTGGCGCAATAGTTAATGGTGAACCACACGATGGAATCGGAAAGCAAAAAAATGCTTTCCAATTATCGGCAAATAATTATGTGGCACTAGTTGGTTTTGTTCTCAAGAATGTGCAAAGAGAGTCGTTTAGCGCGTCCGGCGGTAATAACAAATTATTGGTTGATTTTATTGGTGGCCAAGGAGCTGGGACGAATTTATTACCTTGTGATAGTTTTTCGGCTGCAGGTACGGGAGATTGTTCTAACGCTGGCATGAGAATTAATGGCGGTACTGGTTTATTTCAGAATAGTTATGATTGGGGACATAATCGATATGGCATTATGACGAGTAGAACGGATGGCACTATCACCCGTCGATCTTTTGTGAGACTCGATGAACATAAAGGTGATCAGCCCTATGGTGGTTTTAGTAATTATTGCGATACGCTTCATTTGAGCCAAGATAATACTGTTTTCGATTCGTTAGCTATAGCTGCACCACACTATAAAAATTATGCCGGTCTTGCTGCATATCCTGCGACAGGTTGTGAAACAATTCCTGCGACGTTAAAAACAGAAGGGTTGTTAGCGGTAAACAATGATCTTTCTCTTAGCTTAATGGATGTAAAAGAAGGACCAAACCATATTTGGGATAACATTGTATCTTATGATTCAGAAGCGACTTGTACACCCCAATCAAGCCTTTGTGGATTGTTATTATTACAAGCTGATAGAGATAAAACTGTTGACGTAACAAATTCCTTTTTTGGTGACGCTAGAGTTTTTGCGGGCATGGCAAGTCCAGATACTGCGTTTGGGTCAAACATAAACCTTGCGAGCAGTGTCGTGTTAAAAGACGTAACTTCACAAAGCGACTCAGGAACACCTCCAGAATACTTACCAGAATCACAACTTTACTTTATGGGCAAATCAGACACATTTCATGGAGATGCTGGTTACGACACATTGACGAGCAGTCGACGTTGGCCAATTCCGGGTGAAGATATAATAGCCTCTAACATGCGTAGTTATTTTAATGCAGAGGCACTTAAAGTCGGTGGTGGAACCGTCGAAATAGATGGCAACAGAGGTGCTGTTGCCAATGGCGAATCGATGTCTGAATATTTCTGGGGTTACACAAATGATAGAGTACCACCATTAGTGGTTAGAGTTAAAATAAAAGGCGCGAACAAACGAGTCGCTTGGGAACACTTATCTGGATCGCAAAGAAGTTCCGTTACTGGCTGGAAAGTGATTTGTGTTGATGATAACAGTGTTCTTTCAACACTTTCAGTTTCACAACTTACCTTTACTGATAGTTCTAGTTGTTCTCAGTATGGCGTGCGAGCAACCTATGCTGGCGGTGATAGTGGTATTGCTTATACTGAAATAGCAGAATAATGAAATTGCGGAATAGAGAAATAAATTTAGTTTTAATAAAGCAAGGAACAGTGATGAAGTTAATCGTTTTTTTATTTATAGTTTTAATTTCTGGTTGTGCGAGTAATATTCCTGATGACAGAATCTCAGTAACCGTAACAGGGTTCCGAATCGATAGAAGCGCACCTAATCCAGTAGCTGAAGTTAACCCTGTCTTATATTTTGGTTACAAGGATATGGCTGATGATGCAGACGGTGATATGTTTACCGTGATTATGTCCGATATTGACGCTCCGTTATTTAAGATCGGTGAGTCCTGGGAAAATGTAGTGAATGGAATAGAAAAATCTAGCCTCAGGGTAATCAATCAATCAAGTGGAATGATTACCGCCAGAACCATCGGTAAAAATAGTAAAATAAAAGTCGATATAAAATACAAATTTGGTAAAGATTTGTTGAGAAAATATACTTTATTTGGGCTTAATGAATCAAAAGGGTTTTTCTGAAGTGAAGTATTAGTTTAGTCCTGCTTATTTAATAGCTTGCTCAAATTTACTAACATTCGTGCAGTAGCACCCCAAATTATATAGTCATTATATTCAATAGAATGATAAGAAAATGAAACATCCTTTATTTTTTGCTGGACTACTTTCTGATTTTTAGAATCAATTAAATAATCTAAAGGAACAGTGAACACTTCTTCAACTTCATTTTTATCAATTATTAACTCACTGAGGTTTAATCTGTTTTCATTCTCTAAAATTGCCACATAAGGCGTTACATAAAATTGGCTTATAGTAATTTGTGAAGGTAGTTTACCAATGATATTTAAATCTTGGTTTACGAGTCCTATTTCTTCATTAGTTTCTCTTAACGCGGTTATTTGCAGGTTCAAATCTTTTTCTTCAAATTTTCCTCCAGGGAAACATATTTCTCCTGCGTGATTTTTTAAATGCTTTGCTCTTTTTGTGAATATCACATGCCACTTATTATCTGACTGTTTAATTAGAGCAATTAAAACACTCGCAGGTCTCATTTTTTTTAAAGTTCTATCCTGAAAAAGTTTTAGGTAATCAGTTAATTCAGTGGTTTTATTTAATGCTTTTAAAGCATCTTGATTAAACTCCTTCCAATCTAGTTTATTACTAACCTCTAAAGCAAGTAAGTGTTTTTTAATATATGAACTTTTCATGTTCGTTTGCATCCCTGAATTTAAGTTGTTTTGTCCATCGAAGGATCAAAAAATTCCCCTTCTAAAACAGGAATTATTTTTGAAATTTTATCAAAGGTCTCTTGATATTCAGATTCTACGTTAGAGTCAAAGACAATACCTCCACCTGCATAACAAGTCATCTTATTATTTTTTGCTAGTAATGTTCTGATACAAATATTTGTATCCATATTACCTTTAAAATCCATATAACCGATAACACCACAATAAATTCCTCGATTAAAACTTTCTAATTCATCAATTATTTTCATTGCTGCAATTTTTGGGGCGCCGGTAATGGAGCCACCGGGTAAGCAACTTTGTAAAATATCAAACATATCAAACTCTGGTGCTAGCTTACTTGTGATTGTGGAAATTAGATGATGTACTGATTCAAAAGAGTATAAACCAAATAATTCAGGAACTTTAACGCTGCCAGTATCCGCTGTTTTACTTAAATCATTTCTCAATAGATCAACAATCATCAAATTTTCGGCTCGGTCTTTTTCGCTTGATAACAAGTCGTTAGCACTTTTTTTATCTATTTTTTCTTCAGAGTGACGTGGTGCGGTCCCTTTGATTGGTTGTGTTAAAACACTTCTGTTTTTTATTTGAATAAATCGTTCAGGAGATAAACTTAATATCTGAAAATCAGCAAAGTTCAAATAAGCTGAGAAAGGACTTTTATTAACTTTAGTTAAATGTTGATAAGCATCAAAGCTAGAACCTTGAAATGACGCAGAGAACTGATGTGCATAGTTAATTTGATAACAATTTCCTGCGATAATATTTTCTTGAATTTTTCTAAAAAATTCTCTGTAAGTTTCAAAATTTATATTTGATTTAAACGGGCTATTTAATTCGAATCTTTTAGCCGTATTTAGTTTGTTGGGTATTTGAAGATTAAAAATATTTTTTATTTTTTGCCATTCTTTCTTACTCAAACCAAAGTTGTAAAGTACGCTTGTTTTCTTTTTATGGTCACTAATTAATGCCCAGCGATATAAGCCAAAACGACAGAAATGGACATTTTTATCGGTTGTCCTTTTTCGTTCGGGCAGTTCCAACGATCTACCAAAATCATAACTGAAATAACCTAACCAACCACCATTAAAAGGTAATTCTACTTCTCCTCCATCATCCGAACTGTTATAAGAATGGTCTTGTGAATTGTGTTTAACTTGTTCTAGAATATCACGCATTTGTTTTAACGGATCTTGCTCTAATTTATTAAAATTGATGTTATCGAGTGAACTGCTCAATATGTCAATTTGCAAGTGGCTGTGATTATCGTGCTTTTCAAAGGTAAGGCAAGGGTGGGAGCAAAAGATATCATAATCTGCATTACTGAAGTTTTGAATGGTTTTAGTTTTTGCATTCTCACTGCTATTGTCATCGTTATTATGTTTGTATTTTCCGCTATCAAGTAATATTGAATGATTTCTATCATCTATTTGGGATAATAAGTCAGAAACTGAGGCTATCTCGTAAAGATTTTCATGGTATTTTAAATGAATAGAATTCAATGGCTTAGGTTTTTTGTGAATACATAAAAAGTTATTTTACTTTTTGTTGATATCAGGGTCTAATTATTTCTAATAAAAATCTAAGATTATTGATGTTAAACCAATGAATCGTACCATTTTACCTATCAATTTAACTTTAAAAAACGACTCTTCGACAAGTGACAATACTGTCTCGGTTCATTTACCCGGCAGTAAATATATTGCTAATCGCTTGTTGCCTTTGTGTGCGCTAGCGTCCACAGCGTCAGTGTTATCAAATGTAGTTGATAACGATGATATTAATGCTGCTTCTCAAGGGTTAAAAGCGCTAGGTTATCAATTGACGTATGCAAACTCAAAACTGAACGTTTCTCCAAGGCCTGCTAATTATGAATTCGATAGCCTCATAACCTTTAACACACAACATAGCGGAACTTTTTCTAGGTTTGTCACGGCTATTTCAGCGTTAGAGAACGTGCCGGTTGAAATTTCTTGTTCAGATAAAATGGCAACTCGACCTATGAATGAGTTATTTGACTCTTTAAGAGAGCTGGGTGTCGTGATTAATAGTGAAAATGACCGTTTACCAGCCATTATCAAGGGCCCTGTTACAACTAATTACTGTCAACTTGATGCTAGCCGAAGTAGTCAATACCTAAGTGCATTACTAATTATCGCTCCTCTTTTGGAAAATGGATTAACTATAGAATTACAAGGCAAGCAGGTTTCCAATGCCTACGTTGATATGACCATTAATTTAATGAATAAAATGGGTGTTGAAGTCAAGCGTTCGGGAAATACGATAAGTGTTGCAGCAGGACAAGAGTATAATGGGATCATTTATAATGTACCGTGTGATCCAGTTTCATCATCATATTTTATGGGATTTGCAGCTATTTCTGGATATAAGATTAAAATTGAATCATTTGATCATCAATCTCTTCAAGGAGAAGCTCAATTTTATAAAGTATTAGAAAAAATGGGTGTAATATTTGAAAAGGATGATTCTAGCTTGACCATAATTTCCGACGGAGAGTTAAAAGGTATTGAGGTAGATATGAGTGAAATGCCGGATGTAGTACAAACGCTAGCGGTTGTGGCAAGTCATGCGAAAGGTAGAACTTTAATCAAAAACATAGCTCATTTAGCTTTCAAAGAGTCAGACCGAATAAAGGATACTGCAGCAGAGTTAATGAAAGCTGGCATTAAGGTTGAAGCAGGGGACGACTATTTGTTAATTGAAGGTGGTCATCCAAAAGCTACTGAGATTGAAACCTATGACGACCATCGTATGGCAATGAGCATGGCATTACTTGGAACTAAAACACAAAATATCGTGATTAAGGATGCAAGTGTTGTTAACAAATCATTTCCAAACTATTGGGATTTAATGGCGCAAGTCGGATTAACCTCCAAGGTTTTGGACTTAAGAAATGAGTGAATCAGATTCGAATACAAACAAGTCGAAAACAAACAATCAAGGTTTTGATCATCTTAGGAAAGAGATCGACTCACTGGATAAAAGCTTAGTAGAGTTAATTGCTAAACGTCTACAAGTCACTAAAGAAATTGGAGAAATAAAGTCAGATCTTGGACTTGCTCTTTATCATCCCGAACGAGAAGCAGAGTTAATTAAAAGTAAACGCAATTATGCTAATAAAATTGGCATTTCGCCTGATTTAATTGAAGATATCATTCGTCGTATTATTAGGGATTCTTACAAAAGTCAAAATGCACAACGGATGATTGCTATAGATAATAATGCAAAGGAAATTGTTATCATTGGTGGGAAGGGTCAGTTAGGAACGCTTTTTTCTGGCTTGTTTAAAAAAAACGGGGATAAAATTAGTATTATAGAAAAACAAGATAAAATCGATAGTGAAGAAAGTAGTGTCAAATTGATAAAAGCAGATTTAGTTTTAGTTTCCGTGCCGATTAATGTCACTTTAAATGTTATACAAAAAACATCACACCTTTTGAAAGAGCTAAATCCAAATTGTATTCTAGCGGATGTAACTAGTATTAAAAATCAGCCAGTTGAACAAATGTTAGCGAATCATCAGGGACCTGTCGTTGGTCTTCATCCTATGTTTGGACCCAATATAGAAACTTTTGCAAAGCAAACAGTCGCAATTTGTCATGGCCGATTAAAAGAGCAATACCAATGGTTGTTAGATATATTGAAGAACAAAGGGATTAAGCTTGTAGAAGTGGAATCGAAAAAACATGATGATTTAATGTCAATTATTCAAGTATTGAGGCATTTGTCTACTGTCGCTTACGGAAACCATTTACGCCATGAGGAAATCGATTTAGAAAAAATATTGGAATTGAGCTCTCCGATTTACCGTTTAGAATTAATTATGGTTGGTCGATTATTTGCTCAAGATCCCGTTCTGTATAGTGATATAATATTTTCGGATAAAAATAATATCAAGATGATCAAACGGTTTATAGAACGTATTTCTGAGACTCTCTCTTTTGTTGAAAAGGATGATAAAGAGTCTTTTATTATGTCATTTAACAAAACCAGGGAATGGTTTGGGGCGTTTGCAGAAAAATTTTCCAAAGAGAGCAATCATTTGATTGCGAAAGCCGGAGACGGTGGTGATATATAGTCTTAGAATTCTATGTCTAAGTTATAGTCTAATTTATAGTAGTAGTGTTTAGGTAGGTGATTTATGTCGGGCGATAGTTTAGGGAAATTATTTAAAGTAACCAATTGGGGGGAGTCTCATGGACTCGCTATCGGTTGCGTGATCGAAGGCTGTCCCGCCAATATCGAATTAACTGTAAATGATATTCAACCATTTTTGGATAGAAGAAAACCCGGACAAAGCGACATTGTTACTCAGAGGAAAGAGTCGGATCAAGTTGAAATTCTATCAGGGGTTTTTAACGGCAAAACCACAGGTACAGCGATTAGCTTAATGATCAAAAATGAAAACGAAAAATCAAAAGACTACAATGAATTTGCTAAATTATATCGACCAAGTCATGCTGATTTTACCTATCAGAATAAGTATGGTATTCGAGATCCAAATGGAGGAGGGAGAAGTTCTGCCCGAATGACCGCTGCCAATGTCGCAGCGGGTGCCGTAGCGAGTAAAATTTTATCTCAACAAGGAATAGAGATACTATCATGGGTGCATAGTGTGGGTGATATTTTTTCAAATGTTAATGCTGATAGTGTTAATAGGGAAGCCATCGAAAGTAATTCTGTAAGATGCCCTGAGCAAAAAACGGCTGAGTTAATGCATCAAAAAATATTAGAAATTAGAAAAGCAGGCGATACAATTGGAGGAGTGGTTAAGTGTGTTGTTAGAAATATGCCAGTTGGATTAGGCGAGCCATTATTCGACAAGTTAGAAGCTGATTTAGCGAAAGCGATGCTGTCTATTAATGCAAGCAAAGGTTTTGAGTTTGGCTCAGGATTCGAAGGAACTAAAATGCTTGGCAGTGATCATAATGATATTTTTTATCAAAAAGATAACCAGATAAAAACAAGCTCCAATTATTCTGGTGGCATACAAGGTGGCATTTCAAATGGAATGGACTTGGATTTTAAGGTCGCTTTTAAACCTGTAGCAACTATTATGCAAAAACAAAAAACTCTAACAGTTGACGGTGAGAGTATTGAGTATCATGGAAAAGGCCGACATGACCCATGTGTACTGCCTAGAGCGGTTCCCATTGTGGAAGCTATGACAGCACTTGTGTTATGCGACCATTGGTTACGATTTAAAACCTACCAATAAATGCCTAGTATTACTTTAAGAAAACGTATTTCAACAGAGTGGTTTTCGTGGGCTAGTTTGGCGATTGTGAGTGCGTTGTTAGAAGGTGGCGTTTTGGGCGTCATAGTAAAAAACGGATTTGAAGGACAAGTCAATTCAGGACTATTAAATTTTGCTGTTGCACTAGTCACCGGCGCGCCGTATTTTTCAAATTTACTGAGTATTTACTGGGTGAATTTAAGCCGTGGAAAAAGCAAAGCTAGAATGGTATCTAACCTTTCGATTGTATTTTGTCTCTGTGCTTTATTAATGGGATTTGTACAATTTAATGAGTTGGGGCTAATGATATTTATTTTATTACTAGTCGTAGCAAGAGTTTGTTGGTCTGGCGTATTAACAGTAAGGTCGAATATTTGGAGAGCTAATTATCCTCGTTATATTAGAGGTAAAGTAACTGCTAAATTGGCGACTTTGGCTTCAATTATAATGTCGCTAGCAGCTATCTCTGTCGGTTGGTTATTAGATTGGAACTTTCAATTGCTTCAAATTATTTTTACCGTATTTTCCATTCTCTCTATATCAGGCGCATATCGATACAGGACTCTAGCGGTAAGACATCAACAAAAAGAAATTGTGGTTGAAATTAATAATCAGAACAAGACAACAATAAAATCGTTTTTTTTACTTTTGAAAACCAATAAGCCATTTGCTCGATATATGTTATCTATGTTTGTTTTAGGAAGTGGTAATTTAATGCTTATGGCTCCAATGATTGTTTACCTAAACGAACATACGGAGTTGTTAAAACTCGATCAGATTTTAATTTCAACAGCGATACCACTAGCTTTGATTCCAATCGCGGTAAATTGGTGGGCAAAACTATTAGATGGTAACCATATATTTTATTTTAGAAGCATTCATAGTTGGGTATTTGTATTTGCGTTGCTGTTTTTTCTTATTGCCCAAGTAACTTTATTAACTTGGGTTTATTATGTTGCCTCAATCATTTATGGAATAGCTATTGCCGGTGGAGTAATTGGTTGGAATTTGGGACATAATGATTTTGTTGGTAAGGGTAGCCCAATGGATTATATGGCTATTCATGTCACGTTAACCGGTGTTAGAGGGTTGTTAATGCCGATAGTCGGGATTTCTCTTTATCAATATCTAGAGAATACAGAGATTGGTTTGGGGAAGTGGGCTTTGCTGTTGCCTTTATGTCTAACCACATTAGGCGCACTTTCCTTTGTTTATTTTCATTCTAAAAACAAATCAATCAATTAAAGTTGTGTTATATCTAGATGATCAACATCTGATTTTTCAGTTTGCGATGTTATTAGATTTCGATGTAGTTGATATTTAACGCTGTATTTTTATTTTTGACTTGTTGTTCTAATTCGGAAAACGGGTATAAATCAGAATCGGCGAGATGTGATGGTGTAACGTTTCGAATTGAACGAAAAATATTATCAACTCTTCCAGGTGTTTCCTTATCCCAATCATTTAGCATTTTTTTAACGGCTTGGCGTTGAAGATTATCTTGAGAACCACAAAGGTTACAAGGAATTATTGGGAACTCTAAATATTCGGAGTATTTTTTAATATCAGTTTCGCGGCAATATGCAAGAGGTCGAATAACGATATTCCTTTTATCATCCGAAATAAGTTTTGGAGGCATAGATTTCATTCTACCGCCATAAAACATATTTAGAAAAAGGGTCTCAACGATGTCATCTGCGTGATGTCCGAGCGCTATTTTATTTGCTCCTAATTCTTCGGCAGTATTATAAAGAATACCACGCCTTAATCTAGAGCAAAGACCGCATGTTGTAGAACCTTCTGGTATTTTTTCTTTCACAATGCTATAAGTATCTTTTTCAACAATTTTGTATTCAATATCTAAATTGTTTAAATAGTTAGGCAAAATTTCCTCGGGGAAACCCGGTTGTTTTTGGTCTAAATTAACCGCAATAATATCAAAATTAATCGGAGCCACCCGCTTCATATGCATGAGTATATCTAACATAGTAAATGAATCGGCACCTCCAGATAGGCATACCATTATTTTGTCACCATCATTTATCATGCTGTAATCGGCAATAGCTTTGCCTACATTATGATTAAGTTTCTTTTTTAATTTAATAAAGTCAGATTTAATTGATGGTATTGGCGATGAATTAAGCATTTAGCGCGTACTTTTTTAAATAGACATCTATTCTAGCTGAGTAGATCTAAATTGTGTCTGAGGTTGATTATTGGCGGGATCTTATACTATTTTCTTTAAATTTACTTTAATTAATTATATTCTTAATTGGGCGGGGTGCATTTTGAGAGTCAAAATTATATTCAAACTAAACCTATTATCAGTCAAGTGACAATCTATTGTCTGTCAAGTTAGGACGCTTGTCTTTATTGACTCTGACTTTAATTATTGAATTTTAACCCAATAGCTGATTGTTATACTCATCCCACTTCAAGATGGAGGTTTCAGTGTTCAGCTAGGAAATTTTAACACCAGAAGTCGGCACTAAGAAGTAGGCGCAAGCCGAAGGGAATGGCTAGTCCTTTCTAAGACTAGTAACGCGGTTCAAATATTCTATCTGAGCACCCAGAGGGCAGCCAAACATACACCTTGAGGTGGGATGGGTATAACATCGAGTAGGTTCAAAACTTGCTCAAAGTGAAAGGTTAACTGCCACAATTTATTTTATACTAACTTGAATAAATTTTCTGGTGTACAGCAATCCTGGTAATGCAACGAACAAAAATACAATTATCACAGAAACAATATGTTGTTCTATTGGAGTTTCTCCTGGGTATTCAAATCCCGGTAAGAGAAGCTCATTCATTCTTGCAATCATATCAAACACAATATGCAGCTCCACTGGTCACCAAATGGTTCTGGTCACCAACATTAATCCAGCAAAACCAACCCCAATGAAAGTCGCATTAATAACCATAAAACTGACATCAACCCATGTCATATCAACAATATTAATGTAATGAACTAAACCGAATATTAATGCTTGAACTAAAACTGCAGCATAAATACCTTTGTTACTTGTACCCCGCGCTTTATAAAGAATGTAAAAAAAAACGCGCCTCTCATGAGTGTTTTTTCAAACAAACCGATGCCAATATTACTGAACAACCACAAAGAAACGTTATTGATAGAGTAATTTAAAGTATCAAAACTAACCCCTAAAAAATTAATTAAGGCGATGATTGAAATAGGCAATAAGGTTAAAAACCAACGATTTCTCCATTGTGAATAAGGTGTAGAAATAAGAGCCGCTTTAGTCGCCCCTAATGTCACTAAAACAACTAACAAACTAATCGCAATGATGAATCGTAACAAGGTCAAGGACCACTCCAACAGGACTGGCGATAACCCTCCGAATAGTTTTAATAATAGCATTAAAGCAACGCTGATAAAAACCATTGCTAATGAGCTAGTTAATGGTTGTCGAGAGAATAATTGTTCAATTGATTTCATGACTTTCTTTTTTTAATTATATGCTTTTATTAGATTTACTGACTATTATTGATAAAATCATCGAGCGATATCACTCACAGTTTTCTGGATTGTGTTCATCGGTGAAACAATAAATTGGTTAAACACTATTTTTCTGGGATTATCCGATTTTTTCAGTTCAAGATTCAGTGCAATTAGGTCGTCAAGAACTAAACCAAGTGGAGCTTCATCAGGTTGGTAGACAGACCCAATAGGGTAGTAGTTACCTGAAGAGTTGGTCATTTCAACATGCGCACCTAACACCGCACTAATTTTATGCTGCTCGGAAAAAAACTAAGCAAGCAATACTTTGTTTATAATCATTCCAATGTTCAACATACAATACGCTAGGGTAGAAGGCGTCTCCGATTAATAACCATTTTGTTTGGTTGTCATAAACAGATATTGCCTCTTATTGGTGCCCTGGTGTCGGAATGATAGTTGCCACCCTATCACCTAAGTTAATTTTAGCTTGCCCTTCAGGCCATTAATTAAATGAAAAATACTCTGTCATGGCATTTTGATTTGGCTTTATCAGAGTCACATCAGGCTTACCAGAAAACTGCCTATCTCCTGCATAATGATCACTATGAATATGGGAATGAATCACCAGTAGTTTTCTGTTAGGTCTGCCGTCACTGGCAGACAGTTTTTTGTTAATTGATTGAATCGTTTTATAAATAGGGAAATCTAACGCTTCTTCTGTTGCACCAGTATCCAAAACAAGCGCAGGGTCAGAATTAGAATCACAATCAAGGCTACCATGAGGCCACTTTTTCTCCTTTAATTGTGAGAATGAAATCTTTTCCTGAGAATTGTTTTGATGATTTTTTGCATCAACAATCAAGATTGATGTGCAACCTGTTAATAAACAAAAAACCAACAATATGAAAAGTTTATGGGTTAGTTTTTTCATTATTTTACTTCCATAATGATTCGGTCAATCAATTCTAATGCCGTCGTAAAATCGTCCATATTTTTATATAACTTGCCGTTTTTTCCTGAGTGATGACCACGTCCTATTAATGTCATTGAAAAATATTTTTGTTCGCTGCTGAAATTAACGATTGCTTCATAGATTATAGAGGGCTGTGCGCTATATCCATTCCCAGAATAAACGGGATCATCTGGGAAACGGTCGCTGGAATAATATTGATTAAAATCAAACGAGTTATTGATCTCAAGTTTTACTCTGAACCCTGTTTCTGTTTACCAATAAAGCTACAACGATGTCACAATTATCTTCAACGCTCGCGCATTTAAATATCCAGCAAGAAAACTGGTTAGGGCAAGTACAAGCTTATGGCAGTAACTATTATCGTTTTGTGGTTAGTCTTGAAAAGATTAAAGACCAAACAAAATCACTTGGTCAAAAATGGTTAAAAGGGTTTAACCAAATTCAAAAGCTGTACATTATCTATAGTTAAAAAATGACCTACAAAATCCACTCATGATCTCAGTCCTAAGGAATATTTCGTGTGCCTGTTACTCTAGTTTCGCTTAAATAACTTAATCTAAAATCCTAATCACTCAATTGTGTATTAATTTACCAATTGTTTTTTCAGTGTTTTACTAAAAGTCTAAAGCCTTTGTGAGAGATTTTTTATAACTTGACTGTCTTTAACTTTTTGTGACGGCTGTGTGATGTGAGCTGTCATAACGGAAAAAAACTTGAAATCCCCTGCAAAAACATCTGAAGATGAAGTCACGAGGAAGGATTGCCAGAGTGCCTGTCTGCTGCGTTTTTGCCCCAGCTTGTTAGTTGGCATCAAAGTTTGACCCACTTTGGCAAATGTTAATTCAGACAGTAGGATGCAAGCTGCTGAATTAATTATAACTAATCGTTAAAATTCTGTTATTGTAATCCTACATAGGTCAACTTCAATTACCTACTAACAGCTTCTCAATAAAAAGCTCATTTGGATAGTTATAAATCTTGTAAAACAAACCGTAAAGGTAATATGAATCTATTCCGCAAAATATCGCTCTTTTTATTGCTCATGAATCTAGTTTCGCCATTGCAGAGTTTAGAGTCTAATGGTATCAAACCTAGAATAACTATTGTTGCACTCGAAAATAATAGACCCTTTAGCTACCGATTACCCAATGGTGAAATAACGGGTTTTTATATCGAATTTTGGAAGCTTTGGTCTGAAACAAATAATATTCCAATAGACATAAAACTCAGTTCTTTTGAGGACGCATTTGAAGCCACGAACTCTTCCTTTACAATTCATGCAGGCTTATTTAAAACAAAAGAAAGGAATGAAAAATTTGATTTTAGTCTACCTTTCCATAGTGTTAAAACTGGGATTTACTACGAAAGTGCAGAAAAGGCGACAACACTATTAACTGATGACCCGGAATTAACTGTCGCAGTGTATCCAGGTAGCTTCCAAGAAACTTTTCTTGAAAATCATTATTCAAAAATTCAATTAATACCCATCGTAAATACTAATAAAGCCTTTAATCTATTGCTTGATAAAAAAATTGATGCGATTTTTGTTGAAATACCTTCCTTCGAATCACGAACAGCAAACTTGGGGCTTGAAAATGCTTTCACACTGTCAGAAGAGTGGTTTATGGAAAATGATGTTTTTGGCATGATCGCAGCTGAGCAAGATACGTTCCTTGCTGAGATTAATGAAGGAATTATCAACATACCGAATCACAAATTAATCAGTCTCCAAAATAAGTGGTTACCTACTGAGAGAGCCTTTTTCAGAAATAAAACCGCCGAATTAAATTTATCCAAAACTGAAAAGGAATGGTTAGCAAAACATTCAGAGCTAAATCTAGGTATAGATCTCGGTTGGCCACCCTTTGAGTATATGGATGGAAAAGGAGCGTTCAGTGGTTTCTCATCGGACTATATAGAATTGATTGGGGAAAAGTTAAACATCGACTTTAATGTGAGGACTGATTTGTCCTGGACTCAGTCAATGGGTGAAATGAAAAATAAAAACGTTGACATTATGTCAAGTGTTTTTAGGACTGTATCTAATGAACGTAATTTATTATTAACCAATTCCTATGTCACATTACCTCTAGTTTTGGTGACTAAAAAAGGTACTTTTTATGCCGATAATATGGAATCACTTAATGGTAAGAAACTAGCTATAGGTGACGGATATAGTTATATTTCATTAGTACAAAGAGACTTCCCCGATATTAACATAGTTACAGTAAAATCAACCGCGGTAGGGTTGGCAATGTTGCAGAAAGGTGAAATTGATGCCTATCTAGATGCTCAGCCGATTATAAGTTATCATATAGGAATAATGAATGCGACAGATCTCATTATTGACTCTTTCACCTCTTATAATCTAGAACTGACTATGGCTATTAGACAAGATTTTAAGCCACTGGTATCGATAATTAATAAAGTCTTAAATTCAATGACAGAAAAAGAAAAAGCAGTCATTAAAAATAACTGGCTAGCAGTAACTATCGAAACTGGAACTAATATAAAAACTGTTTTTATTTGGGCAACACCTCCTTTTTTATTACTGGTATTTATTATTTTTTACTTTGTACACTTAAATCAAAAAATGAAATTAACTCATAAACAAATGAATGAAGAGATATTGTTCCGCCTAAAGGTTGAACATTCATTGGAGGAAGCTAAAGAGGTTGCAGAGCATGCAAACCAAGCTAAAAGCGACTTTCTTGCCAATATGAGTCATGAAATTCGTACCCCTATGAATGGAGTTATTGGCATGACTAATCTATTGCTCGATACAGAGTTAAATAAAAAGCAATACAGCTTCGCTAAAACAGTAAAACACAGTGCCGAATCACTACTTGCAATCATCAATGACATTCTCGACTTTTCTAAAGTAGAAGCGGGTAAGCTGGAACTGGAACCCATTGATTTTGACATTGGCATAATGATGGATGAGTTTGGTAGCTCCATAGCCTTTCGGGCCCATGAGAAAGGACTGGAATTGATTTGCCCAGCTAATCCAGTGCATCATCAGTGGTTTAGTGCTGATCCCGGCCGTATCCGCCAGATAATGACCAACCTGGTAGGTAATGCTGTAAAATTTACCGAAGAGGGTGAGATTGCAGTCTACTTCTCTATTTTACAGCAAACAGAAACCCATACCCAAATACGCATTGAGATCACTGATACCGGTATTGGTCTTAGCCCTGAACAACAGAGTAAACTTTTTGAGCGTTTTAGCCAAGCTGATGGCTCTACCACCCGTCTCTATGGTGGCACAGGCCTTGGCTTGTCTATTAGCAAACAGTTGGTGGAACTGATGGATGGTGAGATCGGAGTTGATAGCACAATAGATAAGGGGTCAACATTTTGGTTTACCATGAACCTTGCTAATGCCAAAGAACAACCAGCCCAGCCGGTCTTATCCGATCTACATAAGCAGCATATATTAGTAGTGGATGACAATTTCACCAACCGAATGTTACTCAAGCATTTATTGATTAATTGGCAGGTGAAACATTACACCCTAACTGAAAGTGGTGAGGCAGCACTGGCAACTATGAAGGCATCTTTGACTGATGGTCATCCTTTCACCATTGCCATAATAGATATGCAAATGCCAAATATGGATGGTCTACAACTGGCTGCCGAGATCAAAAAAGATCAACGTCTGGCAGAC
>Ga0307492_10000445_pt1 | contig 17638 bp, 26 predicted proteins | sample SI3LmetaG_FD_202365 | JGI IMG/M metagenome (GOLD analysis project Ga0307492, IMG submission 202365) | Sea-ice brine microbial communities from Beaufort Sea near Barrow, Alaska, United States - SI3L | ecosystem: Environmental > Aquatic > Marine > Coastal | place: USA: Alaska | collected 2017-05-06 | reverse complement strand
GTAATATGCTTTTAATTTTACAAGAATATCTTTTATGACAACAACAATAAAATACGAAATGATGATTCTTTTAACACAAGAATTTAATGATAATGAATTAAAAACTTGGGCATTTAATTATGCTAAAGTCTTGAGAAAATTAAACGCATCTGAAATTTCAGTAATTTCCAGAGGTAAAAGAGATTTATCTTATGAAATTAAAAATCAAAAACGAGGGAATTTTATCCAAATTAATTTTTCAAGTATTCCTAAAGATATCGAAAATTTTTCAAGTAGTTTAAAATTTGATTCGAATGTTCTACGATTTTTAGTTTTAAATAAAACAAACGACGTAAAAAATTTTTAAGAAAATTTTTTACGTTAATAACTTGAATTAGAAATAGAGCTATGATAATATATGGGTAATGGTTATTTCCTCAGTAGCTCAGTGGTAGAGCAATCGGCTGTTAACCGATTGGTCGTAGGTTCAAGTCCTACCTGGGGAGTTTAAAATAAATTAAAATTATTCAAAGTTATGAAAAATAAGTTTGACCCATTAAAAATTGGAGATAAGTCATTTTCTTCTCGTTTAATGTTAGGAACCGGTAAATATAAAACTAGTCAAGATGCTATAAAAAGTATTAACACAAGTGAGTGTGAAATTGTTACTGTAGCAATTAGACGATTACCTACAAATATAAATAATGATAACATTAGTTTTTTAAAATATTTAGACTGGGAAAAACTTTGGTTATTACCAAATACAGCTGGTTCCCAAACCGCTGAAGAAGCTATTCGAATGGCATTTTTAGGACATGAACTTGCTTGTCAGTTAGGTCAAGAAGATAATTTTTTTGTCAAATTAGAAGTTATCTCTGATCCAAAATATTTATTACCAGACCCACTTGGGACTTTAAAAGCCGCAGAATTTTTAATAAAAAAAGGTTTTACTGTTTTACCTTATATTAATACTGACCCAATGTTGGCATTACATTTAGAAGATCTGGGATGTGCCACTATTATGCCACTTGGTTCACCAATTGGATCTGGCCAAGGATTAACTAATTTATCTAACCTTCAAATTATAATTGAAAATGCAACAGTTCCTGTAATTGTAGATGCCGGGATTGGTACTCCAAGTGAAGCGACAATGGCAATGGAATTAGGAGCTGATGGAGTTTTGCTTAATACGGCTATAGCTCAGGCAAAAAACCCACAACAAATGGCGTTAGCTATGAAATTAGGAGTCCAATCTGGGCGATTAGGTTATTTAGCTGGTCGGATGGAAAAAAAATATTATGCTAATCCCAGTTCACCTGTTAATCAAATTAGTAAGATATAAAAAATTTTAATAAATATTATTCTATAAGTTAACTTACGACATATTTTTATAGAATAATATTTAATTTTTAAGTATAACTTTCACAACTTTTTTGTATATTTTACTTGTAGTTTTTAGAGCTCACAAATTTACCTAATTTTTTACTTTTAGTTTCGACTGTTCTTTTTCAGGAACCTGACTATAATCGAATTTGATTATAAAGTTTTCGGAAAATAATTTATCAAATTCTTCTGAATATTGAATTCCACTATTTGCTACTGGTTTTGTTTCTTGTGTAACAGATATTATTGTTCCTTCAACTATAGGATTCTTTAAACACGCGTCAGCTAATCGATCTTCTAAATATTTTGTAACTGCTCTTCGTAATGGGCGAGCCCCATATTCTGGATCATACCCTTTTTCTGTAAGAAAATATCGTACAGTATCATCGACCTGCAATTGAACTTTTCTCTGACTTAAACGGTCTTCTACAGATTTTACCATTAGGGCACAAATTTTCCAAACATCGTATTTTGTTAAATGATTAAAAACAATAATATCATCAACTCGATTTAAAAATTCTGGTCGGAAGAATTTTTTTAATTCTTCTCGCACTAATTTAGTTATTTCAGCAAATACTTCATTATCGTCTGGTGTTACTTCTGGTTCAACTGGTGGTTTTATTGATAAAGTTCCATCTGATTTTACACTGATATCAACCCTGATCTTTTCTGTTCGTTCCGGTATATTATATAGAGTTGGTTTTTTACTTTTCGCCCGAAGTATTGGACTCATACTTTCAATAACTCGAGAACCAATATTAGTTGTCATTATAATAATACTATTTTTGAAAGTAACAACCCTACCCGAAGAGTCAGTTAAATGACCATCATCTAATATTTGTAGAAATAAATTAAAAATATCAGGATGCGCTTTTTCAACTTCATCAAATAAAAGAATTGAATATGGTTTTTTTCTTATCGCTTCTGTTAATTGACCACCATCATTGTGACCTACATATCCTGGCGGTGATCCAATCAGTTTTGCAACTGTATGTCTTTCCATATATTCAGACATATCAAATCGAATCATACTTTCCTCATTATTGAACATGAAGTCCGCTAATGCTTTTGTTAACTCAGTTTTTCCAACACCCGTAGGGCCTGCAAAGATAAAACTTGCAATTGGGCGTTTAGGGTCTCCTAAGCCAACTCTTGCTCTACGAATTGCTTTTGAAACAGCAACAGTTGCCTGATGTTGACCAATCAGTCGTCCATGAAGTTCGTCTTCCATTCTTAATAATCGTTTTTGTTCGGATTCCTGAAGTTTTGTTAGTGGAATACCCGTCCAAATTGAAACAACCTTAGCAACATCTTGATCATGAACTTTATCAAGATCTGTTATTTTTCTATCCAAGTGGGTTTTAAACCTATCCCGATTTGCCATTGCGAATTGCATTATTCGTATATGTGTCCGCACTTCTATCTCATGCTCAACTAAGTCTTGTAATTCTCTAAATTGACTAAATCGTATAGCATCTTCCTTATCTTTTAAAGTTTCATGTAATTCTAACATTAACTTTTGTAGACCTTTTGGTAGTTTTCGATTTTGTAGTCTAACACGAGAAGCAGCCTCATCAATAACATCAATAGCTTTATCAGGTAAATTACGGTCTGCAATAAATCTAGCTGAAAGTTCTACCGCTTGTTCAAGCGAATCTGCTGTAAAACCTACAGCATGGTGTCTTTCAAATTCAGGTCTTAGACCGTATAGAATTTTTTTTGTTGTTTCGATTGTTGGTTCTTCAACCATAATCGGACAAAACCGTCGCTCTAACGCAGGATCTTTTTCAATATATTTTCGATATTCATCTGAAGTAGTGGCTCCAATACAACGTAACTTCCCTCGAGCTAAAGCAGGTTTTAAAAGATTAGCAGCATCCACAGCACCTTCTGCGGCACCTGCTCCAACTAATGTATGAACTTCATCAATTACTAAAACAATTTTTCCATTTTCTTTAATTTCATCAAGAATTCGTTTCATACGTTCTTCAAATTCCCCTCGATATTTCGTACCGGCTAATACGGCGCCAAGATCAAGAGACCTTACTTCATGGCCTTCTAAAAATTCGGGACAAGTATCTGCAGCTAACATTTCTTGTGCCAGTCCTTCAGCACAAGCAGTTTTACCTACACCGGCTTCACCAAGTAGAACAGGGTTGTTCTTTCGACGACGCCCTAAAATTTTTATCAGATAACTAATTTCTTCATCTCGACCGATAACTGGATCTAAACGATTTTCTCTAGCATCTTCAGTAACATTAACAGTATACTCACGTAAAGCCGGATTCTTATTTCCTTTCGAGGTTTGACTAGCTATTGCCCATTTTTCTTCATCCGTTAAAGGGGTTCTTAAAATATCCTCTTGTTGTTCTTCAATATAAGTGAAGGTTAGATGCCGTAATTTCGGTATATTAACGCCTAATTTTTCTAGAGTTCGTAAAGCAACTCCATCAGTTTCATTCATTAATGATAATAAAAGATGTTCAGTTCCAACATAGTTTACACCAAGATCTTGACTTTCATGAATTGACATCTCTAACACACGTTTCGCACGAGGTGTAAAGGGTATTTCTGAAGCTACAAACCCTGTGCCACGTCCTATATATCTTTCAATTTCTTTTCGTGTTCTTTTTAATGTTACATTTACCTGCGCTAATGCACGTCCAGCTATCCCGTGTCTCTGTCCAAGTACACCAAGTAATAATTGTTCAGTTCCCACAAAATTATGACCCATACGTCTAGCCTCTTCCTGAGCGAGCATAATTACTTTAATAGCACCTTCAGTAAATTTCTCAAACATTCTTTCTCCTTTATCATTTTTATTAAATAAAAATGTTAACCTACGTCTCCAGTATTTTTTTTCTATTCACGATACGTTTAAATAAAGGTTACAAAAATAACATTACACAAAACGATATATAAATTATATATTTAATGTATTTTTTATAGTTGCAAAATAAATTATTTTAAATTATAATGGTTATATTATAAAAAGACAATCATATTTTTGGTGGTATGGCCAAGTGGTAAGGCAGTGGATTGCAAATCCTCGACCCCCAGTTCGAATCTGGGTGCCGCCTCTAAATATAATTCAATACCATTGCTTTTTGATAAACATATCAAATATAATATATTTATAGTTCTAATAGAGTAAGGGGACGTGGTGGAATTGGTAGACACGACGGACTTAAAATCCGTTGCCTAGTGATAGAGCGTGAGGGTTCAAGTCCCTCCGTCCCCAGTTAATAGTTTAAATCTTTAGATTAAAAAACATTGTATTAGAGTAAAAATTAATATCTATAGTTAGTTAAACAAATCTGTTTCATTAGATTTGTTTAACTAACTATAGATATTAATTTTTACTCTGATTCTGATAACCCATAAATGCTAGAAAAAACACCAGGCGGTAAGTCTATACGGGATAACATACCAAGAATATTTGTTGCATGGTTTGATTGATCATACTGAATATCTATAATTCGTTTATGAGTTCGAATTTCAAAATGTTCTCGTGAATCTTTGTTAACATGTGGAGAACGTAATACACAGTAAATACGTTTGTCTGTAGGTAAAGAAACTACTGCAGTATTATCGTGAAGTTTATTCTCTCTAAGAAGTTGGACTATTTTCTGACATGATAGATCTAAAAGTTCATGATTAAATGATTGTAATCGTATACGAACTTTTTTCTTGGGGTTATCCATATTTGGATATTCTGTTTTGTAATACCCAAGATGCTTTGTCTTTACAGGTTCTTCTTCACGTGGGTATTCTGAGGGAGCCCTATAATAGTCCCACTGGTAAGTACTATTATCCATAGGTCTTTTATTTTTGTTGTCATTCAAAATATAGTTTTTTTTCATCGGTTAAATTTTTTAATTATTTGACAATTTTAGATACAACTCCAGCGCCAATTGTTCTACCACCTTCACGAATCGCAAAGCGCATTCCTTCTTCAATTGCAACTGGGTAAATTAATTTAGCCGTCATCTTAATACGATCCCCTGGCATTACCATTTCTACAATTGTTCCATCGTCTGCAGTAAACTGTTCAATAGAACCTGTTACATCAGTTGTTCTTACATAAAATTGTGGACGATAACCTGTAAAGAATGGTGTATGACGTCCACCTTCTTCTTTAGTTAATACATATACTTCAGATTCAAAATTTGTATGAGGAAGAATCGTCCCTGGTTTCGCCAATACCATACCACGTTCAATCTGTTCTCTTGTAGTACCACGTAATAAAAGACCACAATTATCTCCCGCAAACCCTTCGTCTAAAGTTTTTTGGAACATTTCAATACCAGTAATAGTTGTTGTTTGAGTATCACCAACCCCAACAACTTCTACAGTATCACCAACTTTAATAATACCTCTCTCAATCCTTCCTGTTGCCACTGTCCCTCGACCGGTGATTGAAAATACATCTTCAATTGCCATTAAGAATGCTTTTTCAACGTCACGTTCGGGTGTGGGAATATAAGAATCAACAGAATCCATTAAAGCATAAATTTTATCAACCCATGGATTATCTCCACGCTCAATATTAGGATTAGATGAAATAGCTTCAATTGCTTGTAGTGCAGAACCAGGACAAATTGGGATATCATCTCCTGGGAAATCATAAGTTGATAATAATTCTCGTACTTCTAATTCTACTAATTCTAATAATTCTTCGTCATCTACTTGATCTTGTTTATTTAAAAATACAACAATATGTGGCACCCCAACTTGTTTTGCTAATAAAATGTGTTCGCGAGTTTGAGGCATTGGGCCGTCTGCGGCAGATACAACTAATATGGCTCCATCCATCTGTGCAGCCCCAGTAATCATATTTTTTACATAATCCGCGTGACCAGGGCAATCTACATGTGCATAATGGCGTGTTTTTGTTTGATATTCAACGTGTGCGGTATTAATTGTAATTCCACGTGCACGTTCTTCTGGTGCACCATCAATATCGGAATAAGCTTTTGCTATAGACTCACCGTCTAAAGCTAAAGTCGCTGTAATTGCTGCTGTTAAAGTTGTTTTACCATGATCTACGTGCCCTATCGTACCAATATTAACATGAGGTTTTGTCCGTTCAAATTTTTCACGTGCCATTTTAAAAATTCCTTTGAAATTTAATATTTTTAATAAAAATCTATTTGCTTTTAGCGAAATTAACTATAGTATTTATTAACAAAAAGTTAATAACGAAAATGCGCAAACGCTTTATTAGCATCTGCCATTTTATGAGTTTCTTCTTTTTTCTTTATAGTATTACCTATATCGTTTGCAGTGTCAATAATTTCACTTGCTAATTTAATTGACATTGTTCTACCTACACGTTGTCGGGAATATTGAATAATCCAACGTAAGGCTAAATTTGTTGCTCGAAAACTACTAACTTCAATTGGAACTTGATAAGTTGAACCACCAATTCTTCGAGCTTTTACTTCTACTACTGGGCTGGCATTTCGAATAGCTTTTTCAAAAATTACTAGTGGATCTTCATTTGTTTTTGATTTTATAATGTCAAAAGCTCCATTTACAATATTTTGAGCTAAATTTTTTTTACCTGCTTTTAAGATTCTTGTTACTAATAAACTAACTAAATAACTATTATATTTAGGATCTGCTTTAGGAAATCGTTTTTTTGAAATATTTCGACGTGACATAAGAATGAGTATTTTTTAATAAATTGTTTTTACTAGATAGTAATTTTGAATTTTAAAATTAAAATTTAACTTTTTGGTCGTTTAACTCCATATTTTGAACGTCTTTGTGTTCGGTTTTTAACACCTCCACTATCTAATGCACCACGAACTATATGATACCGAACACCAGGTAAATCTTTTACCTTTCCACCTCTAATTAAAACGACTGAATGTTCTTGCAAGTTATGTCCCTCACCTGGGATATATGCAGTCACTTCAAAACCAGAGGTTAAGCGAACACGAGCAACTTTACGAATTGCTGAATTTGGTTTTTTTGGTGTTGTTGTATATACACGTGTACATACCCCACGTCGTTGTGGGCAATTCACTAAAGCAGGTGATTTTGTTTTTTTATTAATCTGTACTCGTCTTGAACGAATTAATTGCTGAATAGTTGGCATTTCTTTGAAAAGTAATTAAGTAAATTTAAATGATTATAATAGAATTCATTTAGTTATCTTTTGTTTGTAATCCATATTTTTTCATAAATCTTTCTACTCGCCCTTCACTATCAATAATTGTTTGTGAGTTCGTATAAAAAGGATGGTTTCCTAACCAAATATCAACTTGTAATTGTGGTTTTGTAGAACCAATTGAACAAAGAGTTTTTCCTTCACAAAGAACAGGGGCATTTGGAAACCAAGTTGGATGAATTTCAGGTTTGGGCATATTTTTAAAATTTTTAACGTTTTGAATATTGTGATGCTTTTCTTGCTTTTCGTAAACCATACTTTTTACGTTCTTTAATACGTGCATCCCGACTTAAAAGACCAAATGGTTTTAAAATTAAACGATTTTGATTGTCCATTTTACAAAGTAATCTAGCAACACCTAATTTAATTGCATCAGTTTGTCCTGTTAAGCCACCGCCTTTTACAATTACAATAATATCATATTCATGTCTTCCATATATCTTTTCTATTGGTGACCAAATAGTATTTAAATAGTTTGTATTATATTGTAAATACTTTTCACCAGGAATTTTATTAATCCAAATATTTCCATTTCCTGGTACAAGAAAAACCCGGGCAATTGCTCGTTTTCGTTTTCCAAGACCAATTTGACTGTCTGCTAATAAACGTGAATGATTATATTCCATAAATTTTTTTTAATTTATTACTTAAAGTGTGGAACCAGTGGGTTTCAGATCGAATTGTTTTGGAGCCTGTGCCATATGTGGATGTTGAGAACCTTGATAAACTTTTAGTCGTTTTACTAAATGTTTTTTTGGAAATCCATTTGGTAACATATTAAAAACACAATTTTCAATAATTTGCTTTGGTAAAACATTTACCAACCGTTTTAAAGATTTACCAGGATGTCCAGGTCGAAAAACATGGAACCGATCTACATTATGATCAATTTTTAAATCTTGAGTGTTGATTAATATTACATAATCGCCCATATCTACAGATGGGTGATAAACAGATTTTGATTTTCCTGTTAATAATGGTACAATGCTTGAAGCTACACGTCCTAATTGTTTGTCTTTACAATCAATGACATACCATTTTCTTTTTTTATAATTTGAAACCGGAATAAATGTATTATTCATAAAATTAAACTTAAACTAAATAATTATTTTAAAACTATTCCTAATTTATTTTTAAGAGTAGCAAAAACTTCGTCTGCTGATTTCCGACCGAAATTTTTTAATTCTAAAAGCTTTTCTGGTGAATACTCTAATAAATCTCCAATTGTATTAATTTGAGCTCTTTTTAGACAATTATAAGGTCGTACAGATAATTGTAACTCCTCAATTGCAATATGAGTATAGGGATCTATAGGTTTTGTATTATTTTTTTCTTTCAGAGTTTCTTTTTCTTTATTAATTTTATATTTAATTATTGATTTAAATAAATCTATAATTAAATTAGATCCAGAAAAAATTGCTTGTTCAGGTGAAATACTTCCATTTGTCCAAACATCAAGAAATAAACGTTCTTTGACATTATTTGAATTGTCATAAACGTTTTCAACTTTAAAATCTACTTTTTGAACTGGCATAAAAATAGCGTCTGTTTCAATGAAATCCTCAAATTTATCAGAAAAAAGCTCATTAGCTAACCTATACTTTATACCAGATTCAATTTTAAATTCTATTTCTAACATATGGGAACTTGAAATCGTTGCAATATAATGATTAGGATTAACAATTTCGATTTCAGGTGGCAATTGAATTGAACTAGCTGTAATAACTGCTGGTCCATGTAATCTTAAACGTGCAAATTGCCTATTAAATGTTTTCGATTTTAAAACAATTCCCTTCAAATTTAGTAAAATTTCAAGTATATCTTCTCGAATACCAGGAATTAATGAAAATTCATCTTTTACACCAGCAATTCGAACACCTGTAATAGCGGTTCCTTTTAGATCGCCTAATAAAATTCGTCGTAATAAATTCCCAATTGTTATTCCTTGACCAGAACTAAGTGAATCAATTAAAAATTGCCCATACATGGGGCCTGACTCAATCTTTTCTGACTTTAAACATTCCATTAATAAATTAGAACTATTTATAAAATCTTTTGTGGAATTCATGATTTATTTCTTTTAAAAATACATAAACTTTATACACGGCGTCGTTTTCTTGGTCGACACCCATTATGTGGTACTGGAGTTATATCTTGTATTGAAAGAATTTCTAGACCTGCGCCTTCTATTGAACGGATAGCAGTTTCACGACCTGAACCTTGACCTTTTATTAAAATTTCAACAGTTTTTATACCATTGCTTAACGCTTCCAACGCAGCTTTTTCTGCTGCTGTTTGGGCCGCAAAAGGCGTCCCTTTACGAGCCCCTTTAAATCCAGAACTACCAGAAGATGCCCATGCTATTGTATCCCCTGCCATATTAGTAATTGTAACAATCGTATTATTAAAAGTGGATTGAATATGAACAAGACCTGTTCCAAGATTACTTCTACTTTTTTTTACTGCGGGTTTTCGGAGTTTTTGTGCCATATTAAAATAATGTTTTTAATTAGTATAATTGCCACCAAAAGAATATTATTTTTTCTTACCAGTAACAGTCTTTTTTGACCCTCGTCGTGAACGAGCATTTGTTCGTGTTCTTTGTCCTCGAACAGGTAAACTATTTCTATGTCTTTTTCCTCGATGACAATTTATTTCATTTAACCGTTTTATATTTAATCCATTAAAACGGCGTAAGTCTCCTTCCAACTTTAACTCAAAATTTTCTAAAATATTTCTTAGTGTTACTGATTGTTCTGTACTAATATCATCTGTTCTTGTTTCTGGGCTAATTTCTGCTAATTCAATAATATTTTTTGCTGATGTAAGCCCAATACCATGAATATAAGTAAGTGCATATGCAATTCGTTTATTTTTTGGCAAATCTATACCTAGTAATCTTACCATTTAATTAACTCCTTTTAAATATTAACCTTGTCGCTGTTTATGTTTTGGGTTCGGACAAATTACCATAATTTTCCCATGTCTTTTAATTACCCGACATTTATCACACATTTTTTTAACTGAAGGACGAACTTTCATTATAAAATTATAAATATTAAATTAATAAATAAACGTTTTGCTTAATCTAATCAAATCTTTCATTATAAATATTAGAAAGAATGATACTTTTCATTTCACGTGAAATATCTAGAACAACACCTACTAAAATTAATAATGAGGTAGTGCCTAAACCATTGAAACTTGAAACATTCAGAATTCCTTCAATAACATTTGGCAGAGTTGCTAATAGAGCTAATATAATAGCCCCAAAAAATGTTACTCTTTTCATTACTTGTTTTAAATAAAATGTTGTTGCTAAACCAGGTCTTATACCTGGTATACTCACAGCCATTTTTTGCAATTCTTGAGAAATATCCTTAGGATTCAAAACAATAGTCGAATAAAATGAACTAAAAATTAAAATTAATAGAAAATAACTAACCCAATAGATAAGTTTTGATGATTTAAAAAAAATAGGAATTGTTAAAAGTGGAAATATCCCTAAATTAGTAATATAATTTGGCAAAACTAAAATAGCAGTTGTTAAAATGATAGGCATAACACCTGCTTGATTAAAACGTAAGGGAATATAATTATTTGATGTTACTTTGGAAACTAATGGCTGACTTTGATTAAGTTGTTTCGAAGAAATTAGAGGAATAATTCTGGCACTTTCTTGTAATGTAATAATACCTGATATTGCAATAAAAAATAACAATGCAATTCCTAGCCCAGCTATAATGGTTAAATTTCCAGAATTTTCACTTATTAATTTTTTCCCTAAATTTGGTAAACTTGAGATTATATTTGTATAAATTAATAATGATGCTCCATTCCCTAAACCATATTCTGTAATTAATTCACTTAACCATAAGACAATCATTGCACCTGTAGTCAACCAAAGAATTATTTCTAATGCCAAGACAGGGCTCCAATCAAATAGAGCACGTTTCAAATAGAAAGCAATACTTGCACTTTGAATTAAAGCCCACCCTAAAGTAATTGTACGAGTTAATCTTGTAATTGCTCTTCTACCTTCTCCACCTCCTTCTTTTTGTAATTTAGAAATACTGGGAACTAAACCAGTTATTAACTGAACCATAATTGAAGAATTTATATACGGAAATATATTTAAGGTAAATAATCCAATTACAAATGTGTCATTTCCTGAAAAAGTACTTACTAAATTTTTTGTAAGTGGATGCTGTTGGATATAAAAGGCTAAATGTCCATGATTAATTCCAGGAATTGGTAGGAATGTTCCCATTCTGATAAATAAAAGTATTCCTACACTTAATAAAAGACGTTTTAATAAAATATCGTCTGGTTTTTTCATTTTCATTTTTAATAGTTTAAACTTCGATTACTTTTATTTCCGAGGTTCATTCGTCACTAGTACTAGTAGTTCTTGAAGTTAATAAACCCCGTTTTTTTAAGACCTCAGATTCAGTAGTTAAACTTTTTAATGCTACAATTGCCGCACGTGCATTATTTAGTAAATTATCGGAACCTAATTGTTTTGCAATTACATTTTTAATTCCAGCAACTTCTAAGACTGTTCGAACTGCACCACCTGCAATAACACCCGAACCTTCAATTGAAGGTCGCATAATAATTTTACAAGCCCCTACATCAGCTAAAACACGATGTGGAATACTTAATGACTTTGTAATTGGGATCTTTATAATATTTTTTACTGCATTAACTCTTGCTTTTTGAAAAGCATTAACAACATCTTCAGCTTTACCTACACCAACACCAACTAACCCTTTTTCATCACCTATAACAACAATAGCACGGAAACTTAATTTTTTTCCACCTTTTGTTACTTTTGTTACACGACTTATTTTAATTAATCGTTCGATGTAATTCTGTTCAGGTATAGATTTTTTATTTCGATATTTTTTATTAAATTCAGTAGCTGTTTCGAACTCTTTACTGCTCATAAAATTTATAATTTTTAAATTATTTATTAAAATTGTAGGCCCCCCGTTCGAGCCCCATCTGCTAAAGCTTTTATACGGCCATGGTATAAGTATGGGCCTCGATCAAAGACAATTTTTGTAATATTTTTTTTTCGACTTAATTCTGCTAATTTTTGTCCCATAAGTTTTGAAGCATTGCACGTTCGACCATTTTCACTATTAAGTTTAATATCTCGATCTAACGTAGAGCAAGAAACAAGCGTTGTCGATGTTGTATCATCTATAATTTGTGCATAAATATTTTCATTTGAGCGAAAAACAGATAAACGTGGTCGTTCTAATGTTCCTTTTATTAATCCTCTCAGACTCTCACGTTTTAACTTTTTGTGCCGATCAGGTTTTAATTTCTTATTTTTATTTTTAAGTCTTAATAAAACTCTTTTTGAAAATTTCATAATTTAATTTTTTTATAACTTAATAATTTTTATTTTTTCCCTGATTTACCCGGTTTACGTAGAACTATTTCATTTTGGTAACGTATCCCTTTTCCTTTATATGGTTCAGGCGGACGCCATGCTTTTACTCTGTCTGCAAATAATGTTAACTCTTGTTTGTCACAGCCTATTAAAGTAATAGTTCTATTTTCTACAACGTTAACTGTTATTCCTTTTGGAATATCCATTTTTACCGGATGGCTAAAACCTAAATTTAATACAAGAGAATTTCCTGTAACATTTGCTTTATAGCCTACCCCTTCTAATATAAGAATTACCTTAAATTGTTCTGAAACACCTTGAATCATGTTATGTATTAAGGTTCTATACAAACCATGTAAAGCTTTATCATCTTTTGGTTCTACAATGAAATAACCATTATCTTCAACAAGACCAACTGTATTTTCTGGAAGTTGTAATTCTAAAACTCCATATGGCCCTTTTACTGTTATATGTTTAGGGTTATCTTCGCTAAGAGTAGCAGTTACATTTGTTGGTATTTTAATTGGTAATTTTCCGATTCGTGAAGTATTCTTGTCCATAGTGATAACTTAATAAATTTTATATTTCTTGTTTTATGCAAAGGATTCTACTTGTGAAACACCAATAATTTTGTCAGTTATTGCAGTTAGTAAATAAAACATAAAACTTCACCTCCAATTCCAAGTTTTTTTGCGTTATCGTTTGTCATTAATCCTTGTGAGGTTGAAATAATTGCAATTCCTAAACCATCTAAAACTTTAGGTAATGTTTTATTATTCACATAAACTCGTAATCCGGGTTTACTAATTCGTTTAATTTGCTTAATAACTCGATCTTTAGATTTACCTTGATACTTTAATGAAAGAAGTAAATATTGGTATGATTTTTCATTATAGATTTCAAAATTTTCAATAAACCCTTCTTCTTTAAGAATTACGGCTATTGCTTCGGACATTTTTGTTGCTGGTATTTCAACAATTTTATGTTTTACCATATTAGCATTTCGTATACGTGTTAACATATCCGCAATATTATCTGTAACCACTAGTAGCTCCTTAATCTCAGTGTTTTCATTTAAATTATTCTTGTGACCAACGTTTACGGCGTAAGTGTTTTTTTCTGTCCCATACTTGATTAATTTCTTCGAAAGAAGAATATTTATCGTAGTACCCACAGTCCTTTAATGGAAACCTTAAAAATTTTAATAAGATCATACCATTTAAAACTCGATCAACCGTTTTTGAACGTGACTTTGATAGAGAAGAACCTAATACAAGTGTTATAGTTAACCCTTGTATTTGTTCAACGTCATCATATTCAATTTCTGGAAAAATTAACTGTTCTTTTAAGGAAAATGTATAATTTCCTGCTTTATCAAAGCTTCTAACAGATAACCCACGAAAATCACGAATTTGCGCAAACGTAAAAAAGATTAATTTAGTAAGAAAATTATACATTTTCTCACCGCGTAAAGTATTTGATAACCCTAATTCCATATCTTCACGAATTTTAAATCCAGCCACGGCTTTCTTAGATTTTGTAATTATTGGTTTTTGACCAGTAATTCTAGTGAATTCAGTAATATTTTTTTTTAAGATATTAGTATTTTGTGCTGCTAAACCTAAGCCTCGATTAATACTAATTTTTTTAAGTTTTGGAATAGTATGGGGGTTTGAAAATAATTCTGAATTACTTTTTCTTAAAACGCAATGAATGCCATTTTCATATTCTTTTTTTATATTTTCTAATAGACCATATAATTCTGCAATTTCTTCTAAGGAATGTTGATTACGCATATTCTTTATTTAAAATAATTTAAATTAATTTAACATTAGAATGATGAATTGGAGCTTCAAATTGCTTTATTTCTCCAACATCACTTTCAGTATTTGGTTTAATATGTTTAAACTTAAAATTGATACCTTTCACTAAAATTTTCCCTGTGTTACGATAAATTTTGGTAATTTCACCTGTTTTATTTTTATCAAAACCGGAAATAATTTTTACATTATCACCAACTTTAACGTGTAAATTTTTACTTTTTCGCATTTATAAAACCTCCGGAGCTAATGAGACAATTTTAGAAAAATTCTTATCTCGAATTTCACGAGCAACAGGACCAAATATACGCGTACCACGCGGATTATTTTCCATATTTACTATTACAGCAGCATTATCATCAAATCGAATGTACATTCCATCAGTACGACGCAGAGTTTTAGATGTTCTTACAATAATTGCTCGAACAATATCTGATTTTTTAATTGGCATATTTGGAATAGCTTCTTTTACGACCCCAATAATTGTATCACCAATTTTTCCATATTTTCGGTTTCCACCTAAAATTCGAATACACATAATTTTTTTTGCACCCGTATTATCGGCTACAGTTAACATTGTTTGTGGATATATCATAAACGTTTAATCTTAAGTAATTAAAGATGATTTTGAAATAATTTTAGATACTGACCAACGTTTTCGTTTACTAAGTGGTCTACATTCCTTAACTAAAACTTGATCACCAATATTGCACTCACTCATTTCATCATGAGCTAAATATTTCTGTGTTTTTACCATTGTCTTGGAATAAATGGGATGCGGGTATCGGCTTTCAACTCTTACGACCACGGTTTTCTGCATTTTATTACTGATAACAATACCAATTTTTTCTTTTACAGGCATTTTAAAACTCCTTAATATGTCTATTTTTAGATCTATACAAACCCCATTCATCCACCATCTTTATTTATTAACACCCGTTTCCAGTCGCTATCTTCATACATTCCTAGTTATTAGCTTGTTTTTCCTCTACAACATCTAAGCGTGCTGTTAAAATTGTTTTTAATTGGGCTAATTTACGTTTAGTATTTTTAATTTCATGGGATTTAAATGGCTGACGAGTAGCTTTTTTAAATCTTAAATCAAATAATGCTTTCTCTGTTTTTATAATTTCTTCAGCGATTTCTAAGTTCGAAAGTGACATAACATCATTAAATTGAGAAATACCCATATTTTATTAAATATTGTTTCTAATAATAAATTTTGTTTTTATTGGTAATTTATATGAAGCTAATTTAAAGGCAGCACGTGCAACTTCTTCTGGAACAGCACTAATTTCAAATAAAATTGTTCCAGGTTTTACTGTAGCAACCCAATAGTCCACTGCACCTTTACCCGATCCCATACGTGATTCGGCTGCACGTGCGGTAACCGATTTATCAGGAAAAATACGAATCCATAATGATGCACCACGTTTAGTATAACGACTAATTGTTCGCCGTGTTGCTTCAATTTGACGTGAGGTAATCCACGATGGTTCTAAAGCTTGTAAACCATATTTTCCAAATGAAACTTCGTTTCCCCGAGTTGCTTTACCACGCATTCTTCCACGATGATATTTTCTATATTTTGTTCTTTTTGGACTTAACATAATGAAATAGAGTTAATTTTGAATATCTGAATTAGGAATATCTGAAATAAAATTATAACTATACGTTTTATCGGAACGGGTATCTTTAACTTGAGGCTCCGTGATTTTACTTAACCATACTTTAACACCAAGAACTCCATATATTGTATTTGCTTCTTTTGTAGCATAATCAATATCAGCCGTTAATGTTTGTAAGGGAACTTGCCCTTCACGAATCCATTCGCTTCTAGCCATTTCAGCCCCATTTAACCGTCCTGATACTTCAATTTTGATACCGCCTAAATCACCTTCGTTAGCACATTGCAATGCTTCACGAATTGCACGACGAAATGCAACTCGATCTTCCAATTGTTGAGCTACAAAATCAGCAATAAGAGAAGCATTTGAGTTAATGTTTTTAACTTCGATGATATTAATAGTTACTTGTTGCTTACGCTCATCTTGTTTTATTAGACACTTTTCAATATATTTTTTTATAAATTTAAAGTTAACGTCATGAGCTAATAATCCCGGCCGTCCTGTCTCAATGTTTACTTCAATTTTATCACATAGTCCATTTCTATTAATATGAATATTTGAAATACCAGCTAATCTTCCTATTCGCTTAAAACTTCTTCGAATTTTCAAATCTTCTTCTAATAAAAGTGGGTATTCTTCAAATTTTGCATACCAAGAAGATCTATGTTTTTGTGTAATACCTAATCGAAATCCCAAAGGATGTGTCTTTTGTCCCATAAAAAAATCCTTAATTCTTATTTTCTTAACTTATTGCTTTTACGACAACGGTAATATGGCAAGTTGGTTTTAGAATCTTAAAAGCTCGACCTTGAGCACGGGGCCGAATACGTTTTAGTTTTGGCCCTTCATCTGCAAAGATTTCTGAAATAACCAATTTTTTTTTATCTAAATTATAATTATTTTTTGCGTTAGCTGCTACAGAATGTACTACTTGCCAGATAGGAGAACCAGCATCATAAGGTAAAAATTCTAATATCATTAATGCTTCTTGATATGAACGACCACGGATTTGATCTAAAACTTGCCTTACTTTATGTGGGGATATTCGAACATATTTTGCTATTGCTTTTACTGATTGACTGTTCGGCACCATATAATTTCCTTAATATTTTATATATATATATATTTGTAATTTCTAAAGAATGCCTACATAATTTAATTTTAAAATATTATTATTTTTATGTATAACGAAGAATAGGCTTCCCATAAGCTAATTTAATAGTTATATATTCACTTGGTTCTAAAT
>Ga0307492_10000444_pt1 | contig 17661 bp, 11 predicted proteins | sample SI3LmetaG_FD_202365 | JGI IMG/M metagenome (GOLD analysis project Ga0307492, IMG submission 202365) | Sea-ice brine microbial communities from Beaufort Sea near Barrow, Alaska, United States - SI3L | ecosystem: Environmental > Aquatic > Marine > Coastal | place: USA: Alaska | collected 2017-05-06 | reverse complement strand
TTAAATATGATAATCAAAAGTTTGCCCGCTGTTTTGCAACAGGCGTTGGAATACCATGTAAATGAATCGCAACTGACTCACGATGATGAGCTTCAGGGTATATACGAGCGCCTGTCAAATTTGAACGAAAAAGTAGAGTTCCTAAAAAGTAAGATTAAAAGTAACCGAGAAAAAGTAACCGAGAAAAAGTAAGGTTTAATTAATCCGACGAACTTTGATCTTCGCTACGATAGAATTCAGGTATCACTCGCACCGTTTTAACCATATTGTCTTTCATTTCCAATATTTCGATTGGATAACCTGCAAGACGTACACTGATATTGGCTTCTGGAATATCTTCCAAATACTCTAATATTAACCCGTTCAAGGTTTTAGGACCTTCTGTAGGAAATTTCCAATCCAATTCCTTGTTGAGCTCACGGATATTGGCACTTCCATCAATCAACACGCTACCGTCTGGTTGCACATTGGCTTCTTTACTGTGATCAGGCAAAAAGCTGGTAGTAAAGTCACCGATAATTTCTTCCAATATATCTTCTAACGTCACTAATCCCTGAATATCACCATACTCATCCACCACTAAACCAATACGTTCTTTTACCTCTTGGAATTTATACATCAAAGTATGTAATGGGGTGGACTCAGGTGTGAAATAGATTTCGCGAACAGCTCTGAGCAATGTGGCTTTGGTGAACTGATCTTTAGATAATAATCTCAATGCGTCACGCACATGAACAAAACCTACAGCATCATCTATGCTATCTCGATATAACAAAACCCTGGTGTGCTGTGAGTTAACTAATTGCTTTTGGATATCTTTCCATTCGTCGTTAATGTCAATAGACACAATATCGCTGCGAGGTACCATAATGTCTTCAGCCGTGACGTTTTCGAGATCGAGAATACCCATTAACATATCTTGGTGTTTTTTCGGAATCATCGCGCCTGCTTCATGTACCACCGTACGTAGCTCTTCGCGGCTAAGACTATTACCATCGTCACCGGTATGTCGCACCCGAATAAGCGCTAATAAACCGTTGCATATACCATTAACCAAATACACGAATGGGTAAAGCAAAGTAAGTAATGGCAATAAAATAATCGAGCTAGGAAAGGATATTCTTTCTGGATATAAAGCTGCGAGTGTCTTTGGCGTGACTTCGGCAAAGATCAAAATGACTAGGGTCAAAGAAAGTGTTGTTATGGCAGTCGCGACACCAAGACCTAGATGACCGAACAAACGCATACAAATAATGGTGGCGATAGAAGAGGCAGCAATATTGACAAGATTGTTACCAATTAGAATTAATCCAATCAGCCTATCTGGGCGTTGTAACAGTTTTTGTACTCTGATTGCACCTTTATGACCTTCATTCTCGAGGTGTTTGAGACGATATCGATTAATCGACATCATGCCAGTTTCTGAGCTTGAGAAGTATGCAGATAGTAAAATCAAAACACCGAGAATTATGAATAAACTACTGGTGGCAATGTCTTCCAACTATGGAAATCCTATGATAAAAAAGAAGTCGCACTTTAAGGGCTATTTAGATGCTATTCAAGCGTTAAGTATCACTTCCCGAACAAAGCGGCTGCCAAAATAGGCTAGGGTGAGTAATACTCCACCAACAACAGTCGACCATATAACCGGTTTACCACGCCATCCGAACAACGAATGGCCAATCAAAACAACGGTATACAGTCCCCATGCTAAAAGAGACAGAATGGTTTTATGAGCCTGTTCTTTGGCAAACATGTTATCTAAAAACATAAATCCACTGACTAATGACAATGTCAGTAAAACTGTGCCCACTAATAATAATTTAAATAGAATATTTTCTACCGCCATCAAAGGAGGCAGAGATGAGTGCAGCAGCGATGCGTTTTTTTCCTTTAAACGAAAATTTATATAAGACAATTGCACCGCATACAAAGAAGCGATGGCTAAGCAGGCATAAGCAAACAAGGCTAAGCTAATATGGATTAATAAATTGGGATGCACATTGATTTGTATGAGGTGAGCACTGGGAATTAAACCGCTCAGAAGTACTATCAGACCAGTAAAACTATACACCACGGGTAGTAAAATTGTATTAGGTAATTTAACCGACGCCACCAGCATGGTGACACTAATTATCCAACCCACTAATGAGGCAACATTTAGCATACTCATGTTCTGTCCCATCTCAGGCGCAATAAGTATGCCGCTTCTTAAAATAGCGATGTGCAATCCCATGGCTATCAGAACACAAATTATAGCGGCAAGTTTGTTGGGCCCTTTTTCTTGAAACATACCGGTAACGATGACGCCTGACGCCAACATATAAAAAACAAAACAAATGGCATCCATCAACATGACAGATTTCTTGAAATAATGATGGGATGGTTTGAGGCAAACATTTTGTTTATTGAGTTTTCCATACACAAAGTGACAACGTAATAAGCATAAAAATAACACTAATTCTTAATACATTACATAGCTCAACTCAGTTTTAAGCATTAACTTACAAAATCTCTATGTTGATATGCCCTTGAGCATTCTTATCTGCTTGCTTCTTCTATATAATAATCCCATAGAAATTTGTAGGTAACACAGTATATGTTTGAAAATCTTAGCGAACGCTTAGGCAAAACCCTTAAAAATCTTAGCGGAAAAGGGCGACTCACCGAAGATAATATCAAAGATACCTTACGTGAAGTGCGTATGGCATTGCTTGAAGCTGATGTTGCCTTACCTGTCGTAAGAGATTTTATTGGCCAAGTAAAAGAGCGTGCCGTAGGCACCGAAGTCAGCAAAAGCCTAAATCCTGGTCAGGTTTTTATAAAAATTGTCCAATCCGAACTAGAGTCGGTGATGGGGCAGGTCAACGAATCACTTAATTTAGCTGCACAGCCTCCAGCAGTCGTATTAATGGCTGGTTTACAAGGAGCGGGTAAAACTACCAGTGTGGGTAAGTTAGCTGCGCTATTGAAGCAGCGTGAAAAGAAAAAAGTACTGGTTGTCAGTGTTGATGTATATCGTCCTGCTGCAATCAAACAGCTAGAAACCTTAGCCAAAGAAGTCGATGTTGAGTTTTTCCCTTCATCAGAGGATCAAAAACCCATTGATATTGCTAATGCGGCAATAGATTTTGCTCGTAAACATTTCTTTGATGTATTGCTAGTGGATACCGCTGGTCGCTTACACGTTGACGGTGAAATGATGGGAGAAATCCAAGCATTACACAACGCTATTAACCCCATTGAAACGTTGTTTGTAGTTGACGCCATGACGGGGCAAGATGCAGCGAATACAGCCAAAGCATTTAACGAAGCATTACCTTTAACTGGTGTAATTCTAACCAAAGCCGATGGTGATGCTCGTGGCGGAGCGGCATTATCGGTCAGGCATATCACTGGCAAACCGATTAAATTTATCGGTATGGGCGAAAAACTTGATGCACTCGAGGCATTCCATCCAGAGCGTATTGCCTCACGTATTTTGGGGATGGGTGATGTTCTCAGCTTGATTGAAGAAGTTGAGCGCAAAGTTGATAAAGATAAAGCGCAGAAACTAGCCCAAAAAGTACAAAAAGGTAAAGGCTTCGACTTACAGGACTTCAAAGAACAACTGGAGCAAATGCGTAACATGGGCGGCATGATGTCGATGATGGATAAAATGCCGGGTATGGGCAATATGACAGCGCAAATTAAAGAAAAAGCGAACGATAAATCTTTTGTTCAAATGGAATCAATCATCAATTCAATGACGCCTGGCGAGCGCACCCGCCCAGACGTGATAAAAGGTGGGCGTAAACGCCGCATAGCAGCAGGTTCAGGTACACAAATTCAAGACGTCAACAGATTGCTAAAACAATTTACTCAGATGCAAAAAATGATGAAAAAAATGTCGGGTGGCGGCATGAAAAAAATGATGCGTAATATGAAAGGCATGATGCCACCGGGTGGGCCTGGAGGAATGGGCGGTATGCCTCCTCCTCGTTAGAAACTTTTCGTGGTTGTGGACAACATATACATATCATTGTGTTTTAATGTTGTCCTAGCAACCACCTTCATATAAATGATACTTAAATAGGTTTTTGAATTGTCGATTAACATTGTCAACCAGCTCTCCCACAGGCTTATTAACGTTATTTTTACCATTGTGCTGGTTTTAGGGATTTTGGTCAGTGGTGTGGTTTTTTACAATGGCGATTATATCGCCAAGAAAACTGTTGAACTTATTTCCCAACAAATTCCTGCTTACGATTTGCTGCGTAAATTAAATAATAGTTTGATAGAAAAAGAACGCTTTTTGTACGAATTCTATGCTACTGAGCAGCTGCAAAATTTTGAGCGGGGTTATTCTGAAGCTAATCAACAAGCTCAACGCGTTTTTGAAGAGTTGGTGGTTAGATTTGGCGATATCACTCCTTTACAAATCACACAAGCAAGCTTGAAAGAGTTAAACCTACTCGCAGACGAGTTCGTGCTAAATATAACTGGGTCTGAAACTGATTGGGCTTTGGCCCGCCAACAACTGCTCATTATTAGTGATGTACGACGTGCAACGAGTCCGCAAATCCAGCAATTAATTACCCTCACAGCAGATAAAGTAGAACAATCAGAACACGTTATTACAAATGGTCTTGAGTTAGTTCGACTGTTTGTTATTTTATATGGTTTAGCCTCATTAATATTGGCTTATATAGTCGCTAAAGCATTAAAAGCTTATCTTTCCACTGCGGTTAATAACCAACGGCTTTCACTTTTTTCGACTCGAAATCCCAACCCAGTCATTAGTCTTGATAGCCAAAATGCCGTGACTTATTGCAATCCAGCCACTGAAAAATTACTCAAAAAATTAGATCTAGGAACGGGCAACGCTGAATTGTTGTTGGCTAAAAATATTAAAGTGCACCAAAAAGAAATCCTAGTTGGGTGTAAAGCTGAATCTAAACAGTTTGAATATCAAATTGCACAGTTGTATTTTCAATGTGACTTGCATTGGTTGGAAGACCAGCGGCAATGGGATATGCATCTAACGGATATTACCGAACGTAAAAAATTCGAATTAGAATTGCAATATAGAGCAAGCCATCACTTACAAACGGGGTTACTCAATCATTATGAATTAGAGAAAATGGTTACTCAGTTGTGTAAAGTCGAGCAAAAATTCACACTTGGACTCATTGAAATCCGCTCATTTAGTCAGTTGATTTCTGGGCAAGGAGTAACGGTGGCATCGACAGTCGTTAAAGAAGTTGCTACCTCTTTAGAGAATATATTGTCGACCATAGACAAGACTGGCTGTAGTATTTTTTATGTCGGCGAAAAAAGTTTCGCCCTAGTCTGCAGTGGTGATTTAAGCAACAAGCAGGTAGACAATTTTGTTGAGCAAATAGATCAAAAAATAGCCTCAACGATTTTCCATTGCCAATACCAAGTACAACTCGATTTCGGCTTTGCCAACTACCCAGAGCATGGTAGTGACTATACACAATTACACAAAAATTCACTTGCGGCATTAGATAAATCGGCTAGTAGTGGAGATAAAACTCACGTGTTGTTTAATCTTCAATTAGGCGAAAAGTTGTATTATGAACAACAATTAATTGAAGATATGCGTATAGCAATTGAAATGGCTCAGTTTGAGTTATATTTTCAGCCTCAGATGTCAATTTCTAGTGAAAAAATCATTGGGGCTGAGGCCCTTATTCGCTGGCAGAGAAACGGTCAATGGATTTCTCCTAGCGAGTTTATCCCTTTGGCTGAACGAGCAGGGCTTATTGATAAATTGGGCGATTGGATCTTGTACACTGCATGTCAAAAAGCTAAAAACCTAGTGAGTTTAGGCTGGAGTGACTTAGTCATAGCCGTCAATATTTCACCGCTTCAATTTGGCCGTAAAGACTTCCTGAGTAAAGTTACCAAAGTTTTGAAAGATACTGGGCTCAAAGCAAAAAATTTAGAATTAGAGGTGACCGAAGGAGTCATTATATATAATGAAAATGAGGCGATTGAAACCTTAGCTCAACTCAAAAAATTGGGCGTGCACTTGGCCATTGATGATTTTGGTACAGGTTATTCGTCACTCAGTTATCTTCGTAAATTTAATATAGACAAGCTCAAAATTGACCAATCTTTTATACAAGACATTGAAAATCAAGTAGCTGATCAGTCGATTGTACGTACTATCATCGAACTAGGACGTAACCTGGAATTAAAGGTGATAGCAGAGGGTGTAGAAGGGCCTGAGCAGCAGGAGCTTCTTGCTTCAATGGGCTGTGATGAAATACAAGGTTTTTACTTTAGCCATCCACTGCCTGAACAAAATTTTATTGATTTTGTGAAACACCAAAGACCGATCTAGTGGTCCGCATTTGAGCGTGCTTTAGAAACCCTATATATGGGCACTCAAATTTCAGACTTGTCTTTCTTCCAATACTTTAGATATCGAAAATTGATAAAGCATGTTGCGATAAACACAAATGTCGGTGATATCCTCAGGCGTGTTTTGTGGTACTGCTCTGTAATTGGTGGATAAACGAAATTCACCTTTTATAGGTAAAACACGATGCCATGTATGGCCATGTATTATGACCAAAGTGCCTTTTTGGGGAGCCAATATGACTTGCTCTGAAAAATCTTCATTTACTTCGCCTGCTGGCAATTTACCTAGTCGATGACTGCCCGGCATCACTAATAGCTCTCCACCTACTTGATCATTAATATCCATGGTGTAAACAAGACGGTTAAGATTAAATTTTTGAGGATCATTCGGTGGACAGTCTTGGTGCCAAGCTTGTCCTTTGGTCCCTTTTTTTGAAAACATGGTCATGCAATATAGTGATTTCCAACCCTTTCCTAAGATAGCTTCTGTTAGTACCTCCATTTGATTGCAATGCTCAATCTCATCAAAAGCTTGTTCACCAGACCTTTGTGGAAACCAAGGAATTACCTCAGTAGCTGATTTTGATAGGAACGCCGCTTCATGTTCATATTCGGGATTTAAACCATAGTGCCCTAGAATTATACTTTGTAGCTTATCCATCTTTTCTGCTGAAAATAAACCTTCTATAACAAGGTATCCCTGTTGCCAGAAAGTGTTGCTCAATTCTGTCATTTTCATGATGAATTTCCCTGTTTACTGGTTATAAGGTTCAAACGAATAAGAATACTGATAATCCAAATACGGAATAATATAGTCAGCTAATGGTTGAGCTCCCCAAGTATTAGTGCCACCTACACCACGTTGCATATAATCTATATTCACAAAGATTCTTTGCTTTTTAGGTAGTTCATGAGGGTGAATGTTTTTGGCTTTCACCTGTGCGGCTGTGGCGTGATAGTCGGCAGTATCATAATACTGGGCACCAAAACCAATTAGCGGAGCACCTTTAAAGGTAATACCTTTGCCATCTTGATTATGAAATGACACATTACGCACATCACTGCGATAACCATTTTCTTGGGGGCGCACGTACGGAACATACAAATCTGCCACGTTACTTTGATATTGACCGACATGTGCCGATGTATTTCTGTCCATATAGTTTTCGTGTGGGCCACGACCATACCAGCTCACTTGCGAGTACTGCTTGTCTAACTCAAATAAAGTGCCCAAGCGCGGAATGTCAGATTGTTTTTTGTGTGGTGCGGCATAAAAGTACACATCCACTTTTACTTCTCCATTTCCAAACACTTGATAAGTGGTGAAGTAGCGGCTTTCTATTGCACTAATGTAATGTTCAACTTCAACCTTTGCCTGATACTTAGACTCTTTTATGAGTTTTATCGACACTAGCGCAGTGTCTTTGCCCGCTTTTTGCCATGGAGCAATTTTGTCTCCATAATCCTTAATAGGTAAGTCGTTATCAGTAGGAGCGCGCCAAAAGTCGGGTCTTGGTGACGCTTTTAACAATTCGTCGCCAAAATATTCCATTGAGTATATTAAACCGGTTGTTTTATCAATACTCAAACTAAAATCTTTACCTTTAAAACTGTATGCTTGTTTTTTATCGCTGATTGCGAGTCTAACTTCGGGTTGTTTCTCTGCAGGTATTGAGACTGTAGGCAAAGCTAATTGTGACCAAGCGGTAATATGCCCCTGATGGATTACGCCATTAGTTTTATCACTTGTCACTTGCACATTAAGAAAATATTCAACACCTGGTTGCCGTTGTATCCCATAATCTAATTGAAGTTGCTGGCTTTTCTGTGGCTTGGCACTTAATGGTAAACCTTGTCCTTGTGCAACTTGGTTACCCTCAGCTAAAAGCTGCCAGCTCAAACTGTGACCCTGCAAACTAACAAAATAATGTTTGTTAGTGACAGTGAGCATACCTGTCTCAATATCGTTGCTGCTAAAACCAATATTTTGCTGAACGTTTTTAACTTCCCATAGATAAGGGTAGGGTGTGCGATCGGCAAATACTAAGCCGTTGGCTGAAAAACTCAAAGACGAAACGGTTGCATCAGGCTCTACATCACCGCCATAACCCCAATAAGGTGTTCCATCGAGGGTTTTCATAGCAAATGTTTGATCTACCCAATCCCAAATAAAACCACCCTGCAAAGAAGGATACTCTTCAAAGCTATCCCAGTATTCCTTAAAGTTTCCAAGGGAGTTGCCCATGGCATGTTCATATTCAATTAAAATAACCGGACGGGTTGTATCTAACTTGCGTTTAGCATATCGCTCAATATCACCGATAGGCGCATACATTTGACCATAAGCATCGGTATGACGGCGCATTTGTGCTTGTTCAGAGATAACCGGGCTATTTGGCTCTTGTTGTTTTAACCAGTCATAGGTGGCTTCTAAATTTGGACCATCACCAGATTCATTGCCTAATGAACGCATCACCACAGAAGGATTGTTTTTAGTGGCGTGGTACATGTTACTTACCCGGTCAATGTAGGCTGCAGCCCATTCTGGCTTGTTGACTAAGTGAGTATCTGGGTTGTATGGGCCTTGATTGGCAGCGCCTACGCCATGGGACTCAGTATTGGCCTCGTCCATTACATACAAACCATACAGATCAGCTAAATAATACATATAGGGATCGTTGGGATAATGAGCCATGCGCACAGCATTTATGTTGAATTGTTTCATCAACTGCACATCTTTGAGCATTAATTCGCGCGTCACCACGTGAGCGGTGATCGGATCATGCTCATGACGATTGACCCCTTTAAACAACACAGGTTGACCATTAATTAATATATTGCCATTTTTAAGCTCAGTAGAGCGAAAGCCAATGTTATGACCGATATGTTCGATGGCATTGCCTTGGCTATCTAATAAAGTGAGTTTTAAGTCATATAAATTGGGGTCTTCAGCACTCCATAGATTAGGTGTGTCGATGTTGGTGATGTATTCAAGCACTGCAATTTTATTTTCTGAGAGCTTTTCAATATTTAGATTTTTATCGAACAGTGTTTTTTGCTGATGGTCAAACAACTGTACTTTTAATTGATACCCACTGACAGTTCGGTTTAGGTTATTGTTAATCAGAGCACTGAGCTGTAACTCTCCTTTGCTGTAATTATCGGTGAGGGTAGTGTAAGCATGAAAGTCTTTTATATGTACCTTTGGAGTAGCAAACAAATATACATCACGCTCAATACCACTGACTCGCCACATATCCTGACATTCAAAATAAGAGCCATCAGAATAACGATATACCTGCAAAGCCAATTGGTTTTCGCCTGCTTTCAAGTAAGTAGTGATATCAAACTCAGCAGCGGTTTTTGAATCTTGTGAATACCCCACTTTTTGACCATTCACCCATAAATAAAAGGCTGACTTTACTGCACCAAAGTGCACAAATACTTGTTTCTCATTCCAGTCGTCTGGCAAGGTAAATGTTTTTCGATAACTGCCTACAGGATTGTAATGAGCTGGCATTTCGGGTGGTATCACATTGGCTTTAAAGCATTGGTGAGAATGATAAAAAGGCGTACCGTAACCGTTCACTTCCCAGTTAGCGGGCACTGCAATCTGACCCCATTGGCTATCGTCAAAATTAGTTTGGTAAAAATCATTGGGCTTTTTCTTAACAGAGTCCACCCAATTAAATTTCCACTGTCCATTGAGCAATATATGGTTGGCCTGATCCCAAGGTGTTTTTGAAAAAGCGGCTTGAGCATTGTCATAACTATAAAAAAAGCTCCGGGCTGGCTCTTTGTTTATTCTAAACACTTCAGGGTTTTGCCAATCTAAGGATTGTGCAGGCACGGCTAAAGTAAACATGCTCGTTGTGAAAGCCAACCAAACACTAAAATACTTTTTCATTTTTAACCTTATTATTGCCATAGGAACCAAAATAGGAGTGCACCAAAGGCACTGTTTTATAAAGTTATACCTTTAACTAAAACACTCCCACTTTAAATTTTCTATAGATAATTATTGAGAGTATTTTACCACCATGTCGCATACAGCGCGGCTAGGATAACCACTACTCCTATTCCAAGGATGTTAAATGAGCCTGAAGTATCAAAGTTCACTTTATCCAGCGAAACAACGCCTGTGCCTCCAGCCACATAATTTTTTCGGGTTGCCAGAGATGTCAATACTGCTAAAGCTATGCAGGCTAAAAATACTACACCCACTCTGTCCATAAAGGGTAAAGCGGGTAAGGTCACTTTAAATAATATGGATAAAGCGGCTGAACCTACCGCTGCAGTAATAGCACCTACTGAATTCATGGTTTTCCAGAACATGCCTAATAAGAAAATAACCACGATGCCAGGCGTAAAGAAACCTGTGAACTCTTGTATGTATTGAAACGCTTGTTCAAATTGTCCTAGCAATGGTCTGGCGCATACCATCGCAATAATTAGCGCTACAATACTCACAATACGACCTACTTTGACATAGTGACTTTGGCTTTTATCTTTTTTGAAGTGGGAGTAAATATCCATAGTGAAAATAGTAGATATGCTGTTGCACATCGAGGCTAATGAAGAAACTATTGCTGCGAACAATGCTGCAAACACTAAACCTTTTAATCCAACTGGCATCAGGTTCATTAAACTTGGATAAGCTTGATCCGCTCGGTCCAAATCAGTAAACAACACCGATGCTGCTATGCCTGGAACCACCACAAAGAATGGTACTAAAATTTTCAAGTAGGCTGCAAAAGCGATACCTTTCTGTGCTTCGGCCAAGTCTTTAGCGGCTAATGCACGCTGAATTATGTATTGGTTAAAACCCCAATAAGAAATGTTCATCACCCACATGCCACCAATCAATACTGATAAACCCGGTAGGCTGATATAGTGCGGGCTATCAGCCGCAAATATCATGTCAAATTTTTCGGGAGCCAATTCTGTCAATATCGAGAACCCTGCTATCACACCATTACCATCTGAGACTAAATCTAAGCTGATATAAGTTAGCACTAGCCCACCAAATACTAATAACACCACTTGGATTATATCGGTGTAGGCAACGGCTTTTAAGCCGCCGTAAGATGAATAAGCAATAGAGAATAAACCAAGAAATATCATACCGTAAGCTAAGTCAACACCAGTAATTGTAGTAATGGCCAAGCCACCTAACCATAAAACTGCGGTCAAATTAACAAACACATACACTGCTAACCAGAAGACCGCCATGATGGTTTTGACTCGGCCATCAAAACGCTGCTGCAAATACTGGGGCATCGTATAAATTTCATTTTTGAGGAAAATAGGCAAAAAGTATTTACCCACAATGATCAAGGTGATCGCGGCCATCCATTCGTATGAAGCAATGCCTAACCCCAGTATGTAGCCTGAACCGGACATACCAATGATTTGCTCAGCTGAGATATTCGCCGCAATAAGTGACGCACCTATAGCCCACCAAGGCAGGGATTTACTGGCTAAAAAGTAATCTTTGGTATCTCTTTCGTGGTTTTTTTCTGCTCTGGATATATATAAGGCAAGGGCCAAAAGCCCTATTACGTAAACTACAAAAATGGCGATGTCGAGGCTTGCTAAGTTCATCTAAAGTCCAAAATTATTATTATTGTTAATCTAATGTAATAAGCGTATCCGTTTTAGATACATATTGCAGTAAATAGCATGAGAGGTCGGTCCTTTTAGCTGCTGAAAGCTATACCGTATTGATTCTGATAGTTAATCCCAAACTTTTCTATACAGCTCAATGATGTCGTCCAAAGTGGGGGTTTTAGGATTGTTGTCAGGAGAACCTGAAGCCAAGGCTTGTTCAGCCATATTGGTCAGTAAACCGTCGTACTGGGCTTTTTCAACACCAAACTGAGCCAGCGTGGGCACCTCTAATAAGTGATTTATTTGTTTAAGCTGTTTGATCAGTATTTGATGAGCCAAGCTTTCATTTTCAATATTAGCAATCAGCCCCATATGCATCGCACATTCGGCATACTTGAGTGGTGCACCAGGCAGAGAGTATTCAGTAATAGTAGGTAATAACATAGCATTGCTCATACCATGAGGTACGTGAAAATGCACGCCTATAGGTCGGCTCATACCGTGAACTAAGCCTACTGAGGCATTCGAAAAAGCAATGCCCGCTAACGTAGCACCCAACATCATCGCCTCTTTAGCTGCAAGATTATCAGGTTCCTGACACACCTTAATCAGATTGGGAGCAATCAGTTTCATAGCAGCAATCGCTTGTTGATCGCTAAATAGATTTGCTTTGCGACTCACATACGCTTCAATTGCATGGGTGAGTGCGTCAATCCCCGTATCTGCTGCAATTCTAGTGGGTAAGCTCAAAGTAAATTGATAGTCGATGATCGCTGCAGCAGGAATTAAACCTGAACCCATACACAGCATTTTTTCATCAGTGGCTGAATCAGATATAACTGTGACTCTAGTCGCTTCAGATCCCGTGCCCGCGGTAGTGGGGATCGCCACTACGGGTAAACTGATTTCGTTCACTTGATAGGGGACCTTGTAGTCACTCATTTTGCCACCGTGAGATGCCAATAAGGCAATCGCTTTTGCACTATCAATTGCACTGCCTCCGCCTAAAGCAATGAGGCAATCATAATGGTTTTTTTTGACCATCTCGACAGCTGCGAGTATCGAAGTGTCATTGGGCTCGGGCATCGTTTCGGCAAATAGGCCAAACTGTATGTTTTGTTGGCTTAATAGTGCCTCGACTTTGGCCATGTATCCAAGTTCAATCATGGTCTTATCGGTAATAATACAAGGAAAACAACAGCCTAAACTGACTAGCGTATCGGGCAACAAATTCAGAGCGTCTGCGCCTATTTGCATGATTTTGGGAAGAACGATGCTATTGACCATATTTTTGCAACCATTGTTGAACTTGGGGGTTATTGGGCATTAAGACTTGTAACTCGTCTAATGAGATTTTCATTGCTGCCTTATCTTTAGTTTTATCGGCATAAAGTGCAAGGGAATACAGCAAGTCTGTTTGTTTCTTGATGGCAACTTTTACAACTATCTGAGCCAATATATTGATTGGATGATGCTCTTGCGCTGCTCCAAAATCCTATAAGTAGGAAGGCTAACAACATAAATAAAAAACTTTTCATTAACTAGGCCATAACATTTTGGAAACTTTTAGATTATTTAAACATCATACTCAATTCAAACAAAGAAAAGTTAATTAACCTTTGCGTGAGAGTTAACTTTTTCTATAAGCTCTTTGCAATTAAGGTACTTAAGCAGCAGACTCTTCATCGGTTGTAAGCCTGAGTAGTAAAAGGTTTAAATTGAGAATTTAATAGAATAATCTAGTATTCATTTAGGAAGGGCACTTGCATTGTTGATGGTTAAACAAATCAGTAAAAACTTCGATTCCTTTCAGGCATTAGACCAGGTTTCTTTTGAAATGAATAAAGGCGATATTGTCGGACTCTTAGGTAAAAATGGTGCCGGGAAAACTACCTTGATGCGTATTTTGACCTCATTTATTACCCCGTCATCTGGCACAGTCACCATTGATGGTGATGATATTACTAAACATTCTTTGACCGTTAGGCAGAAAATCGGTTATTTGCCAGAGAAGCCGCCGCTTTATGGCGATATGACTGTGCAGTATTACCTGAAGTTTGCTGCTGAAATAAAAGGTGTACCTAAAAATAAACGATTAATTCAGCTAGCTAAAGTACTCGAAGAATGTGACCTCGAGCAGGTTAAACAAAAAACTATTGCCACATTATCTAAAGGTTATAAACAACGTGTTGGCATCGCTCAAGCTATTATTCACGAGCCTAAGTTGCTGATTTTGGACGAACCTACGAGCGGACTTGATCCGATGCAAATTCAACAAGTATTGGCCTTGATCAAAAATCAACGAGACCAAAGAACGGTATTATTAAGCACTCACACCTTGACTGAAATAGAGCAAGTCGCTCAGCGGGTCATCATGATAAAGTCGGGGCGAATAGTGCTTGATGATTCTCTAGATAAATTATTGAAAAACAAAGATACCAGCCAATCTCAGCCTTTAACGTTAGAGCAGGTTTTTATTCACCACCACCAACCTCAGGCATCAGTTAACACCTCACAAACACCAGAATCAACAAAACTTCAGGTGTCAGATGAATAAAATTTTCGCTTTAACCAAAAAGGAATTACACAGCTTTTTTAGTTCGCCGATTGCTTATATTATTTTAATTGTGATGTTGTCTTTGTTTAATGTTTTCTTTTTTCTCATCATCGATCAAAATCGTGAAGTGTCGCTACGGGATGTGTTTCAACTAATGGAGTTTATGTTGGTGTTTTTTATCCCGCTGTTAACTATGCGCTTATTTTCTGAAGAAAAATCCAATGGCACAATGGAATTTTTACTGACTTCGCCCTTAACCCACACCATGATTGTGTTGGGTAAATATTTTAGTATGCTTATTTTTTTCACATTGTTAATTAGTCTAACCCTTAGTTACTACTTTATTGTTGAATACTTTGGTGAGCCCGACCCATCCAGTATATTATCGGGTTATCTAGGGATTTGGCTAGAAGGTGCCTTTTTTATTGCCGTCGGTTTGCTGGCTTCGTCTTGGACATCGAACCAAATCATTGCGGCTATGGTGTCTTATCTGATTTTATTTTCACTCTACTTTGCCACCAGTTTCACTCAATATGTGGGTGGCTCTGCTGAGCACTTCCTTATCCAGATGAGTACTCATACACACTTAGAAAACTTCGCAATAGGCATCATTACCCCCAGTGATGTGGTTTATTATTTAGCGGGTATTGTATTGTGTTTAGTACTAACACGACTGAGTATCGATAATAGGTTGTGGCAATAATGAATAATCGTAATCTTTTGCCGTTGTTCTGCGGTGTTGCACTCTTAAGTTTTACCCTTGGATTATCGCTTTTTTACGTCGAACAACAATTTAGTTATTATGCAATTGCGCTTAGCGCTTTGGGTGGTATTGCATTTTTGGCGCTGCTGAGTTTGATAATCAAGCATCGTTTTGGGCAAACTAATTCAGCTAGAAGGCTAACGTTTTTTAACTTTAAACGATGGAAGAAGTTGACCATCGTTTTTTGCATCGTGACCGTCAGTATCGGTTTTATTGGCGTCAGTCATTATTTGGCCAATCACTCGAACGTGAGATGGGATGTCACCCAAAATAAACAACATACCTTATCTAACAATACCATCGAGTATATCAGCACATTAACCAATGAGGTGCAATTAACAGCATTTCATGTGGGAATGCCGCCTAAATACTTACTCGATCTTTTCAAAGAATATGAAAGGGTGTCTGCTGGTGTCATTAAAACTGACATTATCGACCCGATTGAACAAATTGCTTATGCCGCAAAATTTGGTAATGCAATTAATGCGGATGAGCGAAAAGTGATTGTTGAATCGACTGACAATCGTAAAGACGTTGATTTCACCCTAAGTGCGTTGTCTGAAGATAAGCTCACCAATGCAATCGCCAGTGTTAGCCGCGCCCCAAGAACAGTTTATTTTCTGACGGGGCATGGTGAGTATTCGAGTTCAAGTCAGGAATATGCTGGTTTATCTAAGTTCAAACAATTGTTAAACGACAACAACATTACCAGTAAAACGCTGATGTTGGGCATTAGTCAGTCAATTCCTGCAGATTGTGATGTGTTAATTATTGCAGGTCCCCAAAATGCCTTGAGTCAAACTGAAGAAACTATTATTGGTGACTACCTAACCAAAGGCGGGGATGCCTTGTTTCTGATTGAACACACAATAGTCACTACGCCTGACAAACCGTTAAGTGCAGGTCAACGCCAAAAAAATCCAAGCTTAAACGCCATTCTTAATCAATGGGGGCTAGATATTCAGTCTGACATTGTGGTCGATTTGACGAACCATATTGGGGATGATGTAGGCAGCCCGGCGACAAAAAATTATGGGCGCCATAAGGCATTAACTGAAGGTTTAGACTACACCTTTTACGTGCGTCCTCGCTCGATTCGTTTATTACCGCAGCGCCGTGCAAGCATCAAACATGCGGTCATCGTTTCAACCGCATCAACCGAAAATAGTTGGGCTGAAACTAATCGAACTTTAGATATACAATTTGACCCGAATACTGATACTCCGGGACCGGTGCCATTTGCTTACGTGGTGATAGAAGAAAAAAAATCAGAACACCCACAAAACAAAAAATTATCAGATACCCGATTAATAGTATTCACCGACGCGGATTTCTTAAGCAACGTTTATATTCATCAATATAGCAACGCTCAGATGGGACTTAACCTAGTTAACTGGTTAGCAGAGCTTGACTACAAAACTTTTGTTAGCGCTAAAGAGATAAAAGTTGAACGCTTAGATTTAACCAGTAAACAGAAACGCCAAGTCATAGTGGTATTGTTTTTAATGCCATTTTTATTTGTTATTGCAGGGCTAGTGGTATGGTTAAGAGCGAAACGATATTAACCATACCACTGTTCACAACGAGACTTTAAAATCTACTGTAAAGTATTGACTTTCTGTGCACCAGCCTCGATTTTTGTTATTTTAGAACAGTTAGTTGAGTAAGACGGGAGTAGATTGACTTCTTTGAATCGACAAACATACGAATAAGAAAGTATAATAAGTATTATTTACTGTCATCACAGAGTAAAGATATTTTGATAACGTCCACCCCAAAAAGCAATAAGAATGAAAACGCTATTGCGGTCGAGACTGTTATAACTAACGGTCAACCAGTGACACCCATTAACGTCCCAATAGTAGGTATTGGAGCTTCCGCTGGTGGTTTAGAGGCTTTTGTGATGTTTTTCAAAGCCTGTCCGGTCGATACCGGCATGGCATTTGTATTGGTGTCGCACTTATCTCCTAATCATCACAGTTTACTCACCGAAATCCTGCAACGCAGCACTAACATGCCGGTGACACAAGTGGTTGAACACAACCCCGTCGTGCCCAATCATGTCTACATCATTCCGCCCGCACACAACATGGTGTTAGTTCATGGCATCTTAGAGCTCTCGAAAATCAACATTGAGCTAGGTCTGCATTTTCCGATCGACGTTTTTTTTCATTCTCTGGCGAAAGAGAAGGGCAAACGAGCCATTGCCATCATCCTCTCAGGGACAGCATCAGATGGTACGTTGGGCTGTAGTAGCATTCTCAATGAGGGCGGCGTATGTATGGTGCAAACACCGTCCACAGCCAAGTTTGCTAGCATGCCTCAAAGTGCTATCAATGCGGGATATGTGACCCATATT
>Ga0307492_10000442_pt1 | contig 17677 bp, 10 predicted proteins | sample SI3LmetaG_FD_202365 | JGI IMG/M metagenome (GOLD analysis project Ga0307492, IMG submission 202365) | Sea-ice brine microbial communities from Beaufort Sea near Barrow, Alaska, United States - SI3L | ecosystem: Environmental > Aquatic > Marine > Coastal | place: USA: Alaska | collected 2017-05-06 | reverse complement strand
AGTCATGAGCAAAATGGCTGAAGCCGATCACTAAAATTGCTATTATCAAGACCGGCGCGTTACGAGCGCAAGTGATCACCTTCGACCAGACTAGGTGATCGGCTTCGCCAGAATATGCACTTACGCCGCATTGGTTACAAAGATGTAATAACAGGCAAACGCTACACCTTTCTGACCAATAACTTTAGGCTAGCAGCACGCACCATCGCTGACATTTACAAAGCTCGATGGCAGGTCGAATTGTTCTTCAAGTGGATTAAGCAAAATCTGAAAATAAAATCGTTTGTTGGTACCAGTAAAAATGCAGTGATGACCCAGGTATGGATCGCCTTATGTGTTTATCTGCTGTTGGCATTTCTTAAATTCCAGTCCAAGTTAACTAAAAGCATGCAGCAGATGTTACGCCTCTTACTGCTGAATTTATTTGAGAAACGAGACTTGATGGCTTTGCTGCGAGGTGACCCTTTACGTAATGATCAAATGAATATCTATCAGATGACCTTGATATGAAAGTTAACGCGACAGCAGTGGGTTTATGACGGCCAAAGAAGTTCCTTTCACTAATAATCAGGGTGAGAATGACCTGCGCATGACGAAGGTGCAGCAAAAAATATCGGGCTGTTTCCGGTCGATGGATGGTGCGAAAACATTCCGCCGAATTCGCAGTTACCTATTAACTTGCCGAAAACAAGGGTTGACAGCGAGCAAGGCATTATCATACTTGTTCGACGGCAAAGACCCTGACTTTATGCGCTAAACGCGTTTGGCGTTTATACTGAGCTGAATAGTTACAAATCTTCTCAGTGATTAACCCGCCCGTCTGTAAGACAAGCGACCAGTAGTTTTACAGACATTAGCAATCCAGTGTCTACAAGCTGCATCCCAACCTTTTCACCCAAAAAATCTTAACTAGGATACTTTTACAATCCGAGCAAAATACGGTTTAAATTACTTATTCTCTGAGCAGCTGCTGATTGATGTGCGTGGACCGCAGGGAGCGGCTGAGGCTTGCTTTGTGATAAATGATGCGTTGCAGGCTCGCTTGCTGGTAGGCCCCTAATATCTCTATTTGCTCAGATGGCCGGTCTATCGGCTTTCATCTCCGTCAGCATGGTGCATTCGCAAAAATCTTCGAAGAATATGTGATCAAGCGCCAGATGTTCGCGTTGGCTGAGGCGGTGCAGAAAATGACTTCTCAGTCGGCGCACATTCTCGGTCTTTAAGATAGCGGCGTCATCAAGGTCGCTAACCAGGCTGAACTGTTGGTGTTTGATGCTAATCAGGTCAAGACACTGGTTACCTTAACCCGTTACAACTGGTGCAGGGGTTTGATGTGGTGTTTGTTAATGGGGCTGGCGCCAGAGAGGTCGCGCTGTTTGTGCCAACGCTGGCAGGTCGTGTTCTGGCGCCGTGACCTCGGTCGTCCGTTAAAGCCCATTAATGCTGTTCACTTGCCGAATGCACAAATATTGCGGCGAAGCTAACGCCGTGAAGCTGGTGCTGACCAGACTTAGCGTAAATAGGGCCTCTGCAGCACGCTGGTGGTTGGTGGTGCTTGACGTGGGCTGATTACGCGAACAATAAAGCCCCTTGCTCTGCGACTAAATACCCGCATAAGTTGTATCGTTGGTTATAAACCGTAGGTAGAATACTGTCACTATGGAAAAAATCCGAATATTTATTGCGTCGCCTTCTGATGTGGCTGAAGAGCGTATAATCGCCTATCACGTCATTGAGCGATTGCGGGCCGAATTTTCTGCTGTCGCCGATGTGCGATCCGTTATCTGGGAACATGAACCCCTGCTGGCGACAGCTGATTTCCAGTCGCAGATTGGTACTCCGGTTACATCAGATATTTTTGTGATGCTGATGTGGTCTCGATTTGGCAGTCCGTTGGGAGCAGAGTTCACCCGTGTTGATGGCTCGCGCTATGATTCCGCGACCGAGTATGAATTTGAACAAGCTATGGCGGGTTTCAAGGCTACCGGTACGCCCAAAATGCTGGTGTACCGAAAAACTGCTGTGCCCAGCCTTTCCGACGAATCCTCAATGTCGCAATACGACGCCGTTGATCGTTTTTTCACCAAGTGGTTCATTAATACTGATGATCAGACCGCCAAGGCTGCATTCCACAACTTCTCAGACGTGGCGCGTTTTGAAGATGTTCTTGAAATCCATTTACGTAAATCATTACAGGGTTTTTTGCCCAATCCTACTAACCTGCCGGCAGCGGTTAACGCCTTTATAGGGCGCGGCGAGCTCGCTGATAAAGTGCTGGGCATGATGCGCGGCGATGAATTCCGGTTGGTGGCATTGGTGGGTCCAGGTGGCGCGGGTAAATCAAGACTGGCGGTGCACTTGGGCAATGAGTTGTTACCCCAGTTCGACGACGGCGTGTTTTTTATATCCTTGGCCGCAGTAACAGATCCCGAGCTTGTCCCGTCTGCGATCGCCAATACGCTGGGCATCAAGTTGTCTGCTGAGCCTGGGGTGGTCAGCGTTATTCGCGATCTGAAGCGCAAACACATGTTGCTGCTGATGGATAATCTTGAGCAGGTTCAGGCTGCAGGCAAATACCTGAGTGAAATTTTGGCAGAGTGCCCGCAGGTTCGAGCCATAGTCACCAGTCGTGAGGCCCTGCGTTTGCGCGGAGCAAGTACTGTTCGCGTGCCGCCACTGGCCTTGCCAGACAAGGGTTCAACAGATTCCCTGACAGATTTACAGCAATATGAGGCGATACGGCTGTTTGTCAGTCGCGCCCAGGCAGTAGCCGACGATTTTGAGCTGACGGCAGACAATGCCAAACATGTCATTGAAATATGCCGGCGGGTTGATGCCTTGCCGCTGGCTATTGAATTGGCGGCCTCACGGATTCGTTTAATGAGTCCAGAGCGGTTGGCGCTGGCTTTGGCGCAGCGTTTCAGGGTGCTTACCGGTGGTGCAGATGACTTGCTTGACCATCAAAAGAGCCTGCGTGGCCTTATCGCATGGAGTTATGATCTGCTGGATGAAGCGGAAAAAAACCTCTGGTGCCGCCTGGCGATTTTTGCTGATGGCTGTGAAATTGAAGATGCTCAACTGGTCTGTGATCCAGCAAATGATTATTTCATGGAACTGGATATTGAGCCGCTGGTGGATAAGAGCCTGATCAGCATTCAGCAGCACGCTTCTTCAGGTCAAGCCCGTATCACCATGCTTGAGTCTCTTCGTGAGTTTGCCCGTGAACAGTTACTGCAAAGTTCCGAATACAACGTTCTGCAGCAGCGCTACAGTGACTGGTGTATAGAAATTGGTTTTGTCAGTGAAGACACGGCAATGAATTCCGGTTTCGAGCAACGCCTGGGACGTCTCGATGGGGAGGTGAACAATTTGCGGGCCGCTCTGGACTATTGTTTGGTCGAAAAACAGGCAGAAGCGGCCTTGCGTATCTGTGGTGGTCTTTACCAGTATTGGTTGGCACGAGGTCTGTTGAGCGAGGGCGAACGCTGGATCGACAAGGCACTGGCGTTAGGCGGCGACGAATTAAGCGCCATGCGGGGTCGTGCATTAAAAGGCTTAAGCACCCTGCTGCGTTTCCAGCATCGGCTGGATGATGCGGAACGTCATGCCAAGGCAGCGCTGTATATCTTTACCCGTCTTGACGAGCAAAAAACACGCGCTAACGTCCTGTGTGAACTTGGTGCTATTAGTCAGCATCGCGGTAATTTTGACGCTGCCACTGACTACCTCAGCGAGTGCATGACGCTGACTCGCGCTCAATCTGTTGCTGACCAGAGTCTGTCTTACTACTTGATTGTTCGTGGCGTCACTGAGCACCTGCAAGGCGATCTTAGTGGTGCCAAAAATTCTTATATGGAAGGCTTGAGCCTTGGCCAGGCAGCAGGTGATAAATCCCGTACAGCCATGGCACTGTTGAATCTCGCTGAAATTATTGAAGAGGAAGGCAAGTCCAGCCAGGCCTACACCTATTATCGCGATAGTTTGAAAATCTGGGGTGAGTTGCGACACAAGCTTGCCGTGGCGCGCTGTGCCGAAATGCTTGCTGGTCTCGAAGTGCGCATCAACAATCGACCAGAGGAAGCGTCATTTCTGTTTGGCGCAGCACAAGCCATTCGCGAGGACCTGGATGCGCCCCTTGAGCTCTACAATATGCCGCGGTTTACCGCTGATGTTGAGCAAACATTGGCAGCAGTTGACCCGCAGGAGCCGCAGGCGAGCTGGAATACCGGTCGTGCGCTGGGTTTTGAAGGTATTTTGCGCCATGTTCAAGCTGGTGCAGATAATAATCGTCAGGAATTATTGTCTGCAGGTGATATCTAACGGTCGAATAGCAGGCATGCATTTTTCAGCGCCGGTGAAGTAGATCAAGCTCTGCCGCGATAGACTGAATCTCGACTACGTCCACGACACCGATGTCACCGTCTGCTTGTCCCCACTTGGCCGGTCTTTTTTGGCCAAATTCTGAATCAGTTCGACCACATCACGAGCGCAATGTTTGTCCAGCGTGGCGGTGGGTTCGTCCGCGAGAATAATCCTGGTTTTGTTGAGTTCCTGCCCCAGCGCACTCACCGAGCTAAGAGTGAATCTGTAGAATCTGCGCCCGCAGCGGGGCCCTTGCTCCGGCACGCTCCAGATAGCCATTCGCCGCGGCCAGGACCGCTTTGGCAATGCCTAGGTCCGTCTGTGCCACGTCAAGTTTTACTTTGCTGGTGGAAGAGGTCGGGGACACGTTCTGCTGCGGCGCCATTTTCAGGCTTCAGCATGCTCAGTTAGGTGATGGTGTGCTGCTCGGCGATACGTGCTGCTCTAGGCCTCGATGTCATGCGGAATCAGATGTCTGGTAGGGTGGCGCCGGCATGCAATGTTCTGGCCTCATGCACGCCAGCTAACAGTTGCTCGACCTGTTCAGCAAACTGCTCGAGCCAGAGGAGTGCGTAGGAACGCAGGTCTTCCACCCTGACTTCAGTGGTGTTATCGACCTGCATCAGCTTGCGGGGTAGTTTGCCGTCGATCCGCAGGTAGCGTGCACCCAAAAGTTGCTGGCACTGGCGTGGGCTGACGGCGGAACTGGGGGTCATCATATGATCGAAAAGGTCGTTTCTTATCCAGCCCAGTATCCCCCAGTCGCGCGAGGCCATGCCTATTCTGTCACGATCTTTCTGGCTCAGGTCGTGTGTTGGCTTGCCCGTGCCCAATGATACCATCCAGATTTCTTCTAACGCATGCCCCATTGCCAATGCCTCGCTGATGGCGCAATGGCTGGGGTCATTGGTTGCTAAAGCGCCGTCGACTAACCTGCGGCGTTTTGGTGCGGTGGTGGGTATTGTTGGATAAATTGTCGGTGCTGCTGTAGCGGCGTCACAAATCTCTGCCAGCAGCTGATTATAAGTCGCATCATGGGTGCTGTTATTTTTGAAAGTGACCAGTTCACGATTAATGAAGTCATAAGCAAGAATTAGCAGGTGTTTGTCTTTTATATCATTGATAAACACCCCGCCTAACAGTGTCTCAATGCGGGCGCGCTTGCGCCTGCCATCATACTTGGGTTGGTTCTGGAATCGGTCTAACAGTTTGTCCCAGATGGATTTATCAAAATAGCTCTGGGTCAAGCGGGCGGAAGAATATTCATTCAACGCCAGCACTTCCACGCTGCCCGCATTATTTGCCAGGTAGGCGGCGACCATTGCGCCGGTGCTGACGCCAGCAAAAAAATCAAACTCATCGCGAATCGCCAGGTTGCCATCACGTTCAAGGTAGTGGAGCACGCTGGTAGGAATGACGCCACGGCTACCGCCACCGTCGATTCATAAAATAAAAATGGGTCCTTTCTCAGGCATGCACGCTATCCTGGCTGCTAATTATTCGAACAGGCAGGCTCCTCTCTCTCAGGCTGATAAGCAAGCTGTTTTTTGTGCCGCAGCGGCCCTCGAGGATGCGCCGACAATGTTGGCGGCATATCTTAACTGTCTGGCGAACCTTCAGGGTGTTCGTATGCTGTGCATAGGCTTTAAGCCCTGCGGTCATACAAAAATCGCACCGCACAAAAGTGCCCTGTACCCGTTACGCCGACCTAATCATCTGCGGTCTCGATTTTGAAGCGACCATTGGCGAAAATTCAAGAATTATTAACCCGACTATGTTACTGTGTCGCACTACGTGTCATTTTGAACAGTTCGGTTTCGACCAAGTTGTGCCGGAATTACCTCATGATCTAACGGAAATTTCGGCTATGCAGTACCTACCCCGCAGATATCTAGTATCCCTGTGCACGCTTTTTATCGGTGCTTCTTTATGGGCTACGCCGGTTTTTTCAGCCCACTATGAAACGACATTGCTGTTGTGTCCGCCGAATGACCAGACTTTCGATGGGTCCTGTGATGCGGAGAACGGCTCCAGTGTGGCGCCTTATGTAGAGCGTGTGGTTTTTAACTGGTCGACGAACAAGGAAAGCGGGTTGTTGGCGGGGGACAGCACCTACTCCTTTACCGATTTTCCCGACCCCGCGCTACTTGAGAGTGCGCTGGTTGCAGACCCCAGCTCGGCAACTAACAACGTAGTTGTAATGACCAATAAGCGCAGAGGTTCACCGTCGGGGGCTGGCACAATTGTGGATACGGGTAATGCTGGGTTAGTTGTGAGTTGGAGCTCTAGCGTGTTCACGGTACGCGTTTATTCTCCAGAAGCGGGCATTCCCGTTCGACTTAAGCTCGAAGGTGATTCTGACCGTGAGGTCGAGGTATTCACAACAGTAGCAAATTCCTGGGAAACCCTGACTTTTGATTTCAACAACGGTTCCTATGGGTCCCTCCGCTGGATGAGCCTTAATAACACCTTGTCCATTTTCTTTGGTACCGATGCCGATACTGACGGCGACCAGACCTATTACTGGGATGATGTGACCCAAAAAAGGGCAACTAGTTATATTGGCGAGGATCCTGTGACCGGGGGACATATTTTTAGTGGTTATTATGATTTTAGGACTATTGATTTTGATTCCTACCTGGTTGATCAAAGCGACTTGTCGAGTTTGTCGGTAGAGTTCTTTGCACCGTCGTCATTACAGGATATAGGAGCTTGCTTGCTGCCCGCCTCCGCTGCTACCTGTCGGTCCGTATTCTTTGATAATATTCTAGGGACGGGCGCCGTGCTGCCTTTCGCCGGCGCGGCCAGGCCACTCAACGATCCGTTATGGGATTTTGAGCTGGGAATTATTCCTTTGCTCAACCAATTTCGTAACGCCGCCTCCAGCCCCGGCCCTGGGACTGGTGACGTCTACAAAATCTTTGACGATGCAACGCTTGCCGTCGACAATAAGGTCTTAATCGCCGAGTTTACGGATGGTGCGGAGATATCGTTTGCTGCTCGTCAGTTGGCGTCGCAGACAACCGTCAAGAGCCCGGCGACTGCCCCGCAGACCTTCCAAGTTGACGGCGTTTACTATGTGCGCGGTGATACGTCAGAAACCTTAATTGTGCCGTTTAGTCAGGCACAGTACACACCTGAAAAAATTAGTGTAGCAACCCGAAATACCTACTCCGGTCTGGTGGAGGTTTTTGTCGCCGGATCAGGTTTGACCGACGGTTCCTTTTTCAATGATGCGCTATATACCTATGCTGATTCAGATGGTAACCCATTTGAGTTTCCTGTTGCTGCCGACACGGGCCAACTGGCGCTCGACACCAAGCCGATAATGTTGCCGGGTGCTTGGCTGGACGAGGAGTTGGCCCAACCTGTGATGGAGATTGACGATAGCGAAGGACCTAGATTCTCACCGATGCTACCGGTAGTCCCGGCGGATATGAAGGCGGCCAAATGGGTGATGGTGTTTGACGCCCGCGAAGGACTTAGCTTGCGAGCTGGGGAGGGTGGCCTGCCTGATTTCCAGGCGGATCACAACTACAGTTTTGTTGTCGACCTTACTCAGACTCGTGCAGCGAAAGCAGGCGAATCATTACCCGCGGCGATGAATTTCGCGAATGTTCTGGGTTCTATAGGCGCTGCAACCAGTGGCGCCTATACCATCAGTGTTTCACAGCTTGAGTTCGCTGCACCTGTACCCTTGACCGTCATCAATCCTGTTGCGGATATCATCTATGATGAGAATGTTGGCTACCAATACGTTGAATTTGATTCAGTATTCAATAAGTTGGAAGGTGTCACAGTAACATTTGACAGTTCGTCGCCAGCCGTTGTCGATGCATACATTGGTGATGGTGCAACCGGTTTAGTAATCCAGAGCAGTGCTAATCAGCATGGTTTTGCTGACATCACGCTGCAAGCGACGGACGGTTACTCTACAGTCACTGCACCATCATTCAGGGTCACCATCAGGCCCGTGAACGATGCGCCAGACGTTTGGTTTTCGCCTTACGATCTGGGAATACCAGAGGCGTTGCCGTTGGACGAATCCTTCTTGATTACAAACTACGATCTTACTGAAGGCCCTTATGCCAGCCGTGACCAGCGGTTATTTTTCGATGTTGATCACGAAGCAATAAATTACGCCGGCGACGATCCTTTGACGGTTACTGGTCAGAGCTCTGACGACGCCGTTGTCAGCATTGTCCGTGAACCTGGTGGCTTGCGAATAACCGGCATAAGCCCCGGTACCGTAGAAATCACCCTGGCAGCTACCGACACAGGCGGCCTGACGGCTGAGCAGCGCTTCTCGGTTGAAGTGTTCGGCAGCGTAGGGCTCTTGCAAGTGATTAAGGATCCTGACAATGGGACTTTTTTTGCCGCCGTTGTCACCGGCAAGGCCGGCGCGACATTACAAACCCTGGAACTGCTCACCGCTGATAGCTGTGTTGATGGTCAGCTGGTTGATCCAGTGGTGGTGAGGGAATTTGACATAGGTACCGCGGCGACAGTGGCGACCGCTGAGACAGCGGAAGAGGCTGCCATAGTTGGTTTTGACGAGGACGGTAAGGCGCTAATCGTGAGCCTTGTGGCAGCCGATGCCAGCGGGTCCAGCGCGGCAGTATCGACCTACATGGCCGCGCGTATCAAAGGGGGCGGGGCGACCAGCGACGCAACCAACTGCATGGTAACCGGCAGTGACAATGATTCCTGGGTGCGTGCGACGGCTATTGACGTGACCACGGGCGCGGGCAGTGCCGGTGGCTATGTTGATCGCCAAGGTAACGCCCGCTGGTACAAATTTGTGATGGCACCGGGCGCTAAGGCCAAAATTGACTTATCCAATTTGCCCAAAGACTATGACCTGTATGTCTTTAAAGATATCAGTCTGGCGTTCCAGACCCTGGTAGGTGATAAAGATGTTGATGGTCTTGTTGCCCTGAGTGCTGAGTTTGCGCCATCAGTGTTCTCACCGTCGGTGTTCAGCCCATCGGTATTCAGTCCTTCAGTCTTCAGTCCTGATGCCTATGCACCGTCGGTGTTCAGCCCATCGGTATTCAGTCCTTCAGTGTTTTCACCGTCGGTGTTCAGCCCATCGGTATTCAGCCCCTCAGTGTTCTCACCGTCGGTGTTCAGCCCGTCGGTGTTTTCGCCCTCGGTGTTTAGTCCATCGGTGTTCTCACCGTCGGTCTTCAGTCCGTCAGTGTTCTCACCGTCGGTATTTAGTTCAGCGAATTTTGCCAGTGCTCAGATGCGCTCCATCATCGGCCTGGCGGCACAGGAGGGTACAGGTGATGAGCAAGTGACTGCATCTTCCTGGAACAGTCCGGGTGAGTACTATGTGCGTGTCTCGGGTAAAAACGGGGTGTTTGATCTTGAGACGCCGTTTGCGCTTAATGTCAGCCTCGATGATGTGAGTTGCAGTGGGGTTGGTGCCAACCCGCTGTCGAGTGCCAGCACGACACCCCCAGCAATAGGCAATGATTACGAAACGCTGATCTTCTGGGATAGTCTCAGGATGGCCGCAGATAACTCAGCAGCGGAATTTAATGCGCTTGAAGCGCAATTGACAACTCAGCTCAGCACCAAGGTCGGTGGCGTATTGATAGACCTTGCCCAGAATGCCCACGTTCAGGCGTTACACACACAAGCTGATAACAACCCCAACTGCCCCTATGCTGAGAACCTAGTGGCAGCGGCAATCAAAGATGTGGTGAGTTCCTACCGTGCCGGTAGTACCCGCGTCACACACGCTGGTGGCGTGAAATATGTAGTGCTTGTTGGTAACGACAGTCACATTCCTTTTTTCCGCTATCCCGATACAGTGGGTCTGGGGCCAGAACATAACTATGACCCGTCCCTGGCGAACGACACTCAGTCGCTGGCGTCTTTAAAGCTTAACTATATCCTCGGCCAGGATGAGTACGGCGCATCGCGCACCGTGGAACTGATTGACGGCAAGTTCCCACTGCCCGATATTGCGGTAGGAAGGCTGGTAGAGACAGCAACAGAGATCATGACTGTTGTTAATGCCTACCTTAGCGATACCGACAGCCGTGGGGTCGTTAGCGAGCCGACTTCAACCCTGGTAACGGGTTATGACTTCCTTACCGATGTTGCTGAGGCGGTTGATGCGGAATTACGCGCCGGTACCCTAAACGCACGCCACGACACATTGATAGCTGATGCGCAGCTCTCACCCGATGACCCGTTGTCCTGGACCGCAACGGACCTGAAGCGCGAGTTGCTCGTCGACGGTGAAGACATCATTTTCCTGGCTGGTCATTTCAGTGCCGTCAGTGCCCTGGCTTCTGACTACAAAACAGTGGCGCTGTCCACTGACCTACTCAGAACAGGGGCAGACTATACCAATTCTATTGTCTTCAGCGCTGGCTGTCATTCAGGCTATAACATCGTCGACCGGGATATTGTCCCGGGTGCTGATATACCCTCAGACTGGGCCCAGGTATTTGCGCGCAAAGGGGCCACGCTGATTGCCGGCACCGGTTATCAATACGGTGATACCGACTTTATTTATTACAGTGAGCGTCTCTATCTGCAGTTCGCCAAAGAGTTGCGCTATGGCGCAAAAGGCGATCCCGTCTCTGTTGGTGACGCGATGGTCCGTGCCAAGCAACACTATCTTGCTACCACACCCGAAATGACCGGCCTGCACCGCAAATCTATGCTCATCAGTACACTGTTTGGCCTACCCATGTTGAGCCTTGATTTGCAGGGTGAGCGCACCGGGTATCCGGCTACCAACGAGACCGTAGCCTGTGTCGGCGGTCTTGTGGCTGCAACCGGTGTTCCCGGCTCAACGCTGGGTCTGCAAACTTGTGCAATCGAGGTTGCGGCAGCGCTTGACCCAGTGAATGTGCAAATGACAGGACTGAACACGGGTACACAGGTCAGTGGCACAACAGCAGGGGCTACCAACAGCCCCTGTGTGGCAGCGGGAACCTGTGTAAATGCGACCTATCTGCAAGGCCCGGATGGCGTGGTCGTCAATCCCGGTCAACCGGCATTGCCACTGGTGGCTAGGAAAGTAACGGCAACTGGCCTGGCGCTGCGCGGCGTTGGTCTGCGCGGTGGTAGCTGGAAAGAGCAAAAGGTTGTGCCACTGACGGGAGCTGCAACCACTGAACTAAGGGGTGTACATACATCTTTTGAGTCGCCGGTAAACTTTCCGATGCGCCTGGCCACAGCCAACTACTTTGATGCGCTGCGGGACGGCGGCGAGACGACCTTGTTTGTGATGCCAGCCCAGCATCGTGGCGATCCAGACGACCCACAATTCATTCAGTCTATTCTGCGCGAGTTTAGCAATCTGAATTTTAAGCTTTATTACAGTGCTAACACCCAAACCTACCCTGTTGCAGGTGACGGCAGCCGTACCAACCAACCGGCCCTGGCTGGTCCGCCTACGATGTCTGGTGTGCGGGCACTGCAGGATGGTAGCAATATTATCTTTGAGGCCCATGTTGTCGGTGACCCTGCTGCTGGTATTGAGTCAGTCTGGGTGACCTACACAGACGGCAGTCAGTCTGAAGGGACCTGGGTATCTGCAGACTTAACGCAGGATCAGGATGATTCGACGTTATGGACTACAACGCTAGATGATCCGGGTTTTGAGCGCATGGATTATATGCTCCAGGCGGTAAACGGTGTGGGCCTGGTGACGTTGGATGATCGCTCCGGAGCCTATTACCAGCTTGCCGGAGATTTGCAGGATCTTGATGCAGATGGCGACTTACCCGCACCTGTATTCAGGAACAGTGCCTTGTTGTTTGAAGACAGCCCACCTGTGACGGGTGCCTTCGGAGAGACCGTGAGTGTGTCTGCGAAACTTGGTTACTATGATGAGCAACAAAATCACTGGGGTATTGAAGACACTAAGGTGACTTTTGCTATTGGCAATTCTTCACGCAGCGCCAAAACCAATATTTCGGGAATCGCGTCTGTATCCCTGCCTTTGAATACGACGCCAGGTGTCTACCAGCTCAGGGCGTCTTTTGCGGGTAGTGAGTTGGATCCGCCCACTTTTGTTAAGCAGGCTTTTACTATACAAAAGCCCGAGACAAAGCTGACTTTCTATGCTGGTGCTCAAGTTATTGGTGTTGAAGGCATCGAGCCAGGGCTGTTGGTAGCGCTGACCGATGGTGAGGCAGTGACGCTAGACGACCAGGGTGTTCCCGGTGGCACTCTGCGCGAGCGCACCGTGTATTTCACTATTGCCGGCGGACCATTGGCGTCGTCGGTGACCGTCCCAGTGATCACCGACAATGTTGGCCGTGCCAACCTTCGCGAGCTGTCTTTACCTGCCGGGTCGTACAGCGTTACCGCACAATTTGCTGGGAACATTCCTGCAGGTCGGGATACCAACGGCACGCAGCTTTACCGTGCACTCACAGACGATGTCTACCAGCCAGCCAGTGCGACCTTCGAGCTTGAGTTGCAAGGCAATGGCGCTTGCCCTATCGATGACTATGGGCGCAGTGCCGAGGGCAAATCCGAAAAAGGTAAGAACGGCGCCCATAACGGCAAGCTGAAACTAAGTGGCTTTTGTTATCTCACCCATGATGTCGACGCCGAGATAAATATTGAGGATGGCACACTGATCGTTGGCCAAGGTGTTCATGTCAGCGGAAAGATCAGTCAAAAGGGCGAGGGCAGTGTTTATGTGCTTGAAGCTGCCGTGGTTGATCATAGTATCGAGGAGGCCGATGCTGGCAACCTCACGGTTGAGGGCCGCGTCAGCGGTAAGCTTCGGGAAATAGGTTCCGGCAGCATTGCCATAGGCGAGACTGCGAAGGTCACGGGTAACATTGAAGAAGAGGGTTTTGGTTCCATTGTTGTTGATGGCAGTGTCGCAGGTAACGTCAGGGAAAAGGGTGACGGTGAACTGATTGTCAGCGCGACGGGCAAGGTTGTCGGTCATGCTAAAGAAAGCGGTGATGGCAGCTTCTTTAATAGCGGTGAGGTAAGCGATATTGATTCACGCGGTAACGATCATCGTGATCATCGTGATCATCGTGATCATCGTGATCATCGTGATCATCGTGATTATGGTAACTAGGCTTATTGTCGTTAGGTTGGACGGGTGGATCTTTGGTTTATCATGTTTAGGCTGGGCGCAATAGGCATCACCGCAAGCAGGCCGAAACAGCTATTTTCCAGCCGTCCCGGGTCGCATTTTAAACGCGATACAATCGATGCAGTTCTTGGACTGTATCGTTGAGCGCGAGCTTACCCAGATACGTCATCAGGTGGTCCGGCTGTGATAGGGTCGCATTTAAAACCATTTTCTTATGCACCTTATGGCTGTTGTGCGTTTAAGATCTCGCGCGTCAATTGACACAAGATTATTGGTCTCGTTGGTGGCGCCAGCATGGTCCACTCACAGGCGATGTACCCAGGCTGAATTATCCGTATAGGGTTGTTGCTAACGACCGGGTCGTCAATGCTCCCATGCTGGGGCAATTAAATAAAAAGGTGGTAGAAAATGAAAAGTAAATTTTTAAAGATATGCATTGCCGGATCGGTGCTGGCTGTCGCTGGTTTGGCAAAAGCAGCCATCCTAACCGAAGCTGAAATGCTCACATATTCTGTCATTTCGGGCGCGGCGGTGAATATAGCAGCCCAACCCCAACCCCAACCACAAGACAGTGAGGCCACCAATGTTGGCGGCCATCTCGCTGCACAGGCGGCCGTGACTATCGGTGCCAATGCTGTTGTAAATGGCATCTATGCTGGCGCTGAGGTCACCACAGGTGCCGGATCACAAGTTAAACAAATCTACGCTGGTGCTGCCGTGACTATCGGTGCCAACGGTGCGGTCGGCGTTATTGACGCTGGCGTAGCCATCGAGTTAGGCACCGGTGCGACTTATGGCTCTATCACTAGCAAAGAGTCGGTTGTTACCGAAGGGGCGGGTGCAACGCATGACTTTAAAATGATAGGCACAGACTTAGATGAAGGATTTATCGTAGATGCGAGTAGTCTGACAGACGCGATCAATGATTTTGATGAAAAATTCAATCGTATCGACAATAACGTTACGGTTGACCCGAGGACGGACATGTCTAATTCACATTTTGACGGTACCCAGTCGAATGACCCTTTTTACCACAGTACGATAAACCTGCAGGCGCAATCCAACTTATACATTGATGGGGACGTAACGGTTATTACCAGCGGATCAGTGACACTGGGCGCAGGGGCGAACATTATTCTGGGCGACGGTGCGACGGTCACTTGGATATTAGGTGGTTCGCTAAATCTCGGGGACGATTCCGATTTTAATGGCGTTGCGTATGTGCGTGGCGCCATTAACGGCGCGACGAGCGATGTCGGCGCGGGAAAAGAAGGGTGTGCCAATTTATACGCGAGCGGCCCGGTAAGCGTACGGTCAATCGGTCAGGCTTGCCAAGAGATGGTCACTAAATCTGAGTGCCCCATGTTTCCCGCGTCCGCAGTATCTAGGTTTAGGGAAGACATGAATGCCGAGGGCAACGAACTCTATACTCATTTCAGTCGCCGGCATCAGTATATATCAACAATTAGCAATAATCCTAACCACCAGGATTATGAAAAAGTCATTGGACATCTGGACATATCAGCGCTCAGAAAGATTGACTTAGATGGGGAATATGATCCTTCCGCATTCCAGGTCGTTGTCTTAATTCCATCACCAACAAGCGATGAACACACGTATCAAAATTTCCGCGATGGCGATACCGGTTGGACTAATCTACAAAATAAAATGGGCCTCACGTGGTCCGAGGCGCTCACAGCATGCATCGCCACTATTGAAGATTTCCGCCCTGCCAAGTAGCGACGGACGAGACTGCATAGCCCCCATTAAAGATAGTACAGGGCGGGTCGGTGAGCGGGTTAAGTATGTCGTAGGTTAGCGCGCCGTCCCAAGGAATCGGGCGAGGCAACGGAAAGCCCGATGGCCGCCTTGCCCCATCGCTGCCAACGTTTTGCATACAAACCTAAGGTTAAAGCCATCTCATATGAGGTGGCTTTTTTTTGCTTAGTTGCGCATAAAACCGCCTGTCGTGTAAAGCGTGTTTTGCTACCGTCTTTGCTGCGACGCGCCGGTGCCAGCGGGTGTTGGCTAATATGATGATATCGTCCATGTAACGGCGATAAAAATAACGAGAGTCACCTTCCAGCTGCCCATATAGTCCCTTTTGATAATAGACCCCCATGGCCTTTGCTATGGGTACACAGGAGGTACTGCCATGGCTAACATCTTGAGTATCAGCGCATCTTGCGATGACAGCAATTGTCGCACCGGTTCTGATGTGACGCGTGTGCCGGCAGGCGGTGGTGCCAATCTGGCGACGTTGAAGATAGCGCCGGCAACGCAGGAGTCGAATACCGTGTAGGCATGCTTGGCCTGCGCACCATACAAACAGTCGTGGCTGCGGGTTAGCACCTTTTTCAATGAAGAAGTATCTGAAGGCGAACGCCAAATCGTTGGCATTCAAGTTGGTTTTCAGGGTGACCTCAAATTCCTTGCTTTGAAGTGTCTCGGCAACCTCGCGGGCATCATCGATACCATTACACAGCCTGGGCCAGCCATTGCTGTATTCATCAATGCCGATATCCAGTGCATAGGAGTTGGTGTTCGATTGTATGGCGCCCTCCACAGCGGCATTACTGGTTTCTGAAGCCTTGTAATCGACAGTGATGCCACGGCTGGCGGAAGCGGCGGTGAGCAGGGTCAGGATGATTAGCCGATATTTCATCAACGCGGTCTACCTGCGCTAACACGAACAAGGCGAGCGGGCTGCGAGGTTGCGGAGTGGTGAAAATTTGATCAAGAAATCCACGCTATTGCAGCCTCGTCACTCTCGACCCATGCTCTGCTGGCTTCGCGTAAATGTACAAACACTGGCAATATGGCAGTGATTGATGCTTCAGAAGCGATGCTGTAAGCCTGCGCTCGCCGCAGACATTAATCTCAGCCGAAGCGGGCTCCTGATGCGATCTACTTGACCATGGCTTGAGAAAATCGAGAAGAAAAACTGACGAACCTTCATATCATATCGGCAATTCCTTCCATAAGGGACAGCCGTGGCCAATATGCCCATCTTGAGGACCTAAGAGCGGAATTTAGCCCACTAATTCGTATAAACGGATAGGGTAAATTGGCTCCCCATCCATACTGTACATTAAAGATACCTGTACATTAATAATGAACATGGTGTTTTGGCGAACGTTCATCTGTTTGCTAGTAGATTTTTTGAATAAATAGTATGTGAGGGAGGTTGATGGGCAGCATGGCTTTGCTGGAGATAGATAACAAGCTGCTGCAGGCAGCAATCCGGGCGTTTCTGAATGAGACGGGTCTATTGCTGCGCGTTAGGGACGAACGGCTAGAAATAGGGGGCAACCGGTTGATGCAACAATCGAAATGCCAGAGCACGGGGGCAAGCTGGCCGTGGCAGTTAAACGCTGGGCCCCGCACGCGAATTTCGGGGCGTTAGTAGATCAAGTTTAACGCCTGCCGATGGCAGGTGTGCTCGTAGCCGACTATATCAACCCGAATATGGCTAAAAAGTTAAAGGTTAAGGGTATCCAATACTTTGATACAGTTGGTAATGCTTATATTAATCAGCCGCCAGTATATGTTCTTGTCACGGGCAATAAACAACAACAAACCCCAGTGACAAGTGGAGGAAAAACAAATCGGGCATTTGATGTCGCAGGCTTGAAAGTTGCATTTGGATTTTTGTGCGAACCTTTGTTAGTGGGTGCTAACCATCGTGAAATCGCAGGGCGTACAGGTGTAGCGCTTGGTCCTGTAGGCTGGGTTATTAACGGGTTGAAAGGTGCCGGTTATTTTATTGACCGTGGGGGCGGGACGGGCCGGCGATTGGTCAGCAGGAAGAAATTGCTGGGCCGTTGGGTAGAAGCTTACCCTGAAAAACTGAAGCCGAAACAGCGAGTAGGCGAATTTGTTGCCGATGGCCCCAATTGGTGGAAAGAGATTGATATAGAAGAATACGGTGCCTACTGGGGTGGCGAGATAGCGGCTGCAGAATATACAAAGTACCTAAAGCCGCAGACCATTACGATCTATTTGCCAGAGGACGTAGGTAATAAATTGCTTGGCAGAGCGAGGCTGCACAAAGCTTTAGATTGGACGGCTGATGGACCCGATGTTGTAAGAATATATCGACCATTTTGGCCGGTCGAACAACAAAAAAATGTTGTTGATCGTAAGCGCAACGACATTGCGGGGTTGGTACATCCCATCTTGGTTTATGCAGATTTAGTCGCAACTGGCGACAGCAGGAAT
>Ga0307492_10000441_pt1 | contig 17709 bp, 16 predicted proteins | sample SI3LmetaG_FD_202365 | JGI IMG/M metagenome (GOLD analysis project Ga0307492, IMG submission 202365) | Sea-ice brine microbial communities from Beaufort Sea near Barrow, Alaska, United States - SI3L | ecosystem: Environmental > Aquatic > Marine > Coastal | place: USA: Alaska | collected 2017-05-06 | reverse complement strand
GCTATCATCGCTACAAAAAACAGCAATAACGCTGCCTCTGCACTAAACTCCAATGCTTTTAATCATCATAAGTAAAACCGCTCGATTTTCAGTGCCGAGGTGAAAAACTAGACACCCTAACTTGAATATTAAATATCGTAAGCCTGATAAGCCACAGGCGCCATCAGGCGTGATCAATTTGCCACTGCCACCAGTATAAACAATAAGAAAATAAGCGATATGATGCAATGTTGTTAATAGTTTGCCTGAAGGTGCTTCGCTTTGCCTACCGGGATGCAAAGATGTGGCGTTCCGATAAGGGGCGAGAGCATATGTCCTTGGATGGACGGTATTAGAACAATGCAGGAGTAATTGTCGAGGATGCCGTGAGCTTTTCTGGCCTATCGAGTAAATACCATCACGCGAACTCGTCAAATGGTGCCATCTGAGCACCCTATAACAATCCACAACAAAAATTGCTTGCACTCGAAATCACTTCGTAGCACATTCACTTCCATCCAACTATCAATCCGATTCCTTAAGACAAACTTAATAGGTAATGTCATGCAAAATAATCTCAAATTCTACATTAATGGCGAGTGGATAGAACCAGCAGAGCCCGCCATTATCGATGTTATCAACCCTGCGACTGAGCAGCCCTTTACTCAAATCAGTGCCGGTAGTTCGGTTGACATCGACCGCGCTGTGGCTGCAGCTCGTGCAGCCTTCGATGGTTATTCGCAATGGAGTGTTGAGCAACGCATCGAACTACTAGAGCGTATTCGTACCGTTTATAAGACCCGTTTTGAAGACATCGCACAGGCCATTTCAACTGAGATGGGTGCGCCGATCGATATGTCTCGCAGCTCGCAAACAGTGATTGGGATGGGGCATATTAAAAATGCCATCAACATACTGAAAGACTTCGAATTCGAAACAATCGAAGACGGCATGATATTGCGACACGAGCCTATCGGTGTTTGCGGCTTGATCACGCCGTGGAATTGGCCCGTTAATCAGGTTGCATCTAAAGTGATGCCTGCTCTTGCCGTTGGTTGCACTATGGTGCTTAAGCCGAGTGAGGAAGCGCCAATCGACTCAATGATTTTAGCTGAAGTGTTACACGAAGCTGGTGTCCCAGCCGGCGTATTTAACCTCGTTAATGGTTACGGTCCGGTGGTCGGAGAAGCAATGTCTAACCATCGCGATATCGACATGATGTCGTTTACCGGTTCAACCCGTGGCGGCATTGCGGTTGCTAAAGCATCCGCCGAAACCGTTAAACGAGTCGGTCAGGAGCTCGGTGGTAAATCAGCCAACATCATTCTTGACGATACTGACATCGCAGCCGCCGTTGCCGAAGGCATCGACTATTGCATGGATAATACCGGGCAATCCTGCAATGCACCGACTCGTATGCTGGTGCCGAATGACAAGATGGATATCGCCATCGAAGCAGCCCGAGTTGCGGCTGGAAATATTGACATCGACGACCCTGCAAAATCAGGTAATCACTTAGGACCTGTTGTCAACAAAGTTCAGTTCGATAAAATTCAGGGGCTTATTCAGGCCGGTATCGACGAAGGTGCAACCTTGGTTGCTGGTGGCACTGGTCGCCCCGACCATTTGCCGACTGGGTACTATGTCAAACCGACTGTTTTCGCCAATGTGAATAACAATATGACGATTGCCCGTGAAGAAATATTTGGGCCGGTCATCGCTATACTGGGTTACGAAGACGACGAGCAAGCAATTGCCATTGCGAATGATACTGATTTTGGGCTCGCTGGTTATATCAGTTCGGGCGATATCGAACATGCAACAGCAGTAGCGCGTCGAATTCGTGCCGGACAAATCGCCATTAACTATAAAGGCGGCAATGCCGGTACACCATTCGGTGGTTACAAACAATCAGGCAATGGTCGTGAAAAAGGTCGTTGGGGACTACTGGAGTTCCTCGAAGTGAAGGCGATTACCGGTACGATCGTGAATTAATTAGCAATCAGTTTACTGATTCAGATCAAGCACGCTTTCGGTCATGGCTGAAAGCGTGTTTTCCTCCAGGTATTAATCGGGTAGTAAAACCTGCAATAAACTCCGCACCAAGTTGAAGAAAAACCGACACAGGATTGTTGCCATGCCAGAATCAGCTCGACTACTGAAGAGTAAACGTTTTCTACCGTTTTTCCTCACGCAATTGCTAGGCGCGTTTAATGACAATCTTTACAAAAATGGTTTAACCATTTTCATTACCTTTCAAGCGGCCAATATTTCTAAAGATGCCAGCAACTCGCTAGTCAACATAGCAGCGGCCTTATTTATACTACCCTTTTTCCTGTTCTCACCGATTGCAGGACAGCTCGCCGATAAGTTTGAAAAGTCGATTTTAATTCAACGTATCAAACTATTAGAAATTGGCATTATGTTACTTGCCGCTATCGCATTTTATATGCAAAGCACAGCCTTTTTAATCGCTATTCTATTTTTGATGGGTACTCAGTCCGCTTTATTTGGGCCGGTTAAATACAGCTTACTACCACAGGCACTAAAGCCCGAAGAGCTCATCGGTGGCAATGCAATGGTGGAGTTTGGTACTTTTATGGCGATATTACTGGGCCTGATTGCGAGTGTTTTTATTATCGGCTTCGGTGCCAACATGCTGTCAATTGCAGTTGTTATGTTTGCCGTTATTGGCTACTGGGCCAGTCGCTCTATTCCATCACTTGCGGCTGCCGCACCGGAATTGAAAATCGGTTTTAATATATTCTCGCAAACCCGCAATATCATGCGTGACGCTCGTCAAAACCGTACTGTGTTCTATTCGATCATGGGCATTTCCTGGTTTTGGTTCATCGGCATTACCTACGTTACCCAGCTGCCTAATTACGTGCGTTATGAATTGGGCGGAGACGAGCAAGTTTATATTTTATTGTTAGCCATGTTTTCAATTGGCATTGGCGCCGGATCATTCCTCTGCGAAAGAATGTCGGGGCGTATTGTTGAACTTGGGCTTGTGCCGATTGGTGCGCTTGGTTTGACTGTGTTTGGTGTCGACATCTATTTTGCCCAATCGATTGCGACTGGTGCCCCACTAATCGACAACGCACTCACCAGTAACGCCCTCATTAACCCCATGACTTTTATAACCCAAGGCAACAGCCTGCGCGTCATGCTCGACATTCTTATGCTCGGTATCTCGGGCGGCATTTACATCGTGCCACTGTATTCTCTGGTACAACAACGCAGTGACGAAAAAAAGCGTTCAAGAATAATTGCTGCGAATAATGTCTTGAATGCATTATTCATGGTCGCTGCCTCGCTATATGGAATGTTTGCTCTGTCTGCAGGCGTTTCAATCCCAATGCTATTTTTGATAATGGCGTTAATGAATGCCGCAGTCGCTGCTTTTATATTTAAGCTAGTACCTGAATTCATCATGCGCTTAATGGTCTGGCTGCTAATCCACTGTATTTACCGAGTCTATAAAATCGACCTCGAAAAAATTCCCGACACTGGTCCCGCTGTTTTAGTCTGCAACCATGTCAGCTTCGTCGATGCATTGATTCTCGCAGGCAGCATCAAACGTCCGATCCGATTTGTGATGTATTACAAAATATTCCAAATACCCGTGTTGTCGTTTATCTTCAAAACCGCCAATGCAATTCCGATTGCGGGCGCTAAAGAAGATCCCGTCTTAATGGATCAAGCCTTCGAAAAAATCAGTCAGGCATTAAAAGCTAATGAATTAGTGTGTATTTTCCCCGAAGGCAAAATAACCGACTCTGGCGAGTTAAACAGTTTCAAACCCGGCATTAAAAAAATTCTTGACCGCGATCCAGTCCCCGTTGTGCCACTCGCTTTACGTGGCCTATGGGGCAGCTTTTTCAGTCGCAAACACGGCAATGCTATGTCGCGATTTTTCCCACGCGGTTTTTATAACCGCATAGAACTCATCGCCGACGACCCAATTCCAGCGAGTGAAGCATCTCTAGTCGTTTTACACGACGCCATATTAAAAAAATTATCGCAATAATTATTGGTTCATACCCTGGATACCTTGCTAAGCGGCTTTGCCATTACATATACTTCGCCGCTATCAATTGAACGCATTAAATACCACAGGAATCTGAAATGCTTAAAGTAAAATACCAACTTATTATCATCGCTTCAGTACTGACTTTCACCGGCTGCACCCAAGGGAAATTTGACGCCGGAAAAGCAATCGTGGTTGGTGCCGGCGTCGCACAAGCCATCACACTTGATGAAAATAGCGTCAAGCAAACCGCAGCATTAGCCGCAATAGAATATGATGGTAAACACGAGGTAGCCACCGCAAACGACGCCTATAGCCAACGCCTATTTAAGATGACCGACAGCCTGACTAATTACGATGGGCTTCAACTCAACTTCAAGGTTTACAAAGCCAATGACGTTAATGCCTTCGCCATGGCCGACGGCACCGTCCGAGTCTATACCGGCTTAATGGATGGGATGCCACACGACCAGGTACTAGCGGTCATCGGACATGAAATAGGACACGTCAAACTCAAACATAGCTATCGCCAAATGCAAACCCAACTACTCACCAATGCTACATTACAAGCAGCTATCAGTGTCGGTGGCATTGTAGGTACACTGACCAATGGTCAATTGGGGCAACTAGCTTCGGGGGCAGTATCAGCCCAGTTTTCGCAACGTGACGAATTATCAGCTGATGTATTTGCAATTCAGTTATTAAGAGATTTAGGCAAAGATCCTCATGCGATGACTCGTTCGATTCAAACGCTTAAAGCTAAGTTTGGCACGGGCGGTGGATTTATGAGTAGCCACCCTTCTAATGATAAGCGCATTGCTAACCTTGAGGCTGCTATTGCACAGGGTAATTGATTTTCTATAACTAGAAGCGCTTCTAATTCATACTGTTTTGTGCACTGAGCTAAAAGAGTAAATAGGTGAATCAAGTGATAGGCCATAAGTCTAATTGTTAGTGATTTTATGCGTTTCACTGCTTACTCTAAAACTCGGAAGCCAAATCAGCTGGTTCAAGGTTGAAACCTCAGTCTCGAACACTGCGCTGTTTTTTCTCCCCCCTTCAAGCCCGCGTAAAAATGGTGCTTAGATCGGAGTAAAATGACATGGATGTCATTTTAGGTTCACCCGCGCCGGGAGCGCGTGAGAACCGACCGCTATCTAAGTGCCTTTTTTACGATTGAGGGCTTGATATTGGGGCGCTTTTTTTCCGACATGAATGTCGGTAAGGGGCGAGAACATATGTCCATGGATGGACGGTATTAGAACAATGCAGGAGCTATTGTCGAGAATGCGATAAGCTTTGGTTCCTTTTTTAGCTGTTGAAAAAAGGAACTCGCGCACCTACTCATAATTAACCACGAAGTGCCGAGTACCCTAGCGTGCGAAATACAGGTAGATAGTAAACCCAAAGAACTCAACCACTAAAAAATAAACCCTCGCTAATCCTAAGCCAAATAACCGCGATCAAATACATCAATACAGCATAGGGCCAATTTGATATTGCGGCTTGCCAGCTTGGGATGCCATAGCGCCCCTGAAAAACTAACTGTGTACCAGATAAAGGACTGGCACAGGTACCAAGATTCCAGGCCAGTAGATAAGTCGCCGCAAGGAAACTAGGGTTAGGGTTAAGCCCCATTATTAGTGGCGACAGACTTGATATGAGAATTACTGGATGTACACCAAATGCCGCAGCCAACAAGATGATTGCAAGTATCTGAGCTGCCGTTGTGCTGTTAAATACTGTGAACGGATTATCCACAATACCCAATTGAACCATCGCCACCATACCCGCTGCTAACAATCCGGCAGCCTGAAACAATAGCAATTCGTTTGCAATTTTTGGCAGTCCATCGTAGACATAACGATGTAAAGTTCTGCAACTTGCAGTAAGGCCACGACGCACAAACAAAGTGGCTGAAGTCACCAGTAGTGCACAGATACTTATCACCACTAACATCGGTATCTCTGGCAACCAGTGTGAAAACGCCACAACACTCATCATTAAAACAGCCGGTATTTTTAGTGCATTGAGGTGGATAGGGTAACCGACAAATTCATCGAGCTGCCTCGAGTAACGAAGCCTGGCCTCAACATAGACAACGATAAATCCAACAATCGTAAAAGGAACCCCTCTCTTAAATATTGATAAAACCTGAGCACCTTCAGCATAGGTTAATACAACCGCCATCACACCAAAAAAAGGTGACAATGGCGATACTCCGCAAAAAACACGGACAATGGACTGAGCACTAAAGCGCGTTAAAGGACGGTGCTGATGAATTCGATCTGCAATTAATATCGGTGACGAAATATTAATGACTGAGCTGGTTATATTGATGCCCAGCAAGGTTTGCAGATAAGCCTTATGACCAATGGGTAAGGTCTCGTTTTTATCCGCACCAGGTTCAGTATCGGGTAGGGCAACTAGGCGCAAAAAACCAACTGCGGCAATCATAGTCAATAAAGCAGAATTGCCACCCACTGCACCACCTATATCGATACTTGCACCTTGATTAAATGCATAACCAGCCAGGCATAAGCCAATCAAGCTAATCAGGCCAACCTGTATCCGCTAGCAGTAACAGTGCCGCAATCCAACCTAGACTGCCCGCTATCACCAGTAACGCTTGTGACCAATTTTCGCCGATAAATCCGCTCTGGCTGATCAACCCTTTCAATACTATGACGACAATCATTGCCAGTATCGATAGGCCAGCTAAACGATGGCGAAGGTTAAATTCAGATAGAACTAAGGAAGAGGTACTGATGATGTAATCCTTTATAGACAACCGTTAAGCTGCAATCGTTTATATGTCATTGCTTATCTGTGATAGCTTATAGGTAAGCGCTAAGCATAAAGCAAATACTGCATAACATAACACCTATAGAAGCTCCAACCATCAAAATGCAACATACTCGATAGGTTTTATTATTAACTGCTACAATCCGTTATCAATATCGTAGTACTGGCTTGAATTATCAATTCCCAGACATTCTTGACCAATGGTCTATAAATAAGTATGCATGAACAGAAACTGAAACTGTCGATATGGGCCTACAAAATACTTGGTATTACCTGCGTAATACTTGGCACTATAGGTCTTTTTCTGCCGCTATTGCCGACGACGGTATTCATTTTAATCGCAGCTTGGGCATTTTCGCGGAGTTCGCCGGCATTACATAACTGGCTACTCAATCATCGTTGGTTCGGTCAGCCTCTTCGGGACTGGCAGCAGCATCATGCTATTCCAAAGAGAGCAAAAGCTATTGCGTTACTGATGTTGATAGCTTCATACGCCTATACTGCCTGGATATTTGGTCCCCTGTCACTGCCCGCTATCGTCGGTGGTATCTGCATCACCGCTGTGATTTTATATATCGCTCACATCCCTGTTTTACTCAAAGAAAAGAAAGTTCATTCTTAATTAACTTGCCTGCTTTAAACGGGTAAATATTATTCGCTGCCTGACGGCAAAATTGCTAAAGCCCATGACCATTATTTTGCCGTTAATAAAGCAATATCACGAAACAGATTTTGCATTGCCACATTATTGATAAACGAAATATTATAAGGATGTTCACTGACTAACTTTTGGTACTGATCCGGCAAATCCATTGACTCGATGGTTTCGGCGATCTTTCCCCACAGAACCAGCGTTAACTTGTGATTAGAAGTCTCTCCGAGCTGCGTCAACAAGCGCAATAAAAACCCTTTCCAGAACTTCGCTTCGATAGCGGGCTTACGTTCGGAATGCAATACCGGCGTTGCATTCAACATTAAAAATCCCGCCGCATGTAGGTTTTCAAACAACTCAGGCATGGTTTGAACTAACGAGGACTTATCGATCGCAGCAATACTGGGCTGGCTGATTTTAGCCTCGGCATCTGGCTTGATATAGCCTTCAGCGAGCAGGGCAGTTTTGATAATATTACGCATCGAGGTTGCACGGTTGACAGCCTTACTCAAGCCAGTGTCACGCCATAAATCAGACACCGCCGCATCATAAAAAGCAATACCGTTGGCCGATGCTTGTCGAGGATAAGGTGACTCCCCTATCAATACATAACGCACATTTTGCCGGTCACGTCGGAAAGCATTTAGTAGCAAACCAATACCTGGCAACCAACCAGGCAAGCGAAGCAATTCATCCAGATAGGCAGCATCAACTGACGCCAGCGAAGTGCGCAGCAAGTCAGTCCATTCAGGATGGACGTTGGAAGCAGAAATCAGGTCGTCGATATTAGTCATATAGTCCGCTTTTAAAAATGTACTTTGCTGAATGATAACGCACTGGGTGAATCAAACCGTCATTTAGTAAGGCATTAGCCCTATTAGTATTAACGTCAATGACAAATCATTTGTCGCCGTATCAATACTCAGGTTTAATCCCTAATTCAGCGCATTAATTAAAGAAACACATTAACGCCTACAACCAGACAGGTGAACGTTATGAGTATTTCGATTGTTGATAGTAGACCTTCAGACAGTTTTGAAAATGATCCGCATTATGTAGATCGAGTTAATCTCGCTGCCGTGTTTCGGATGACCGCTCGGCTTGGCATGCACGAAGGTATCGCAAACCACTTCAGCTATGCGGTCTCAAACGATGGCAGTCAGTTTTTGATCAACCCGAATGGCCGTCACTTTTCGAATATTCGCGCCAGTGACCTCCTGCTATTAGATGCTCATGATGATTCCACTATGGATCAACCAAACGCACCCGACCCAACAGCCTGGGCTATTCATGGCGCGCTTCATCGTAATGTGCCTCACGCACGCTGCGTGCTCCACGTTCATTCGAAATATGCCACTGTTTTGGCATCTATCGAGCAGGATAGTCTGCCGCCAATCGATCAAAATACGATGCGTTTTTATAATCGGGTTTCTATTGATAATGGCTACGATGGCATGGGCCTTGGCGACGAAGCCGAGCGCTTGAGCACGACTTTAGGCAATAACAAAGTTTTGTTGATGGGCAATCACGGCTGTTTAACCGTCGGTGAAAGCATCGCCCAGGCATTCGACGAAATGTTTTATTTTGAGCGCTCTTGTAGCAATTATATCAATGCTTTAATGACCGGTAAGCCTTTACGCGTGGCAAGCCATGAAGTGGCTGAAAAAACAGCGCGGCAATGGGAGTCTTATTCGAAGGCAGCCGCCATGCATTTGAGAGAAGTGAGAGAAATCCTTGATCGCGAGGAGCCTGATTACAAACGATAACGATTACTGCGCTGTTTGTGCAAAAACTTCTGAACTGATGCCAATGTGCTGAATAATGTAAGAATCACCATTGATTACTAAATTAGCTTTTATGACCGCAGGCCCAGTATCGAAAAGCACGGGGACAGTATAAGAAACTAGATCAACTTCACCTAGTCCTTCACTCATCTCTGTTCCCTTGGCAACATACTGTGGCTTGCCACTGGATTGAAATTGTCCAAGCTGGGCAAATAATAAAAAGGTTGCTCGGCCCGCTTCAGTTTCAAACTCTGCCTGGGCTTGAGGCGTGAGCAGTGGTTTTAACTTGGAGTATTTCCAACTCGTGATGTCGGGTAAGTGTTTTTCAAAGTAAGGCACAGCAGTTTCGTCGTACTTATCCGCAGATATGCCGTACCAGAAAGCATAAAAAGCCAGACCGGCAATCATTAAAGCTAAAAACAGAAGGCTTCGTTTTAAAAGGATAGGCATGCTGAAAATCATAGGGTCAATGGACGACGTGGAAACTTAGCACACATCAAACCAGGATAATATCTCCAGACTAAAAGTTTAGACGCACGATTTTAAAACATCATCAATAGCTTTAGAGAGGCCATTTAGTTTGGCCATAGCGCCAACTCATTGGCGCTATGGCCAAAGTTTTTATTATCGGGCGATATTTCGATGGCGCGTTTTATGGCTGCTAGCGACTCAGACATTTTACCTTGCTGCGCCAATGCATAGGCATAGTTATTCCACAATTGGCCTAGCCGAGGCGAGAGCTGCAATGCCGTAAGGTAAGCAGATTCTGACATTGCAAACGCTTTCAGTGCATACGCAGTATTGCCAATGCCAATCTGTGCCGATAGATTAGACGGCCACTTTTTTGCAGCATCAAGATAAGCTTGGTGTGCAAGATTGATATCACTGGTTTGCTCAAAATCAATAACACTGCTGAGATAGCTATCCTCACTGGCGGTAACAGGAATGACACCGACGGGCACAATCACCAGCGCCCAATTATTAGCGCGCTGCCAGGTCCGTTCGAGCAGGCTAAAGGGTCGAGTTAATCGTTTATCGGTGCCTGAGCGCAATATAATCGTTTCGGTGTTCAGGTCATAGCCAATGGCGATGGCATAGTGCCAACGGGGCATTGATTCAAAACCTAGATTTTGCAATATCAAGACCGGATTTCCAGATGCAATTTCACGCAGTAAAGACGCTAATGTGCCATCAAGCTGGACCGGCAATAAATTAAACTGACGAGCTGCGGCGACAATTTCCTCCTGCAAAGAGCCTTTGAGATCGGGCACATAAATCTGTGAAGCTATATCTCCTGGCTTCCCAGACTGACCTTGAAAGTTGACCATTGCCGCAAGCGTGGCAGGCCCACAGTAGTAATCGAGCTGAGGATAAAACGGGGTGGATTCTATTTCATGTTGCGCAGGAATACCGAGGGAAGCCTGACGAAGTTGTAGCGTTTGGCCTGGCGTGCTACAGCCACCGAGCAGTGTCACTAATAACAATACGCCAGCGACAGTGCTGGCGTATTGTTGAAACAGCATAGTTAAGAGCGGTCCTTTACTTCATTGGGCGCACAAATGGGTAGACGTCAGTCAGACCGATTAAGTCAGTCACCAGTAAAACGATACCAACCGTGACGGCAATGCCGAGAACACCTGCCCCAGCAGGCATTTCATCAAACTTGTGCCTAACATGATGTACTTGCGAATCGCTCAATTGGCTGACTCGAATGACCGAGTCACTGCGGCTCACGCCATTCGAAACTAACTGTTGCTGAATCCAGAAACGTTCCTTTTGGAGAGTTTGAGTATCAATGCTAATACCGGCGATATCGCGAGTAATCTCCGCCGTACCGATCATTGCAGCATGGCCTGGCAGACTGGCAAATAATAAGACGATTGCCAGTGCTATAACCTGACCTAACTGAGTAAAAGACTGACGTATTTTCATAATAAGCTCACTTTATGGTTTTAAAATCTAGTCCATAATACCAACAAATGATCAGTAAATCCGCGCTGAATAAGGTGAAGTAATTCTACACTATACGGGTTTATTGCCGATCATTAGGAAAATCTGATATCAAGCCAGTTTGGTACCATTGGGGACATTGCTGTCGGGAACAGCCAACACGACGGCACCATCTTCTCGATGAAAGCCAGTGATTAAACATTCCGATCGCATTGGACCGATTTGTTTCGGCGGGAAATTAACCACTGCTACAACCTGACGCCCGATTAGCGACTCTCTGTCATACAAATCGGTAATTTGAGCGCTCGATTTTTTAATGCCTATATCTTTACCAAAATCTATCCTAACTTTATAAGCAGGATTTCTCGCCTCGGGAAAGTCTTCGACTTCAATAATAGTACCGACATGAAGCGCTACTTTTGCAAAGTCATTCCAGCTAATGTCTTCCATCTTAAATATTCCAATCAGTTTGTTTGATAGCAAGACACCATCAAACCATAAAACCATTGATATTTGAATGCTTGATGGCAGACAAAAAAAACGCACTAAACTAGTAATATTGGCTACAAACTTTTAAAATATGGGGATCATGCTTTCAATTTCCAACTACGTTTCGATCCCCGATTCAGAAATCGAATTACAAGCGATTCGAGCCCAGGGACCGGGTGGCCAAAACGTCAATAAAGTTTCCAGCGCAATCCACCTTCGATTTGATATCGCCAACTCCTCTTTACCTGCGTTTTATAAAGAAGAGTTACTCAAACTAAGCGATAGCCGTATCAGCAAAGAAGGCGTTATCGTCATTAAGGCTCAAGCCACTCGTAGCCAGGAGCAAAACCGAGAAGAAGCCCTGAGTAGGCTTCAGGCAATGGTGAAAAGTGTTGCCGTGGTCCAAAAGAAACGCAGGCCAACGAAGCCAACCAAAGGCTCGAAACTAAGACGAGTCGATGGCAAGACAAAACGTGGCCAGCTTAAGAATCTAAGAACTAAGATCGACTATTAACAAGCTATACGCTTTCGCGTATAAATCGACTGATACAACTGACTTTGTTATAAATCATCACCTAATCGAGCCTATGGATGACTTTTCGGAAAGGATATCGCCAGATCCAATGTCGTTTAAATGTGTATCAAAGTCGGAAATCCATAGTCGCCTTGTGGACCATTCTGTTTAAATTGGTACAACAGGAATAAGACAGCCTTTGTTATCAACCAAATACCTATTTCAACGATAATAATGTGCTAATTTACCCATCACACTCATGAAGACGAACGACGCTTATGCATTATTCTGCCCTCAGTCTGGTCAAGCAGGCACTCACAGGTAATCGCGGCTGGACCCGAGCCTGGAGAAATCCTGATCCTAAAAAACAATACGACGTTATCATCATTGGTGGTGGCGGGCATGGCCTGGCGACCGCTTACTACCTGGCAAAAATACACGGTATCACCAATGTGGCTGTGCTCGAAAAGGGCTATATTGGTGGCGGTAATACCGGTCGCAACACGACCATCATACGCTCCAACTACATGCTAAATGCTAACTCACAGTTCTATGAGCACTCGATGAAGCTGTGGGAAGGACTGAGTCAGGACCTGAACTACAACGTCATGTTCAGTCAGCGTGGAATTTTGAATTTAATTCATACCGATGCGCAGCGTGATGCCTTTGCCCGTCGTGGTAACGCGATGTTATTAAACGGCGTCGATGCAGTGATGCATGATCTCGATGGTGTTAAGAAATTAATGCCGCATCTCGATTTTTCTAAAAACACTCGATTCCCCGTCATCGGTGGTCTGGCTCAACCTCGTGGTGGAACCGCTCGGCACGATGCGGTGGCCTGGGGTTATGCTCGGGGTGCCGATCAGCTCGGTGTTGATATTATTCAGCAATGCGAAGTAACCGGCATTAAGCGCGAAGGCGACAAAGTATTGGGTGTAGAGACCTCTCGTGGTTTTATTGCTGCGGGTCAAGTAGGTGTTGCGGTGGCCGGTAATTCAAGCAAAGTATTCGACATGGTGGGCATGAAGCTGCCAATAGAAAGCCATGTTTTACAAGCGTTTGTCACCGAAGGAATTAAGCCACTGGTCGATACGGTCTGCACCTTTGGTGCGGGTCACTTTTATATCAGTCAGTCGGATAAAGGTGGTTTGGTATTTGGTGGTGACCTGGATGGTTATAACACCTACGCTCAGCGCGGCAATTTGCCAACCTTCAATCATGTCGTAGCCGGTGGTGTCACGATGATGCCATGTCTCTCTCGCCTGCGTATTTTACGTCAGTGGGGTGGAGTGATGGATATGTCGATGGATGGCTCGCCAATTATCGGTAAAACACCGATTGATAACCTGTATATGAACGGCGGTTGGTGTTATGGCGGATTCAAGGCAACGCCGGGCTCAGGCTGGGTTTTTGCAGCTACTATCGCGAATGACAAGCCGCATGATTTGAACAAAGAATTCACACTCGAGCGTTTCCGTGACGGTTACCCACTTGACGAAAATGGCGCTGGCGCCTCACCTAAAGCTCACTAAGGGGATATGACATGCTAAGAATCGAATGCCCCTGGTGCGGGGTTCGCAATGAAGATGAATTTGCCTATGGTGGCGACGCCACAGTAGAGCGTCCGGCCGATGATGGCTCAGCTGATGACTGGTATGACTATGTCCACACGCGTAATAATCCGGCTGGAAAGCACACCGAACACTGGCAGCACGTTAACGGCTGTCGAGCCTGGATTACGGTCGTACGAAATACCGTAACACATGAAATACACAGCACTGCACCCGCCTCGCCGACGTTACCGGCTGGTGACAAAATCAATAATCAGGGGGCCAAGTCGTGATTCAAAAGTTCCGTACCGCGGCAGGCGGGTTGATCGACCGTAATCGTCCGATCACATTCCATTTCGATGGCAAAACCTTTCAGGGTTACCATGGTGATACATTAGCTTCGGCCTTGATCGCCAACGGTGAGCATTTGATTGCTCGTAGCTTCAAATATCACCGTCCTCGTGGTTTTTTGACCGCTGGCTCGGAAGACCCTAATGCCATTGTTGAGCTGCGTACCGGCTCTCGTAAAGAACCTAATACTCGCGCTACAACAATCGAACTGTTCGATGGGCTGGAAGCCAAAAGCCAAAATCGCTGGCCATCACTGGCCTTTGATGCAATGGCCATTAATAACGTTTTCTCTCCATTATTATCCGCTGGTTTTTACTACAAAACCTTCATGTGGCCAGCCTCTTTCTGGACCAGCGTCTACGAGGTTGTCATCCGTAAGGCTGCCGGTTTGGGTGTCGCGCCAACCGAAGCTGATCCCGATCATTACGAACAATGCCACGAACACTGTGATGTGCTGATTGCAGGCGCAGGCCCAGCGGGCATAGCCGCTGCTCTGGCAGCGGCAGCAACAGGCGCTCGAGTTATCATTGCTGATGAACATCCTTCAATTGGTGGTTCGCTCAATAGTGAACAATTAACTATTGATGGCCAGTCAGGCGTCGACTGGGCAGCCGAGCAAATGAAAATATTATCGGCGATGGATAATGTTCACGTCATGACCCGAACCACCATATTTGGCTACTACGATCACAACACTATGGCCGCCGTTGAAAAAGTGAACGATCACGTTGCGATTCCGGCAGCAGGTCAAGCGCGTCAACGTATGTGGACGATTTATCCGCAGCGCGTCATCATTGCCGCCGGTGCCACCGAGCGCCCAATGACCTTTGGCAACAATGACAAGCCAGGCATTATGCTAGCTTCAGCTGCTCGAACTTATGCAAACCAATATGGCGTTAAGGCAGGCACGCGTGCCATTGTCTCGACCAATAACAACGATGCTTATCGTACCGCAATCGACTTGCATAGAGCGGGTGTCAAGGTTGTCGCGGTGGTTGACTCGCGGGCTAACCCTGAAGCGCCTTTAGCGGCTGAACTTGAAGCTATATCAGTTCGTTTGATAACCGGTAAAACTGTCGGTGCGGCTGAAGGCGGTCAACACGTTGCTTATGCACAACTAGTCTCAACCGATGGGCAAACCGCAGATCCTGATCGTATCGACTGTGATTTAATCGCAACATCTGGTGGTTGGAATCCCAATGTGCATTTACATAGTCAGTCGGGTGCTAAACCGGTTTACGATGAGACTATCACTTCATTTGTACCAGGCGTATCGCGTCAGGACGAAGTCTCTGTTGGTGCAGCCAAAGGCAGTTTTCACCTTCAAGACTGCCTCGACCAAGGCCATGCAGCCGGACTTGATGCAGCCAAAATCACAGGATTTAAAGTCAAGGACGAAGCGAAGACGGCAGCAAAAGCAGAGGATGATGGCGCCTATGCTATCGAAGCACTATGGATTTCACCTACGCCATACAATAAGTCTTACAAGCAATTCATCGACCAACAAAATGACGTTAAGGTCAGCGATGTGCAGCTCGCCGCTCAAGAAGGCTACGATTCAGTAGAACTTCTTAAGCGTTACACAACTCAAGGCATGGCAACTGACCAGGGTAAAACCAGTAATGTGAATGCATTAGCCGTGCTTGCTGGGCAACGTGGTGACCCTGTGCCAGAGGTGGGTGTCACTACTTTTCGTCCACCTTATGTGCCAGTCGCCATGGGTGTATTTGCAGGACACACTATTGGCCATGATTTCATGCCCGTGCGCCGTACCGCGATTCATGATTGGAACGAGAAAAACAATGCCGTATTCATTGAAGCAGGCCTATGGTTACGGGCCCGTTACTACCCGCAAAAAACAGGTGACACACTAACCGATTGTTACATTCGTGAAACTAACAATACTCGTGGCAACGTTGCGTTAGTCGATGTGACGACACTGGGTAAAATTGACATTCAGGGTCCTGATGCACCAGAATTTCTTAACCGTTTATATATTAACAACTGGTTAAAGTTACCGGTTGGTCGTGCCCGCTATGGTGCCATGCTGCGTGAAGACGGCATGACATTTGACGATGGCACTACCTCACGGTTGGCTGAAAATCATTTTTTTATGACCACTACGACTGCCAATGCAGCACCTGTTTTGTCGCACATGGAATATTACCATCAGACCGTTTGGCCAGAGCTTGACGTCGTGTTCTGCTCAGTAACTGAACAATGGACTGGCATTGCAGTGGCAGGACCTAACAGTCGTAAGCTGCTTCAAAAAGTGCTCGATATCGATATCAGCAATGAAGCCTTCCCCTTCATGGCCGTCGGCGAATGTAAGATGAACAGTATTGCTGGCCGTCTATTCCGCATCAGCTTCTCGGGTGAATTGGCTTACGAGCTAAACGTACCCGCCGATTTCGGCGAGCAAGCCTGGACTGAATTATTAGAAGCTGGCAAGGAAATGGGCGTTAGCACCTACGGTACCGAAGCCCTCGGTACGATGCGTATCGAAAAAGGCCACGTTGCCGGTTCGGAACTCGACGGCCGTACCACAGTGAAAGATCTGGGACTTGAAGGCATGGCTAATCGTAGCAAGCACTTTATCGGTAAAACTAACTCCGAGCGCCCAGGCCTGCTGGCTGAAGGTCGGCTAGAAGTGGTTGGTTTTAAGTCATTAGAAACAGGCATAAACCTGCGCATTGGCGCACATCTGGTTGATGATAGCGTCAAACTCGACAGCGTTAGTCAGTCGCAAGGTCATATCACCGCGACGACCTACAGCCCATCGCTAGGTTGTGGTATCGCACTTGGTTTATTGAAAGATGGTGCATCCAGGCACGGCCAGCAGATCGACGCGGTCTTCCCGCTCGATGATGAAAAAGTCCGCGTTGAAGTATGCCACCCCGTGTTTATCGACCCAAAGGGAGAACTCGTCCGTGCCTAATTCTACTCAAGCAGCACCATCACCTATACGCGTCTCACCTTTACTCGCCATCAATCGCGATGCCATCGTTAACTGCGAAGGGCTACGTCTCGAAGAGCGTCCTACTCTAACGGTTATTCAGATACTCGCCTTCGCCAAGAAACACGAGGCTGCTGCCAAAGCAGTGACAAAGGCACTTGGAGTTGAATGCCCAATCCAACCCGGTGTTTGTAATTCGAAAGATGGCGTCCAGGTCACCTGGAATGGGCCAAACAACTGGATTGTGATTTGTGACGAAGACGAATCTTTGATCGTAAAACTACAAAAAGCAGTGGGTAAAAAGGCCGCTGTTGTTGATCAAAGCCACGGTCGTTGCGGTCTTCGCCTGAGTGGTATTCATGCCCGCGCGGTGATGGCCAAGAACTGTGCGCTAGACTTTCACCCCGAGTTTTTCAAGGCGGGAGATAGCGCATTAACATCCATTGCTCACATGAATGCGATGATCATTCAAGTCGATGATAACAGTTATGATCTATTTGTTGCTCGTAGTCTAGCTCGCTCGTTTGCCCACGCGATTGAGCATAGTTGTGACGAATTCGCAAAAGCATAAGATCAAGAAACAGGCATAGTAAACCTCTGCACGAAACTTCCAAAATGACAAATACAGACCGCGACAGGGTTACTT
>Ga0307492_10000440_pt1 | contig 17723 bp, 11 predicted proteins | sample SI3LmetaG_FD_202365 | JGI IMG/M metagenome (GOLD analysis project Ga0307492, IMG submission 202365) | Sea-ice brine microbial communities from Beaufort Sea near Barrow, Alaska, United States - SI3L | ecosystem: Environmental > Aquatic > Marine > Coastal | place: USA: Alaska | collected 2017-05-06 | reverse complement strand
AGAAAACTTAAAACTTGGGATTGCATTTCAGCCGTAGCGTCATCAGGAATTAGAATTGAACCATGCCCACCGATATTTATTTTACTAAATAATCGACTATTTTCAACCACTTCTCCAACTTCAGTTGTTGATAAAGTTGTTAGCGCTAAGGCTCTGCTTAAAGGCTCAGTTCCGGACAAAGGTGCTGTTGCAACAGAGTTAGGAACTACTGTATCACCAATATTTTCCATCAATAGAGTCGGAATACCATTTGTTACAGCATGTGCTGCCAAGTTAACAGGGTCAGAAGAATCAACAATAGTTTGTGCTGCAAAACTATAAGCGGCTAATTGGGCTGAAAATTCTGCTGTATCTTGTGCTAATTCAAATGCAGCCGATAAACCTGCGCGTATTCCTGATCCAAAAGTTGGCGAAGCTAACAGCATAGCGATCGTTCCACCTCCAGGATTGACTAGAGCAGCAGACTTAATTGATGGTGCACCATCAGCTCCTAAGAATGTATTGGTACCTGAATAAGCGACAACGCCAGTACCAACGATACCACCTAAAGAATGTCCTATATATGCTAAATCACTCGCATCAAAATCAGGTATTCCATCTCCATCAATATCCATAAATTGTATCGCTTGCTCAAGACGCAATATATCAAGAATAGCTTGACGATTATTATCTCTAGCAGTTAATAGATAGGCTAAATTAATAGTATGCGCGCCTGAACTATCGGGGATCCCATCACCTGGTAAACCAGTCTCTGCATCTGCAGTGGGTGCGCCTGTTGCGTTATCTAAAAAATCCATACCAAATGTTCTTTCGCGTAAACCACCTTCTGTATATCCGGTAAATAAACCACCGAGGCCTAACGCAAGTAGTCCTTGATGGACTGCGTTGTCTTCAGCAATACCATGAAGCGGTAAATCCATTGATACGGTCGCGCGGCAAGCTAAAGCCAGTGTATCAGCCAAGCCTAATATAGCGGTTCTATTAGATGTAATTCCATGTTGAAAAATAGTCACTGGATAACCATTTTCAGGCTTTGGACATGCTGCCGTTTTTGGCATTGCAACCAATAAAGGAGCCGTTTCTAAACCATTTACTCTAGGTAGCACGTTTGCGTAAGATAGGTTGTCTCCGAAAGGATTAGGAACTAAAGCTCCTTCTGGTCCTATTGGTAATTCTTCAGCAGCTTTCCAATGGAGATTTAAAGGCGCCGCAGGATTTTCTTCGGTTGGTGCACTTAACAGATAAGAGATATTAGTTAACGAACCTTTATATAAATCTGCTAGCCCAGCTCCCGTAAATGGAGTGGTATCAACTAAAAAAGTAAAGTCTCCTGTTAACGCTCCAGTTACCGGCGAACCTAAAGCTTGTGCCGTGCCAACAGCGGTAGCTACCGCTCCGTCTACATGAGCCAATTTTGCGGTTCCCATCACAGCCCCAACCGATTGAACTGTAAATTGATAAGCAACAATTGTATTGGTAAAATTAATGGTTGGGTCAGCAGCACTAGCAGCGTTAATCATTGCATTAACTAGCCCATGTACTGGTACTAGTTCAGCTTGAGCTGGTGCAACGGGTAATCTAACAATTCCGAATTGCAGCGCATTTAAAACAGCTAGCCCGTCGGTATCAAGTAATCCGTTTGAAGCCAAAACCATGTATGATGCTTGCTGTTCAAAAGGTACTGTAGGTATGATTGCTATACTGGTAGCAGAAGCTTGGCCCACAACATATTCAAGTCCGCCAACTAACTCTCTATCAACGCTTGTAACCGGACCTGACGGCACCATCACGCCTGCGTTTGGTAATGCTTCGCCATTTTCATCCACTAAACCAAAATTTATATCTGGTCTAGCGACCTTAACTTTAAAAACTCGAATAGTTTCACCCGCTACAATCGATGACGCATCTAACGCCAAGTTGGCATCACTGCTTGAAAAGTTAATTGCAAAAGGGGCTACTGCAGACCATCCGTCTAAGGTACTTAAAGCAGCCGATGGGTCGGCAAAATTAGCATCATCTAATGTTGGAATATTCAAAGTTAAATCAGTGCTGCCAGCAAACAATAAATCATTAGGTAACGGTATATCACCAGTACTAAGAGTATAATTTAAGGTCATACGAGCTGGTTGAGGAGGAAGTTCTACTACAACTGATTCGTCTACGAAATCTGACGAACATCCTATCATGGCAAAGGTTAAACCTGTACCTAAGGCTAGTGAGAGTAAAAAGTTAGGTTTTTTCATGAAAATCTCCGGTTATTTCTCTATGTATATCATATAAAGGTGTTTTAAATTAGTTATGTTTTTATTGTACTAGTTTTATAAAATCAGCACTTATATGAGCTTTAGCTTAAATTTGAACAAGCCGCCCACATAAAACGGATGTATATTTGATGCTAATAACACAATCCTCTCTCATTAGCGTTAAAAAGGCAAGTGCTCAGACCAGAGAGTGGTCGTTTTATTGGCTTACTTAATAGACTGAATCTAGTAGTGATATTAGAAAAAGTCAGGACTCTTCAATTGATTATTAATTAAACATTAATACACTGGTAAATCTTACTTTCAATAAATGTATTCAGTAAACTTTTTTCTATTTTACCTTTTTTTGCTTCGTCATTCAAAATATCCAATGCGATATTGATAGGCAGCGCTTTTTTGTAGGGTCTGTCCTGTGCGGTTAAAGCGTCATAAATATCGGCGATAGTCATTATTTTGCTTGGCAGAGGGATCTGATCTCGTTTTAATCCAAATGGATAGCCCGTTCCATCAAGCTTTTCATGGTGCGCCCCTGCAATTTTAGGTATTCCTGCGAGTTCATCGGTCCAAGGGATTCTTTCTAAAAATGTTTGTGTGTGAGTAACGTGTGATTGTACCTCTGAACGCTCCTTTTCCGTTAAACTGCCTCTTGAAATAGAAAGTGATAGAAAATCGGAATGACTGATTAGCTTATTTGTATAGGGAAAATCAGAATGCATTGTGTAATCAGCCATTTTCGACAAGCCTCCAGCGGTTTCTTCTTCGAGAATGGTAGGCTTATTTGCTTGAGCTAGAAGAAGCTTAAATCCATCTAGTTTTTTTAGTTTTTCCGTCATATCCTTAAACGCACTCGATTGTTTATAATTAGCACCAAGAATTTGATTTTGGTGCGATGCGTCACTTCTAGAATTCTTTGCACTCTTTAGGATTTGCCTAAAAAACTCTTTTTCTAAAATCTGTTTTTGCCAATCCAATTTAAGCTCTAAATATTGGAAACGGCTTCTATGTAATTTATTCGCTTTGAGTAATACATTCTCTTTAACTCCAACTTTACCAAAATCGTGTAAAAGTGATGCGTATCGAATTTCTTGTAATTGTTCTTTGTTAAAGCTGATTTCTTTGTGTAATCCATCGACTTCTTTATCAAGCATTTTAGCTAGGCCCGTTGTTAGTTCAGCAACTCTAAAAGAGTGACCGCTGGTAACTGGGTCTCGGGATTCAATTGCATTAACAGAAGCTGAAACAAATCCTTCAAATAGATTATGTATATTGTCGATTAAATTAGAGTTATCAATCGCTACGGCAGCCTGGCTAGCAAGACCTTCAAGTAATCCCTGCTTAAGCTTTGAAAAACCAATATTATGGGTTGATAACTCTTCTTTTACGAAAGGAGATTGTCCAAAATTATTGACAAACTGCAAAACGCCAATCACTTTACCTTTATGATTTTTCATAGGTAAAACAAGCAGTTCTTTTGAACGATATTTGACCTTTTCATCAAAACTTTTATCAAAGGAAAATGGATATGAGTCATTCAACTTATAGACATCTTGTATGTTTAAAATTTCGCCTGTTAGTGCTACGTAACCAGCCAGAGAATGACTAGTTAAAGGGAACCTTGCTTCTTTAAAGTCAAAACTGATTTTGCTATTTTGTGTCAGTTTAAAAACCAGCTCTTTAATCGTTTTAGGTTTACTATTTTCGTCTAATTTACTTCCAATTAAATAGAGTGAAGCACCCTCACAACGGCCAAGCGAACGCCCTTCTTTAAGTACCATTGTTAATAGTTTATCAAGATTTTTTTCGGCACTTAGAGCGAACCCAATCGCACTTAAATTTTCTCTTTCTTTACTTGCCAACAAATGGAGCTTTTCGACTTTTCTTAAACTAATTCTAGCATTATGATACGCTAACGCTGAAGCAAGATTAGCTTTGAAATCAGCTAAAGAAGGCGAACCAGAAACTCCAATGTCTCCCTTCGCCGTATCAGAAAAAGAGACATAAAAATAATCACGGTTTGCGATATCTGCATTTTTCTTTTTATCTATTACGAAAATACTTTGAGGGCAAAAAATGATGCAAGAATATTGCTTATGAGAATTTACTTCTGAGATATCTTTACTATAACAACAAGTTAAAGTTTTCAAATGAGACTGTATCGAGATATCCAAATTTTGAATATCTCCTACAATTAGAATGTCCTTCTTATTTGAAAATTTACTCATTGTAATTAAATTTTCTGTCCTTTTATAAAGTCTAAAATTTAGCCTTGAGGCTTCATATGCGGAAACAATATCACATCTTTTATCGTGGGTGAATCAGTAAACAACATTACCAGTCGATCGATTCCGATTCCTTCACCGGCCGTTGGAGGTAAGCCGTACTCTAGAGCGGTAATATAATCACCATCAAAATGCATCGCTTCATCGTCACCTGCATCTTTTTCTTCAACTTGCTTTTTAAATCTAGCGGCTTGATCATCTGAATCGTTTAACTCAGAGAATCCATTGGCAATCTCTCGACCACCAACAAAAAACTCGAAACGGTCAGTTATAAACGAGTTTTTATCATTCCTTCTTGCAAGTGGTGATACTTCCCAAGGATATTCAGTGATAAACGTAGGTTGAATTAAACAATGTTCAGCAGTTTCTTCAAATATCTCACAAATGTATTTTCCAGGTCCCCAAATGCCATCAACCACAGGCTCTTTTAGATGAACTTTTTTTGCATATTCTTTAATCTTTTCGAAATTTTCTTCCGGCTCCGAAAAAACAGACGCATCAAACTCAGGGTTATATTTAAGAATCGCATCAATCATAGATAGCCGTTCAAATTTTGAAGCAAAATTATATTCGACGGTTTCTGTTACGTTACCTTCAGAATCTTTCACTGTGTTAGTCACGATTGCACTTCCTAATACTTCTTCAGCTGCAGTACGAAGCATATCTTCAGTAAGATTCATCAAATCATTAAAGTCGGCATACGCATGGTAAAATTCTAACATGGTAAATTCTGGATTATGGCGTGTGGATAAACCTTCATTTCTAAAATTACGGTTGATTTCGAAAACTCTGTCAAACCCACCAACAACCAATCTTTTTAAATAAAGTTCAGGTGCGATACGTAAGTACATATCAATATCCATCGCGTTGTGATGAGTTGCAAAGGGTTTTGCCACCGCGCCACCCGGTATCACTTGAAGCATAGGTGTTTCTACTTCCATAAACTCACGTGCGACTAGAAAGCGTCGAATACTTTCGATGACTTGGCTACGAATTTTAAATGTTTTACGAGTTTCTTCATTAGTAATTAAATCAATATATCTTTGACGATACTTGATTTCTTGATCCTTAAGACCAAGAAATTTTTCTGGCAGTGGTCTAAGTGATTTAGTGAGTAAATGATATTCATCCATACTGACAAATAGATCACCTTTACCAGACAACTTTAATTGGCCTCTCACGCCAATAATATCTCCTATATCGAGTCCACTCCATTTTTCTTTAATCGCTTTTTGCGCATCTTTACTCGCATAAGCTTGAATACTACCTTTCATATCTTGAATAACAAAAAAGGGTCCTCGCTTTGCCATAATGCGTCCAGCAATACTAACAATTTTATTCATCTCTAAAATTGTTTCTTTATCTTTACCTACAAATTCATCTTGAATATCTTGGGTATGATTTTCTGGTTTAAAATGATTAGGGTAACCATTAGAGTCACAGTTTTCACGAATAGACGTTAACTTATCCTTTCGCTCTTGAACTAATTTATTATCTTCAATTGGGTTAGTTTCCGATCGAATGTTTGTATTTTCATTATTGTTCATAATCATATTTCTTATATTGTTAATAATAAATTTTTAATTGGTCTTTTAATTTGAACTTTATAGTCCAGCTTTCAGAGACTCTTCAATAAAACCGTCTAAGTCACCATCTAAAACCGCTTGTGTGTTACTTGACTCATAGCCCGTTCTTAAATCTTTTATTCTTGATTGATCTAACACGTAAGATCGAATTTGACTTCCCCATCCGATATCCGATTTAGCTTCTTCCATGACTTGTTTTTCATCATTTTGTTTTTGAATTTCTAGCTCATAAAGTTTCGCTTTTAATAACTTCATTGCTTGATCTTTATTTTTATGCTGTGACCTGTCGTTTTGACATTGCACGACAGTATTCGTGGGTATATGAGTTAATCTAACTGCGGAATCAGTTTTATTCACGTGCTGTCCACCTGCTCCACTTGCGCGATAGGTATCCACTCGCAAATCAGCTGGATTGATGACAATATCAATATCGTCATTGACTTCTGGATAGCAAAATACACTGGCGAAACTGGTATGGCGACGACTGCCGGAGTCAAAAGGTGACTTTCTAACTAAACGATGTACACCTGTTTCTGTTCTCAACCATCCAAAAGCATACTCGCCTTTCACTTGGATGGTCGCACTTTTTATTCCAGCAACATCACCATTAGATAATTCAATAATCTGTGCTGTAAATCCGCGACTCTCACACCAACGTAAATACATGCGCAGTATCATTTCAGCCCAATCTTGAGCTTCAGTTCCACCCGAGCCAGATTGAATATCTATATAAGCATCTTCAGCATCCATTTTACCGCTAAACATACGTCTAAATTCTAATTTAATCAGTTGTTGATCAAGATTATCTAGTTCAGCAACCAATTCATCAACGCTATCCTGATCATCTTCCTCAACTGCCATCTCTATTAATTCTAGTGCGTCGCCCAAACCATCTTCTAGTTTATCAATGGTATTTACAATAATTTCTAAATCAGAACGTTCTTTACCTAACGCTTGAGCTCGCTTTGGATCATTCCAAACTTCAGGGACTTCCAATTCATGTTCAACTTCATCGAGTCTTTCTTTACGGACATCGTAGTCAAAGGTACCCCCTGAGTGTCTCTTTACGACTCTGTAGGCTTTTGATTCTTTCTTTTATGCTGGTTGATTCGATCATGTTTTACACTTTATTTTTTAGACTGTTTTACACGAAACAATGAAAAATTATTTTTAATTAGTTTATCAACAATCAATTTATTTGCTTCAGGAAAAAGTTTCTTTTTTAATTCTGCTTGATTGACCCAAGTAATTTCTTGTCCTTCGTTACCTTTAGCTTTACCAGAAAAATTTGAAATCGTATAAAAACTAATGGAAACTTTTTTATCACTGTAATCAAAATCTACTTTATCAAAATATTGAGGACTAAATATTTTGATGCCTAATTCCTCTAAACATTCTCTAATGAGTGCATTTTCATTAGTTTCGCCACGCTCAACTTTTCCACCTGGAAACTCCCACAAACCACCTTGATGTTTATCAATGGGTCTTTTGGCTAGCAGAAGGGTATTATTTTTTAAAATAATACCGGCGACAACCTTGATTGCACTATCCATTGATTGCAATCAATCCCATGAAAATTTTAAGCTAATTTTCCATGACACTGTTTATATTTTTTACCAGAGCCACAAGGACAAGGCTCATTTCTTCCGACTTTTGCTCCTTCTCTGGTGAAGGGGGTATGCGGCTGTTGTGCTTGCTGTTGTTTCTGTTGTTCCATCGCAGAACCTTGCTCGTGCGCATATTTCACATCTCTCGTTTGCGCTTCACGGCGGCGTTGTTCTTCAATCGTATTGACATCCTCTGGATCTTTCACTTGAACTTTTGACAAAATAGAGATCACTTCAAACTTTAAGTTACCTAACATTTCGCTAAATAACTCAAACGCTTCACGCTTATATTCTTGCTTAGGGTTTTTTTGCGCGTAACTTCTAAGCCCAATACCTTGACGTAGATGATCCATTGAGGCTAAATGTTCTTTCCAATGACTGTCTAAATTTTGTAACATCACTGATTTTTCAAAATGACGAATAACAATTTCGCCAACCTGCTCTTCTTTACTTTTATAATCTTCCGTTAAAAGCGTAATTATTTTTTCTCTTAATGGCTCTTCGTGTAAATTTTCATCATCGTTAAGCCATTTTTGAACAGGTAAATCGATTAAAAAATCTGATTTCAAACGATCTTCTAAACCTGAAACATCCCACATATCATCAATACTTTGCGGTGGAATATATTGACTAATCACTGTATCTAAAACGTCTGCTCGAATAGAATCTATAGTTTCAGATACGTCTTCGGTTGCCATTAATTCTGAACGTTGTTCGTAAATTACTTTTCTTTGATCATTAGCAACATCATCATATTCCAATAGGTTTTTTCGAATATCAAAGTTACGTGTTTCAACTTTCTTTTGTGCATTTTCTATCGCACGTGAAACCCACTTATGTTCAATCGCTTCACCTTCTTCCCAACCCATTTTTTGCATCATTCCGGCCATTCGGTCGGATGCAAATATACGCATAAGGTCATCTTCTAATGACAAATAGAATCGACTGTAACCAGGGTCGCCTTGACGACCAGAACGCCCTCTAAGTTGGTTATCTATCCGACGAGATTCATGTCGTTCAGTACCAATAATACACAAACCACCCGCATTTATTACTTGCTCGTGTCGCTCTTCCCACTCTTGAGTTAATTTTTTAACTTGGTTATCAGATGGTTTCTTTAATTTTTCAAGATCCGCTTTCAAACTCCCACCTAGTACAATATCTGTTCCACGACCAGCCATGTTAGTAGCGATAGTGACGCTACCCGGACGACCCGCTTGCGCGATAATATCGGCTTCTTTTTCATGGTACTTCGCATTGAGTACTTGATGTTTGATTTTCTTTTCTTTTAAAACGTTGGATAATATTTCTGATGATTCTACTGATGCTGTACCAACCAATATCGGTTGACCCGCTTCACGGCGCTCTAATATATCTTCAATGATTGACAAATATTTTTCTTGTTTGGTTAAGAAAATTAAATCGCCTAAATCCATACGTAGCATTTTTTGATTGGTTGGCATTACCACAACTTCTAAACCATAAATTTGATTTAATTCAAATGCTTCTGTATCGGCTGTTCCCGTCATACCGGATAATTTGTCATATAAACGGAATAAATTTTGGAATGTAATAGACGCTAATGTTTGACTTTCATTTTGAATATTAACGCCTTCTTTAGCTTCCACTGCTTGGTGTAAACCATCCGACCAACGACGACCCGGCATGGTTCGCCCGGTATGCTCATCAACAATAACCACTTCATTATCCGCAACAATATAATCCACATCTTTTTTAAATAATACGTGTGCTCTTAGTGCAGCGTTAACATGGTGTAATAATGAAATTGAAGCCGCGCTATATAAGTTTTGGCCTTCGGCTAATAACTGATGACTAACTAATAGCTCCTCAACTTTTTCTTGCCCACGCTCACTTAAATGAACTTGCTTTGATTTTTCATCAACTGAATAATCTCCGCTTTGTTGATCTTCTTCATCTGTTTGCACTTCTAAATGAGGGATCAATTTATCAATCGCTCGATACTGCTCAGAGCTATCTTCAACTGAACCTGAAATAATTAATGGTGTTCTTGCCTCATCAATTAATATCGAGTCGACTTCATCGATAATCGCGTAGTTGAGAGAACGCTGAACTTTTTCTTCAATTGAAAAAGCCATATTGTCACGAAGGTAATCAAACCCAAATTCGTTATTGGTTCCAAAAGTAATGTCACATGAGTAAGCGGCACGTTTTTGCTCGGTATCCTGACCAGAAAGAATCACTCCAACGGTTAAACCCAAGAATTGATACAAAGGTCCCATCCAATCTGAGTCACGCTGTGCCAAATAATCGTTCACAGTAATGATATGGACACCTTCACCCGATAAAGCATTTAGATAAGCTGATAAGGTCGCGACTAAGGTTTTACCTTCACCGGTTTTCATTTCGGCAATTTTCCCGTCATTTAAAACCATACCGCCAATCAGCTGTACGTCAAAATGGCGCATATTTAAGACACGTTTACCCGCTTCTCTTACAATCGCAAACGCTTCGTTTAAGATGTCGTCTAACACTTCGCCTTTTTCTAAACGCTCTCTGAACTTAACGGTTGAGCTAGTAAGCTCTTCATCACTCATGTCTTCAGCAGATTGAGCTAAATCATTGATGACAACAACACGCTTATTCATCACTTTAAGCAATCGTTGGTTTCGGCTGCCAAATACTTTTGTTAAAACATTACCAAACATGAAAAAACCCTAATACTTCAAATAGTTATAATTATGAAATGCTTCTTATTTTTCGTAGATTAGCCACCTAAATTATCCTAGTGGTTAGCACAAAATTAATCGCGGAATTGTACAGCTTTAGCCTCATTAAGGCTAGAAATAACATGGAATTCACAAGAATTGATCTTTGTCCTTTATGAATACGACTCTTTTGTGATTGTTTTAAATGGGGGCTTAATTTAAAGATTACAAGTTATCGCTTAGATCTAATTAGCAATCTCAATTTTTTGATTGTTTAGCCGCCTCATACACCACACTTATGTAGACTAAAGTTTAATTGAATCAAAATGTAAAAATTGTTAGTTTAGACTCAGCTATTAGTATTAGTTTCTAATGTTAGCAGATAGTTGATACTTACTAATTACTCCTATCAGGGGGGTTAGCTATATTACTGACTAGAGGTTTAACCTGATGTCATTAATAAAATATAAAATCCGGGAGGACATAGTGGAAAATAATAATTCCTATTGGCGGGAAAATTTACGCCTGATATTGATATGCCTTACCATATGGTTTGTTGTTTCATATGGATTTGGGTTGTTGCTAGTAGAACAACTCAATGTAATTCGCATCGGAGGCTATAAATTAGGCTTCTGGTTCGCACAGCAGGGCTCAATTTACACCTTTGTTGGTTTAATATTCTGGTATTCAGCACAGATGAACAAGCTTGACAAAAAATACGATGTGGAGGAGTCATAATGGATGAGTTAAAGTTATATACATATATAGCAGTATTTGGGTCATTCGGGGTTTATTTTGCCATTGCTTGGTTCGCTAGAGCAAAATCAACTAGTGACTTTTACGTAGCAGGTGGTGGTATCACACCAATACAAAATGGAATGGCAATCGGCGCTGATTGGATGAGTGCAGCATCATTCATCTCTATGGCGGGTCTTATTGCTTTTTTAGGTTACGGCGGTTCAGTATTCTTAATGGGGTGGACAGGAGGGTACGTGCTACTCGCGATGTTACTAGCGCCCTATATGCGTAAACACGGAAAATTCACAGTTCCCGAGTTTATTTACGATCGTTACTACTCTAAGACTGCTCGTATTGTTGCTGTTATGTGTTTAATCATCGCTTCATTGACATACATCATCGGCCAAATGAAAGGGGTTGGTGTTGCATTTTCTAGATTCTTAGAAGTTGAATATGACCATGGTATTTACTATGGAATGGCTGTTGTTTGGGTTTATGCTGTATTAGGCGGCATGAAAGGTATTACTTACACTCAAATTGCTCAATATTGTGTATTGATTTTTGCTTACACTATACCAGCCGTATTCATTTCACTACAGCTTACTGGCAATCCAATTCCACAATTGGGATTAGGTAGTACGTTAGCCGATGGAAGTGGTGTGTATTTACTCGACAAACTTGATTTAGTTGTCACTGATTTAGGCTTTAAAGAGTATACAACTGATAATCTAGGCGGCACATTAAATATGTTCGCTTACACTCTATCGTTAATGATTGGTACAGCAGGCTTACCTCACGTTATCATGCGCTTCTTTACGGTGCCAAGTGTTAAAGCAGCAAGAGCTTCAGCAGGTTATGCATTAGTATTTATTGCTTTGCTTTACACCGTAGCTCCTGCAGTAGGTGCAATGGCTCGATTCAACTTAATAAACACTATTATACCTTCAGTTGGTGAGAACTTGGAATATTCTGAGCGTCCACAGTGGTTCAAAGACTGGGAAAAAACAGGTCTTTTAAAATTTGAAGATAAAAATGGTGATGGCAAAATACAATATGTTGCTGACCCTAAAATTAATGAAATGGTCAAAGTAGATAGAGATATTATGGTATTAGCCAACCCTGCTATTGCAAACCTTCCTAACTGGGTTATCGCCTTAGTTGCTGCAGGTGGTTTAGCCGCAGCATTGTCAACAGCTGCAGGACTCCTGTTAGCAATATCCTCCTCAATCTCTCACGATTTAATGAAAGGAGTTTTTAAACCAGACCTTTCAGAAAAAGATGAGTTAATGGCTGGGCGTGTTGTGATGACTGTTTCAATAATTGTAGCTGGCTATCTCGGTTTAAATCCTCCTGGCTTTGCCGCGGGGACTGTGGCACTGGCCTTTGGGCTTGCTGCATCGTCCATATTCCCAGCTTTAATGATGGGTATTTTCTCTAAGAAAATGAGTGGACAAGCGGCAGTATGCGGAATGGTATCTGGCATTGGAATCACAATGTTATACGTGTTCCAACATAAAGGAATCATGTTCATTCCAGGGACTTCTTTCCTTGGCGGAATGAGACCTAATTGGTTCTTCGATATTTCACCCAATGCCTTCGGTGCAGTTGGTGCAATGGTTAACTTTGCTGTAGCATTTATTGTTAGCAAGCAAACTGGTCCAGCTCCTGAGCATATACAAAGGATGGTTGAAAACTTCAGAATTCCAAAAAGTTCTGGTTTTGCGCATAATCACTAAGCTCTAATAGTGATGATAAAAAGGCTCCGATTCGTGCGGTCTTTTTTTTACTAGGAACTTAAGTAAGATTAACAAAATGTCAGACATTATTATATTTACAGCACGCTAACAGATCACTTTAAAAGAAGTTAATTTATGAAAAAACATACTAGAATGGCAGTCTTAGTTGCACCGGTTTTGATTATACTTGGTTATATAGCTTCGGATTATTACCTTGAGCAAGACGCTCTCACTGATAGATTTTTTCAAATTCATCCTTCCGGAGTATGTAATATAGTAGCGCATCGATGTGTCTTTGAATCGGGAGACTTCAAGTTGGATTTATTTGACAAGGAAGGTAAAACCACCGCAAATGCGACCTATCCTATGGATTCAGTTACTTTGTTCATGGTGGATGGTAATAACGAATCAAAAGCTTACATGATGGAAATGGTTCAATCGAAATATTATTGGCATGTTGATACTCACATTCGTGAAAATTTTGAGAACACAGGTCAAGCTCAAAAACTTCGTTTGATTGTAAAAATAAAAGGTGGTCAATACATTAGTGAGTTTACAACATCTGATTAACTTATCGTTAAAAGTTAGCTATATGAAAGTTATATCTAAACATATTATGGAGACTGGAATATAACTTATTGGTTACAATTATTTTATATTTAAATTATTAGAAACCGATATTTATAATAACTTCGTCAAACCTACCAAGTATTAAAATAGTTTTCCTTTCGACTTTAGTCTAAAAAACAATTCAATTAACAACAATTATATTTAACACTGCCCTAACTTGTTTTTATCAAAATAATAATTACGATTATTGACTTAGGTTTGCCGGTTCACTATTTCAACAATGCACCTCAAAATTATTGAATTCGCTTATTTGTGTTTAATTTTTTTATCGTATACCACTGACAAAAATAAACCCAAAGTCATTTATACAATCTGATAAGATAAGATACGTTTCAATCAACATACTTTTCCAATTCATGCAGTCACCTTGGAAGCATCATTTTTGCTCATTAAATAAATCTCAAACTCACTATCTTGATTCCGCAGCTACAGCTCAAGTTCCTCAAGTTGTAGTCAAAGCGATTAGCCAGTATTTATCTAACGGGAGCGGAAATCCAGGTAGAGGTGCTTACTCGCAAAGCGAATCGGCCACTCTGGTAATTAAAGAGTGTAGAAAAAAAATCGCTGATTTTATTCATTGCAATTCTGAGCAAGTCATATTTACAAAAGGAACAACTGAGTCAATTAACCTTGTTGCCAACTCATTCGCTAAGACATTGACGCCCAACGACTCCATTTTGGTCACGCAATTAGAACACCATGCAAACTTACTTCCTTGGCAAAGGCTTTGCCAGCAAACCGGTGCAAAATTGAATATATTACCAATTAAAATGAATGGTGAATTAGATTTAAGAGATTACCAAAAATCGTTAAATGATAATTGTAAATTAGTTGCTTTTAGTCATTATTCTAACGTGATTGGCCTAACAAATGACTTAACTCAAATTATCAAAACAGCCAGAGAAGTTGGTGTGTTAACGTTAGTCGATGGCGCTCAAGCAATTTCACATGTTGCGGTTAATATGAAAAAATACGATTGTGACTTTTATACATTTTCAGGGCATAAAATATATGCATCTGGTGGTTCCGGAATACTATATGCTAAAAAACCAAATCACTTACTCCCTCTTTTGCTAGGTGGCGGGATTGTAAAACGGGTAGAATCGGATAACTATTCGCTTCTAGATGGTTTTCAAAAACTAGAAGCTGGTAGCAGTAACATGGTCGCTTTAACCGGATTGAGTAATGCGATTGATTTCATTCAATCAATCGGAATAGTAGAAATTGCCGAGTACGAAAAAGCGTTAACCAAAGAGCTTTATCAAGCAATTAATCATTTACAAAATTATACGATTATTTCCCATCCCAAAAGCTCAAGCATTGTTAGTTTTTATCACAAAAATATTCATTGCCACGATATCGCTAGTATACTCGCTCAATCAGGGATTTCAGTTAGAGCGGGGCATCATTGCTCTCAACCTTGTTTAACGGCATTGGGCGTTAAACATTGCTTGAGAGCTTCTGTCGGACTTTACAATGATTCTGATGATATAGAAGCATTAATTAAAAATTTAGTTAGTGTGGAGAAAATGTTTTAGCCAGTTAGTATTAATCTTCAGAAAATCGCATGTGTTTAACGGATTCCCCTGAATCTCTTAGTTCTAGCAATGAATCGATACCAATTTGTAGATGATTGATAACATAATCAGAGGTTACTTGTTTGTCACTTTCTGATGTTTTAACACCATCGGGAGTCATCGGATTATCAGAGACTAACAGTAGTGCTCCTCGTGGAATTTGATTGACAAATCCTACTGTAAAAATAGTAGCGGTTTCCATATCGACAGCCATGGCTCGAGTTACTCTTAAATACTCTTTAAATTCGTCATCATGCTCCCAAACTCTGCGATTAGTGGTATAAACAGTTCCAGTCCAATAATCGAGCTCTTGCTTTTGGATGACTGATGATACTGCCCGCTGCAAACGAAAGGAAGGAAGTGCAGGAATCTCAGCAGGAAGGTAATCATTACTGGTACCCTCACCTCTTATCCCAGCTATAGGAAGGACCAAGTCACCAATTTTATTTTTCTTTTTTAACCCCCCACATTTTCCTAAAAATAATACCGCTTTAGGCGACACAGCACTGAGAAGATCCATAACGGTTGCCGCCATGGCACTACCCATACCAAAATTTATAATGGTAATATTATTGGCTGTGGCAGTTTGCATCGGTTTGTCTTCACCTTTTACAGTAGTGTTAAATTTTTTAGCGAACATTTCAATATAATTATGAAAATTAGTCAGTAATATATATTGACCAAAATCCTCTAAGGCTACCCCCGTATAACGGGGCAACCAGTTTTCTACAATTTCTTTTTTTGTTTTCATAGTTAGTTTCTTATTTATAGGCTTGAATTCAAGTCGCAAGTGCAACGAGATTCTAAACTGAATTAATTTCCACTAGGTAACACTTCCAACTACTAAAAAAGAATCTAAATGATCTCAACAGTATTCATAAGGTAAGGCTGCTTGTGTAAGTAAAGCTTCTATTTTTTTAAATCACTTTTATTAGGTACACGAATTTTCATTGGACATTGCCCTAACAGTTGGTTATTCCCCACCATATGTAATTACTCTACCAAAATGTTCACGATCTTGATATAGGATGTTCATCTTCTGCTCAGAAGGTGTGAAGATATTATTCAACATTTAGCAGTTAATGACTGATAAGCGTTAATAAGATGGTATCAACATTTCTCACTCAAAAAGTAAAAAAGCAGCCAGTCAGCATGTTAATTTTTAGTAGCTTCTCACATATTTCGGCAAGTGATTTTTCTGACAATACAAATAATCCTTACATCTTATTGTTTATAAAATAAAAACAGTTAAACAAATACCAATAAGGTCAAATACATTCTCGCCTTTACATTTTTGTAGATGAATTTCAAAAGGCTAATCAATCAAATAGTTATTCAAAAGTGACAGAAATTTTGGTTCCTTGTAAGGTTAATTCATTGAGGTAAGATTGATACAAACTATCGAAGCGAGCTTGGTCATCTGGTTTCATGTTGTTCTCCTAATATCATCCTCAGAGTTGAAGATGTATTAGAGGTACAGTCGATCAGAGGGGTTTCTGCCGCCTTAGCGGCTTCGTTCAACAAGGCAAGGCAAAATCGCCCTGCGGGCTGAACGCGCTAACGCGCGCATTTGCTTGCAACGTTATATTCCCTAAGGTTAACAATGAAACTTATACATATTTTAATTTGTCTATTTTTTTCTCTATCAATCCTGGCGAACCCTAATGATGAATTGCTCCTTGGAATAGATTTATTAGAACATGGTAAGTTTGACGAGACTAAAGAAATACTTAAACCATTATCTGAAAAAGGCGATGGTTCTGCCAACTACTATCTTGGCTTATCAGTATCGAAAGTATTAATACCTCGTTTTCACTAAATCTACCACAGTCAAAATGACTCTAACAATATTTTACTAGAGGTTTTTAGTAAACCACTCGGATCAACAGGTAAAATAAACTATCCCTTCACATTCAGCCACGACCTTGGCGCTAATTAAACCGATGTCACCTTGCATACCAGGAATATCAACACGTTCTATATTCACTTGAACATCATTATCTTTACTAGGTTTCCCACCTTTTTCTAGGATATCGTGTTTAACAGAATCTATGGCAATTTGACGGGCTTGCTCAAGAGCTTGAGTAGCTGTTTCAGCATTGATTACTTCATCATTAGCATGAATCATAAACTTACCATTGTCATGTAAGGTAATTTCAATACTACACGATGATTTAACTAAACCAACAGCCGCACCAATGGCGTTGGCCACATGACTGAAATCTGGCACGATAACCGTTTGACCTAATCTTTCTCCCACTTTTGGATAGAATATTTTAGCTGGGCCACCTACAGCGACGATAGGTAATCGCGAATGCAAATGTATTTGTAAATCATTTATTTTTGAACTGCCATTTACCGCTGCAGCAATCAAAGGATCATCATGACCAAACTTTGTTCCAGCCAGTTGATTAATTAATAAACGCGTACTCTTATCCACAACTGCATCATGAACCTCTTGAGCTAAAGCTTTTATCTCGTTTTGAACAGCCACATTGTCTGCACCCATTACACGACCTGTGGCTCGCCCTAAAAGCTCAGCTGCATAATGTGCAGCTTGAGTGTTCCATTGAGATTGGTGACCCAATACATGCGCAGCATCACTGGGAGTAAAGCCAGACA
>Ga0307492_10000439_pt1 | contig 17750 bp, 16 predicted proteins | sample SI3LmetaG_FD_202365 | JGI IMG/M metagenome (GOLD analysis project Ga0307492, IMG submission 202365) | Sea-ice brine microbial communities from Beaufort Sea near Barrow, Alaska, United States - SI3L | ecosystem: Environmental > Aquatic > Marine > Coastal | place: USA: Alaska | collected 2017-05-06 | reverse complement strand
CTGATCGTCATCAATTTTTAGAAACATTAGCGCAATCAAAGGTATTTCCTGAAATTCCAGCGATTCGTAAGCTTTGGGTAGAAATTCAAAATGAAATGACGGAACAATCTAAAGTAGTTAAATTTACTACTGAAATTGTTAACAGAGATGGTCGTAAAGAAGAAAGAACGATTGACCGTATCGGTGGATTCAATTTGGTTTCAAATGGTGAGTACTTAGTATTTAACGCTGAATCTCAAGATATTAATCAACTTTTAAGCCAACCAAAAGGATCTTTTGTAGGTACGATTGACCCATACCAAGCCGCGTCAACGGGTACTGCACGCCTAGCGATTGACCCTTCTAGAGGTAGTATCTTAACGATTGAAGTTCAACGTGAATCATGGCCTGAGCGTGTCGAAAAATATGCTGGTGTTGTTGGAGCTGCAATCGGTGTTGTCTTGTTAATGGGGCTTATAATTGTCGTTTATAAATTAATAACATTGTTCGCGATGAAGTCAAAAATGAATGCTCAAGCTAAATCAAGTACACCTGGTAATAATCCATTAGGACGTATTATGGCTGTATATTTAGCAAATAAAGATTGCGATACAGAAAACTTAGAACTTAAATTAGATGAAGCGGTACTGAAAGAAACACCTCGAATAGAAGCTGGAGTGACGATTATAAAAGTATTCGCAGCTGTTGCACCTCTAATGGGTCTACTAGGTACTGTAACAGGTATGATTGAAACCTTCCAAAGTATTACTTTATACGGTGCTGGTGATCCTAAAGTAATGGCAGGCGGTATTTCATCTGCTCTTATTACTACAGTATTAGGTATCGTAGCAGCATTGCCATTGATACTTCTTCATGCGGTTGTTTCAGGTATTGCTAAGGGTCTTAACCATATGCTAGAAGAGCAAAGTACAGGTCTTATTGCTCAGCACGAAGAAGAAGCTGGAGCATAGGCTAATGTTATATCTAGACGAACTATTTGATACTGTCTCCCAATTTATTGATATTGGTGGTGATGTATTGTGGTTTATCGCTGCGGCGTTAGTTGTTATGTGGACGCTAATTATAGAAAGAATGTGGTATTACAGCCAGGCATACCCACGTGAAGCGAGATTAATGATCGCTCAGTGGGATGCTCGTGAAGATACAACTTCTTGGAAAGCTCATCGAATTAGAGAGGCATGGATCTCTCAAATGACCGAAAAGCTTAACTCAAAACTTTTAGTCATTAAAACGATTGTGACTATTTGTCCTATGATTGGATTGTTAGGTACGGTAACCGGCATGGTAAGTGTATTTGAGCTAATGGCTTTAGCTGGAACTGGTAGCGCTCGATTATTAGCCGCAGGTATTTCGCAAGCAACTGTACCAACTATGGCTGGAATGGTTGCTGCACTTTCAGGATTGTTTGTAAGTGCTAGATTGGAATATTCAGCTAATGTTAGAGCAAACGAGCTAGCCGACCATATGCCTCACCATTAAAATTAAGAATTAGTTAGGGAATGGCTTTTATTGCCTAACTAGCATCAGTAAATTCGAATATAAGATACAAATTAGCGATATTTTTTTCATAGATATTTCGCAGAGTATAGTGTTTTTGGAATGAACTAGATCTTAGGAAGAAATAAATTATGGCAAGAAAAAAAGTTGGACTAAAACAAGACGAAGCACAAATTGACATGACACCGATGTTGGACATCGTTTTTATTATGTTAATTTTCTTCATCGTAACAGCCTCTTTTGTAAAAGAGTCTGGTATTACTGTAGAAAAACCAACAGCGGAAACAGCAACTAAAAGACCAAAAGCAAATATATTTATTGGCATAGACAATCGTGGTGATATATACATGTTAAAAAATAAGGTTGATAAAGATGCAGTTAAAGCCGGTTTAGAAGATATGCTTTTAGAAAACCCAGAAAGTACTATCGTCGTTCAAGCTGACAGTAGGGCAGAGGCTGAATCACTATTAGCGGTATTAGACGCAGCTAAAGCAGCTGGCGTTAAAAACATATCAGTCGCAGCGGAGCAATGAAATGCAAAGATTATTAATAGGGTTAGTTGTAGGTTCTGGCGTAACTTTTAGTTTGTTTATTTTGATGGCTTACTTAATCAAAGCAGATGTTAGACCACCAATAGATGCAGATAGGATTTCTATTCAAATCAGCATGGTTGAGCCCGATGATGATATTAATTTACTTCAACGTCGATTACCAAAAAAACCAGAACCACCAAAAGCCCCACCACCGCCTCAAACTCGTAGAATTGCTAAGGCTGAAAAACCAAAATTAAACAATCTTAATTTAAATATGGAAAGAATTGATATTGCAACTGCAGGTAGTGGGATGTATTTAGGTACACCGGGTGGTGGAAATATGGGAGATGGAGAGGCAATTCCTATGGTTGTGATTCAACCAAGATACCCTAGAAAAGCAGCTATGGAAGGAATTGAAGGTTGGGTTAAGTTTAAATTTACAATTCAACCAGACGGCACTCCAACTGATGTAGAGTTGATGGATGCAAACCCAAGACGTATATTTGAGCGTGATGCAAGACGTGCTATCTATAAGTGGAAATTTAAGCCTCAAGTGATTGACGGTAAAGCTGTTGAACAAAAAGGTATGATTTACACTATGGAATTTCAATTGGGCGAAGGTTAATCGAGAATAAATTCGATTTTATAGGATTATAAAAGATGACAATAAAAAAATTATCAAAATCTTTGTTTTGTGTTGCTGCCTTAGTATTTGCTACTAGCCCGCTAGTTGTATTTTCGGCAGAAGATAAAAATAAAGTAAAAAAGCCAGCACCAAAAATAGAAATTATTGTGCCAGTTACTAAATTGACAAAAAGCTGTAAGCCGTTAATTAATAAAAGTCTAAAATTGCCAAAAGTGCCAATTAGAGGTTTAAGTGAACGTTCAAGTAAGAGAATTAATCGAGCGCTAGAAAAAATGGCAGAGGAAAAGTATGACGAAGCTTTAGAATTATTTTTGAAGCTTTTAAATTCTTCCAAAGATCAAAATGTTAAAGCAATAACCGCGCGCTATATTGGTTATCTTTACGCACAGCAAAGCAAAACTGACGGTGCAATGAAGTATTTCTCTATGGCATTGGATTTAGGTAAAGGTTATTTACAACATAAAGATATGCAAGATTTGACTCAGAATGTTGCATCTATGCTGTTTAGTGCAGATAAAAAGATAGATTCATTAAACCTGCTAGAAAGATGGTTAAAAAACTCAAAAGTTAATAATCATAACGTCTTTTTATTATATAGCGCGATATTAGAAGATACAGGTAAATCAAGAGAGTCTATTTGTCCTGCATACTGGGCTGCAAAAGTATCCCCAAAGCCTAATAAAAATGCGTTTCAGTTAATGCTTCAAGGGCATTTTAACTTCAAGGATATGGATGGTGCTCAAGCGCTCTTGATTCAATTGATTAAATATTTCCCTGAAGATAAAGGTAATTGGAGAAATCTTTCATCCATATATATGCAACAGGATAATACATCTGATGCGTTGGCCGTAATGGAATTGTTTTATGTGCAAGGCATGATGGAAAAAGAAAGTGATTATAAACAGTTGTCTGCAATTTTCGCTTGGAGTGAAATTCCTCTAAGAACTGCGCAAATACTAAAAGAAGGTATCGACAAGAAGGTAGTTGAAGGTACTGAGAAAAACTGGAAAAATGTTGGCGCTAACTTTCATATTGCACAAGAGATCAATAAATCTGTTTATGCCTATGGAAAAGCAGGCGAAAAGGCTAAAGATGGTGAAAATGAGTTAAAACAAGGCGAGCTTTTAGCGGATGACGAGCAGTTCAAGAAAGCAATTGTAAAGTTAGATGTAGCTATTAAGAAAGGCGTGAAAGATGAAGGTAAAGTTCATTACAGAAAGGGTCTTGCATATCTTGGACTTAAGCAATATAGCCGCGCAATTACACACTTAGGTAATGCAACTAAGTATAAAAAGTGGCGTAAACGTTCTGTTCAGTGGTCTGGATACGCTAAAACTCAGAAGAAAAATGCTGCAAAGCTTTAACTTCTCTACTCTGTTTGTCCGACAACAAATAGTAGTTTGACAGTAAAAAAATAGTAGTTTGACAGTAAAAAAATAGTAGTTTGACAGTAAAAAAAACTAGCTTCTTAGCTAGTTTTTTTATGTCTGCATATTTGTGATTCGGCATTAAAATGATTAAAGTTATACGAGTAATATTAGGTGCATTCGCATTTATAAATAGATATTTACACAAGCCTGTGAACTTGATCTTAGAGAGGGAACTCTTAAGCTATACCATTAAAAATATATGAAAACTTATTCATACCTCAATGCATCGATTGGGTCAAGATTTGCCGCTTTTGCTGCTGGCAAAATACCAAATAGAATTCCAACAAATGCGGAGAATCCAAACGCTAAACCTATCGCCCAAAGCGGCACATTGGCTGGTGGAAAGCCTGGTATAGATGCGGATGCTAGAAGACCTAAGCCATAACCTAATATAATTCCAATTACACCACCGAGAAGAGAAAGTACAATAGCTTCAATTAAAAACTGTAGAAGGATATGATGCCTTTTAGCACCAATCGCTTTGCATATTCCAATTTCTCTAGTTCTTTCAGTTACCGATACCAACATAATATTCATGATACCAATACCTCCAACTACAAGCGATATACTGACAATGCCACCAAGAACTATTGTCATAGTATCGATTATGGCAGAAATCCCTGAAGTTAATTGCTCTGGCGTTTCAATTTTAAAATCATTTTCTTCATCGCTACTTAAGCGATGCTCTCGTCGTAGAATTCGAGTTAATCTGTCTTTAACGGTTTCTAACTGTGCAATATCTTTCAGTTGTAACTGAACAAATATATCAGGGCGTTGTAAATTACCGTTTAAGCCTTTCATTGTGTTGTAAGGTAGTACCGCGAAATTGTCTTGGCTAAAGCCAAAGAATGAGCCTTTTGGTTCAGAAACCCCGATGATTTTCAGCCACTCACCTGCAAAATTAATAAATTCACCGAGCGGGTTTTTAGGTAGCTCAAGATCTTCAATTAGTTTGTGTCCAATTACAACGACTTTGCGTCTTGTTTGATTATCGCTATAAGAAATAAAACGACCTAATTTAAGATCGATATTTTGTACATTCTGGTAATTATGGGTAGAACCGGCCACTTGTGCAAAGCTTTGACGGCCTTCGTATTGTATGGCATTAGTACCGCCAACGGTAGAACCTAACTGAGGGGTAATAAATGCAATCCCAGAAGCATTGCGTTTAATGGAATTCAGATCATCGTCCGTAATTCTAGAAATTTTTCCTTTGAAACCTTCACTACGTGGTGTGTGAGAACGTATAGAAATAGAATTTGAACCAAAACCCTCAAACTGTTTATTGATTGAAAAACTTAAACCTTGAATGACTGATACAACTGCTATTGTAGATGCAACACCGATAATAATACCAAGAGTTGTTAAAAAACTTCTAAACCCATGCGCTCGAACAGAATCAATAGCACTTCTAAAACTCTCGATAAGACTAAACATTAGGTTATTCCTTTTGGCTATTGATTTTGGTTGAGTCCTTATTCAAATAATCTTCAATGACTTTACCATCACTCAACCTGACAACACGATGACAATGTTTTGCTATTTCGTCTTCGTGAGTCACCATAATGATGGTTTGACCTTCGTTATGTAACTGGTCAAACAGAGCCATAATATCCTTGGTGGTTTGGGTATCTAAATTCCCTGTTGGTTCATCTGCTAGTAGAATTGACGGATTTGAGACTAAAGCTCTTGCAATAGCCACTCGCTGCCTTTGACCTCCTGATAACTCGCTTGGAATATGTGACGAACGATCGCTTAGATTGACTTTGTTTAATGCTTCTTGAGCTAAGCGTTTTCTTTCTACCAACCGAATACCTTTATAGACTAGAGGTAACATGACATTATGAAGAGCGCTTGCTCTTGGTAGTAAATTGAAACTTTGAAAAATAAATCCAATTTCTTTATTTCTAATTTCGGACAATTCATCTTGGCCCAAAAGCGAAACTTGTTTGTTGTTTAGCAAGTATTCGCCACTCGTCGGTTTGTCTAAACAACCTAATATATTCATCATGGTTGATTTTCCTGAGCCGGAAGAGCCAATAAATGCGATATATTCATTTCTGTTAATGTTTAAGTTAATATCATCAAGCGCTTTAACAGTTTGATTTCCCATCTCATAATATTTGCTTATATTGTTTAGAGAAATTAATGACATGGTGTATTACTCAGCCTTTTTATTTGTATCTAGGTCATTATCATTTTTGATGATAGTAACTTGGTCACCATCTTTTATGTGTCTTAATATTTTATCTGGACCTGTAATGAGTTGATCATTAGCTTCTAGACCTGACAATACCTCCTGATAATCATCATCTGAAATACCTGTTTCTATCATTATTTTTATAGCTTTCTGATCCTTAACGATAAAAACAAAGTTATCGACTCTATCTTCGTCATTATCTTCATCAACTCTAATCGCTTTAATTGGTGCAGCTAATCGTTCTTGCTCCCCTTGAATAAAAACTTCCGCACGACAACTCATTCCTGGGCGTAGTGACGCGTTTTTTACAGCATATAATTTCAATTTAACAGCAAAACTAAGGCTTTGTCGACCCAGTGCTCTTTTTGCACTAGATGCTATTGACTCTACAATTCCGACAAGAGGGTCACTAGCGAAAGCGATAGCAATAATCTCAGCTTTTTGACCTATTTCCACATCGGCAATATCGGCTTCATCTATATTAATTTCGGCAAGCATGCTGTTTGGATTTGCTATTGTCATTAAGGAGGAACCTGCAATATTCGTTGTACCTGATATCGCTGTCTCACCTTGTTTAATATCCAGTGAAGTGATTAAGCCATCAATAGGTGAAAGCACTTTAGTTTTAGATAATCGGTCTTTTGCTTGCTGTAAAAGTGCATTCACCTGCTTTAATTGTTCTAGTGCACTTTGTTGATCCACTTTTGCTAATTTGTGCCTATGAATAACCGATTCATAAGCATCAAGGTCAAGCAAACCTTTGTTAAACAATTCGGTATTGCGTTTCAGCTGTCTGCCTAAGTTACTAACGACTAATTTTTGTCGCTCTATAGCAACTGAATGTTGGTTAACAACTGCTTGCTGTTGTTTAACCGAAGCTAAGTATGACTCATCATCAATTTGTAGAACAATTTGCCCTGTTTTAACGATGTCACCTTCAGTAACAAATAAACCTGTTACTTTTCCAATCACTTCTGCAGAAAGTTTTACTTCTTGTTCGTGCTTAAGCTGACCAGAAGCTAGAATCGATGCTTTAATTTTGTGCTGCGAGATAGATTGTACCGTGACTTCTTTTTTCGAGTCAGTAGATATAAATCGTTTGGAAACTGGTATTACTATTACTACTAGAACCAATAGAGAAATGATGAGAGGCTTTTTCATAAAAAGTCCTTAGTGATTTTTCTAAATTTAGGTTTAAAGGTGGATCCGAATGAATGATTAATGCTCGTGTGTTCGAGCATTAATCTCAGCTTTTGGTTTACAAAAACATTGCCCAAATCGCATAAATTCCAACAAATGGAATAAGTATGACCGTGGCAGATATTGACATAGATTTATCTGTCCATTTTTTATAACCGATAATCATAATGTACATTGACCAAAATTTAGTCAGATCTAAAGAGGCAAGCATTTTTCCCGCACCTTTAGTCGCGTCTAAGCCGAAAAATAGATCGTTTAAACTCAATGGATTGAGTGTTTCAAAAGCTATCTGACCATTGGATGATGAAAATATATAAACAATCATTGCCAGATAAACCATAAGCGCAGGTAAAGAACTCCAAGCAATAAAAGACATCCATTGTTTAAATTGAAATCCATCGTTAGTTATATTTGAAACGATTACAAAATAAACAGCTTGTATAACGAATATGACGGCAATGCTAATTGCTGCGGTGATCGCTGTAATAGTCCCCATTGCTGTCTGACTCATCATTGTAAATGCTGTTCTAGTTTGTTCTTGCTCAGATTTACTAAGTTCTCCAGCAGATACCTCTACCATATGGTCGATATACCATTGATAATCAACAGCGACGTAATAGTATGAAAAGACAACAACCGTCGCTAACATTAGCGTTAAAAGCGGGAACAAAATATTATAACGCTCTTGGACTTGTTGCATTGCATCTGTCGGTGCGGTAAATATATTGCTAAGTATAGTAAAAAAACTTGTTGATGAAGACTGAAATGCCTCACTACCACTACTACTATCGATACTTAGATTATTACCTGAAATATCATTATCTGAATTATCTGAATTATCGTTATTATCTGACATGCCTTACCTTCAAAATGGTTAATTTTCTAATGAGCTATTTTATTCTAAAAGTTAGAAGATTACAGTTTATTTGACACTATGAAATATTTACTTACCTAATACGTTAACTCTTTTAATATTTAAAGCAAGATAGGATTGTTTGTTTTAAATAACTGTAATAAAGTGAACAACGAATAGCATAACTAAAAATTCCAATAATATTCAGTGGGAATGGAGATAAAATGATAGCTGTCAAAAATTTACAAAAGCGTTTTCGTTTAGACAATAAAACGATTAAAGAAAATAGAAAAAAAGACCCTAATAGTCTTGACCCTAGAGAAGATGGACATTGGTTTAATGCGGTTAAGGACGTCAGCTTTAGTTGTGAAAAAGGTAAGGTGTTGGGCTTGTTAGGACCTAATGGAGCAGGTAAAACGACAAGTTTGAGAATGTTATCGACGGCTTTACAGCCTACCAGTGGACAAATAATTATCAACGAACAAGATGTCGTAGCCGATCCTTTAGTTATGCGTAAAAGTATAGGGTTTTTATCGGGAACTACAAGCCTATACCATCGTTTGACTGTAAGAGAAAATGTTAAATACTTTGGTAGATTGCATGGCATGACAGAAGAACAATTAAATGAGCAATGTGAAAAAATATTTGATTTGCTAGACATTCAATCCTTTGCGGATAAAAAAGCAGATTCACTTTCTACAGGAATGAAGCAACGAGCTAATATTGCGAGAACAGTCATTCATAGCCCTGAAGTAATTGTGTTAGATGAGCCAACCACTGGATTAGATGTTATATCCGCTAAAACAATCCTCGATTTTATTGAATCATATAAAAATAGTAATATTCCCGTTATTTTTTCAACACATCACTTACATGAAGTCGAACGTTTGTGTGATAGCGTTGTAATGATTGATGAAGGCGTAACCAAGTTTTCAGGCGCACTAGATGAATTTAAAGCGCTTGAACCAAACGGTAATCTATATGATGTTTTTGTTAATCTAGTAAGCCCTAGAACTCAAGACAATAAAGAGGTGGTATAAAATGCTAAAAGTCTACTTGAAAGAGTTATTAGAATTAACTCGTGATAAAAAAACACTGATATTTACAATCTTATTACCTATATTAGTTATTCCTGTCATCATGATCGGCTTTGGTGCATTAAGTGCAAAAATAGCAAACAAAGCAGTAAACGAAAATCTAAATTATACAGTTATTGGTCAATCTTATTATCCCGAGTTAAGCAAAGCGCTTGCAGATAATACAACTCTAGTTTTTAAGGCACTAGATAAAAATGTAACTGCTGAGCAGGCGATTAAAAATGAAACCATTCGTTTCGCTATTATTATCCCAGATGACACTCCGTTTAAATTAACTCAAGGTTTAACTGCTGAGATAGAAATCTTGTATAATGATTCTTCGACCACTAGCCGAATAATATTTAGAAGGGTTGAGTCATCACTGGAAACATTGGAGGACGATTTAGCCAATAAACGAATTTCTGCATTAGGTTTATCTCAGGAGCAAGGAGAAGGCTTAATTGAACCGATTAAATTAATTAAAAACTCGACTGCCAATAAAAGAGAGTCTATTGGTGAGAAAATTGGAGGGTTTTTACCCTATATTTTGATCTTACTAGCTCTTTCCGGTGCTATGTATCCTGCAATTGACTTAGGTGTTGGAGAGAAGGAACGAGGTACATTAGAGACACTGCTGTTAACACCTATACCGCGCTTTCAAATAGTATTTGCTAAGTTTTTAGTGATATTTACCACTTCATTTTTGGCCGTGTTTTTATCTTTACTGAGTTTTGCCCTGATTATTACCGTATTCGGTCCAATGATGTTTGCCAGTATTGGGAATGATGGCAATGAAGCAATGACAGAAGTATTAAATTCATTTGCCACAATATCGATCCTCGATATTCTACTAATGTTCTTAATGTTAGTCCCTACAGCTGCAATATTTGCGTCTTTGCTACTGAGCGTATCAATCTATGCAAGAACCTTTAAAGAAGCGCAAACTTATATGTCACCATTAATGATGATTTCATTTTTGCCAGTCGTTTTAGCGATATTGCCGGGTGTTAAATTAGACTGGGTATGGGCGTCAGTTCCTCTAACCAATGTCGCTTTAGCGATAAAGGAAATATTCAAGGGAACTATTGATTATAATATGTTATTTGTTATCTTTGGTTCAACCACTCTGGTTGCCGGTGCGTTGCTATATCTATGTAGTTGGTGGTTTCAGAGGGAACAAGTTTTATTTAGAAACTAGCTTTTAGAAACTGCCTTTTTGATACTAAGTTTAAATACTGACTTTTAGGGGCTGGTATTTAGACATTAATATTTAGAAAATAATATTTATTAGATAACTAACTCCCTAGTCTATACTTGAGAACATTATTCAAAGTTAACTTATAGATGATTATGGCATCCTTGCCGAACAACAAAAATGCTTGGTTAAGGCGATTAAAAAAATCGTCTATACCAATTTTTGCTAAAAGCATTAAAAAGCTTTCTAGTCAACAGTCACTTTCGACATTTAGCGCAAGCGGGCTAGCAAAAATAATTCTAAAAGATCCTGGGATTACCACTTCTATACTTAAATTAGCCAATAGCGTGCACTACAACCCCTCGGTTACTTCGGTTAGAACCATCAGTCGTGCGGTAACGCTTTTAGGCTTTGATACGATTAAAGAAATAATGACTAGTTGTTTATTGATTGAGACGTACTTAGACGAGTCAGCAAACAACACCTTAAGGTATTTATTGGCTAAGGCATTTCATACGGCTTATCAAGCTAAGGAAATTGCCAAATTACGCGGAGAAAATGCTATTGAAGAAATTTTTATCAATGCATTGATTTTGAATATTGGCGAATTGAGTTTAGTTGCTTCTTTGCCTGTTGATAGTGGTATTTACAATAAAGTTACTCAATTTTATCCACTTAATGGCGGACAAGAGAAAGATCTAATTGGTTGTAATTATTTTGAGTTAAGCCTTGATTTGTTTAAGTCATGGGGAATTGCTCCAATGTTAAATGAGTTATTAAACGGTAATTATGTTGAAAGTAGTGCAAGTCGTTCAGTGCTTGTCGCAAATAGTTTTGCTCAAGATTATGAACTCAATGGAATGGAGGCTGCTCTAAACAAACATGAAAAAAGTCTCACTGCATTCACAAAAAAATCATCTAATGAACTAAGGAAACAATTATGTTTCGCAACAAAAACCACTCAAGCTTGTATCCATGAATACGGATTAACTCTTAAAACGGATATGGCTATAAAAAAACCTAAAACAACCCGAAATAAACCTAGTCAAGAGAATATAAAAACTGAATATAAAAGCAGCTTTATTGAATTGAGCGGCCCAGGAAGAAAACTACTTCTTGATGTTATTTTTGATTTAACTCGTTTAACTGAGTACAAATTTGATTTCAATATTGCAATGCACTTACTCCTTGAAGGGTTATCTCGAAGTGCCCAATTTGTTACGAGTGTCATTGCTTTATTTGATTCTACGCACACTCATTTAATAGCAAAATATGAGATAAATAATTCAAGTTCTGACTCAGCAAGCCGTTTTGATTTTGACTTAGTTAACGATATTCCTTTGATTGAAAAACAAGTTATTATTGGTAAAAAATATGTTGAAGCTAGTCAGTATGATTTATTAGATAAATCGAATCTAGCTGATAAACAAAATTGCTACTTAGTTAAATCATTATGGGCACCGCTGATAATCAATAACAAAGTAGTCGGGTGTATTTATGCATCTAACTCAACTAAAGATATAAATCAGTCTCAAAAAAGTGTTTTTAAATTATTGTCTAATCAGTCAAAATCATTATTTTCTAACATTAGTTAATCCAAATCAGGGTATTATTACCAAACATTCTCATTGATATTTTCGTTAGTCACTGCTAACATTTCATTACGTAACAGGTTACATGAATTGTTTTTAGCTTTTTTTTTGATCTTGTTGTCCTTTAAGGTTATATGACAGATTCTAAAAACTGAACTTTAGTCAATGAAATTAGAGGCCTATAATGATATTTTTGGATGATTTGGGTGTGTTGGGTCTTGGTTCTCGTCTTAAACGTTTGAGTGATGTTTATTATCGCCAGATTGATGAAGTCTATAAAAGCGAAAACATTAACGTAAATTCTCGTAGTATTCCTCTTTTACAGCTTTTAAATGAAAATGATTCAATGTCGGTTACAGAATTAGCTAAAGTGCTTGGACAAACACATCCAGCCATTAGTCAAATGAGTAAAAAATTAGAAGATAAAGGGTTAGTTTATCATTTTTGTGATGGCGAAGATGACAGAAAAAGGTTAATAAGTGTAACACCTACAGGATTTGAACTGCTCGATAAATTAGCACCGTTATGGAATGATATTAAAATGATTTTTGGTCGTTTACTAGTCACTTCGGGTGGTAATTTACTGCAAAATATGGAACTGCTAGAACGCCAGTTTGAAAAGCAAAATTTAAATATTAGAATCTCAGATTTAAGAAAAGAAAGACTGACCAATTCGGTTGAGATTATTAAATACGAAGACAAACATGCCAATGATTTTTATCAGCTGAATCGACAATGGCTAGAAAAATATTTTTATTTGGAAGAGCTTGATGAAAAAGTTTTATCTGATCCTTTTAAGCATATTATCAATCCGGGCGGCTTTATAATGATGGCTTGTTTGAATAAAAAAATTGTCGGCACCGTAGCATTGATGGTGAATAATGGGAAGCTATTAGAGTTAACTAAGATGGCTGTTTCGCCAAATTATCAAGGGTTAGGTATTGGTGAGAAACTAGCTAAAGCAGCAATTCAACAATTTGAGGAGGCTGACTTTGATAGTTTGTATCTTGAATCGAACAGACAGCTGGTGCCAGCATTAAATTTATACGACAAATTGGGCTTTAAAGAACAAGAATGTCCGTTTAAACAGCCTCATTACTCGAGAGCTGATATTTATATGGAATACTCCGCCACACCTTGATTAAAAAATGGACTTAAAATTTGATTTATATAGCTAAAGTAGCTATATTTGAGATAATCGGTTATTAGTAAGAATTAAATTAATATGACAGGAACGTCGAATAATTCAAACTTAGATTTATCTATATTAACCTCATTTCAAGCTCTGGAAGCTCTGGAAGACGAGTGGTGTTTATTACACTCTTCATGTATAAAAGCTAATTTAACTAATAGTTTTAGCTTTGTTTACATGGCTTACCAGCATTTCTTATCCACTACGGATACACTTTATTTTATTATCCTGCGAGATTCAAAAAAGGGTTTACTGGTTGGCCTTTTTCCATTTGTAATGACAAATACAAAACAATATGATTTTAATTTTAAAAGTTTGTCATTTATGGGTTTAGCTAAGTTCCAAAGGCCGAACCCACTGATTAATCAAAATTACACAGAAGCATGTTGGGAATTAGTACTTCGTTATACTTTGAAATCAACAAAAGTATGGCAAATGATGGAATTGGGTGGAGAAAGAAAAGCTCCTTTTAAGAAAAGAAACCTACTAGATAGCTTGCGCAACATGATATTTATGAAGCGAACAAAAGATGTTAGCCTTGAGTCTTTTATGCAATTAAAGTCGGATCAACTTAATAACTCAAAGGGGTATTTCATAAAAGATGAAAATAATTTCAAGTTACTGAATGAGTACAATTCCAAAGACGTTAAAAATGAATATGATTTTAAAGTCTTTACCGGTGATGACCTTGACTATTGCTTTAGTCAAATAATGATCCTTTCAACTGAGAATAAAAGCATTGTAAAAAGTGATGCCATAGAATCTAAAAAAGGTTCAGCAACAGAACTCGATTTCACTTCTGATTTTTACCAAAAATATTTTTGTAGAATGGCTTACAAAAATAATCTATCGTTCGGAATGTTAATGCATCGAGGAAAAATTATATCGATCGAAATTGGTTATATAGAAGATAATAGTTTGTATTTAGACTCTAATCTTGTTGATCTTCGTTGGGCAAAAAAACAAGCAGATGTATTGAGCTTGAGCCTATTTTTAAGGCATTATACTGAGAAAGGTTTTTATCGATGTGAATTTCTTTGTGAAGAAGATTCACGTATTCCTTTCCTTAATGCTAAGACTAATCGTATTGAAAACCAAATACTTACAAAAATATGCCTGAAATTTGCTTTCGCTTTTTATATCGATCTTTGTGCAAGAACAAGTCATAAAATGCAATGTAAAATAAAGAAAATGCTTGGTATAAATGTAAACGTGAAAGCTTAATATTATTCGTCAAAATTTACTTTATTGTGAGGTTTTCTTAATACAGTCTTGTAACATCAACGAATAAAGTAACAGACTGACCCGGTTGCAAATATTTGTTTCTAGATAAAAGACGATTCCATTTTTGTATTTTGTTAATGCTAGTGTTGAATTTACTCGCAATTCTAGCAAATGAGTCGCCGTTTCTTACCATGTAATGAATTTTTTTTAGCTTTTGCTTCTTACTCATTTTACTATCAGTCGCGGTTAAACTGGCATATTTCTTAGTGTCTGTTATCCATAAAACAAGCGTTTGTCCAATTTTTAACGGATCACGAGGCGCCATATTATTCCATTTAGCAAGACTTCTAAGGTTAACTTTATAGTGTCTTGAGAGTGTCCAAAAAGAGTCACCTGATTTAACTTTTATTTTTAATTTTTTTCCTTTGCGTTTCTTTTGATGCTTAGCTAGCAAACGCTGTTGATTACTTTTAATGTATTTTGAACGGTTTGTAGATGCTTTAGGGATGAGCAAAGTTTTACCTTCTCGAATACTATTTCCTTTAATGTTATTCGTTGTTCTTAATAATTCAACGGTTGTTGAGTTTTTGCTAGCAATTCGATTTAAGCTATCGCCCGGTTTTATTTTATATCGTTTAAATTCAATTCGTTCCTTGACGGGTATATTTTTTAAGTTTTTTTTAAACAAATCGACTTTGCTGATTGGCAGTAAAATAAAATGTGGTCCCGATGGATGCGTTGCCCAGCGGTTAAACGCTGGGTTAAGCTGATAAAAATCAGACATCTTTTGTTCGCTAAGATCGGCTATTAAGCTAAGGTCAATCTGACTCTCAGTGCTAACTCGATGAAAATAGGGTTGGTTAGCTACAAAACTCCAATTAGATTCGTTTTCTTCAACTTCTGATTGTTCTTTAATTGCTTGATTTAATAAATCAGCTAAAGCTAAAAGTTTAGGTACGTATGCTTTTGTTTCTTTGGGTAAATTTAACGACCAAAAATCAGTCGCTTTGCCTATTTTTTTATTTCGCCTAATCGCCTTTCTAACATTACCTTCACCTGAGTTATAGGCTGCTAATGCGTGAAGCCAATCGCCTTTAAATCGTTTGTTTAAATAAGTTAAATAATCAAGTGCCGCGAGAGTCGATAAATAAACGTCACGTCTGCCGTCATACCACCAGTTTTGCTTTAAACCATAGCTCTTACCGGTCGCTGGAACAAATTGCCACATGCCTGCCGCTCGGCCATGTGAATAGGCAAACGGGTCAAATGCACTTTCAACAATTGGTAGTAATACGAGTTCCATGGGGAGTTGACGCTTCTCTATTTCTGTAACAATAAAATAAAGGTAAGGGCTAGAACGTTTTGAAACTCGTTTTAAGTAGCTAGGATGTTTTGCGTACCAAGATCTTTGAGCATCAAAACGGTTATTTGATGGGATAGCCATTTTCAATTGAGACGCAACTCTCGGCCATAAGTCGGTATATGACTCAGGATCGATTGACGCCCCTTCAATTAAGCAAATACCTAATTGGGCTTCCTCTTTAATAGACTTATCAACCATATCAATACTTTCGACTAAAGAACTTCCGCTTACTTTGAACATAGAGGGAATTTGAGCACAGGAGGTGTTAAATAGCAGTAAAGCCCAAATAATAAAGGTTTGTTGATGTTTAATTTTCAAGTTTTAATATTCCAAAGAAAAGTCTATTGACACGTGAATTAACTAATAAGATGTCACCTTAAACGCAGATAATTCGGACAAAGTGATACAAATACTATTTTTTATGACGATGTTTGTCAATTATAGTTCCCAAGTATTTAAGTTCTCAAGTGTATTAGCTCTTAAGGTTCTTGTTCACAAGTGTTTTGAAGGCTTCTAGGTTTTAATGTATTTTAGTCTTATTGATTCTCACTTTAAGAATAAACTGATGAATTCAAAATTAGCAGACTTTTCTTTTGTTCCAGCGTAATTTTCTAAGTTCTGCTTGAAAAGAATCAAATTTCTCTGCGATCAAAGGTATTACCAATTGCTTATTAATTACCGCTATCCGCTTATTTGTTTTTATGCACTGTTTCTTTTTTTGTTTGTTGTATTGAACTTGTTGTTTGTTAATCGATTTGGATATTGAAGAGAATATTACTTTTGAGCTGTGCCACTTAACGGATTGCACATTAGGTTTCATTTTAAAGTCTGCTCTACGGGCATTAGCACCATTATTATCGAAGTGGATTTTGCCTGCACTATCTGTCCATTTATAAATAGCCGCTTTGCATGGTGCTAACAATATGAATAACAGCGCGATCAATAATAATTTCAAAAATTTCATAAACGTCCTTGTTTAGTGAGTGTTGACTTTGTCTCTAGCCATTTCATCCATTGAATCTATATTACATTTATTAGCAATGTAATATCTGTAGCAGGCTTCCGGTAGTAATGTAAGAAATAGCCCTAATTATTGTAGGATATAGCTTAGTTATATCTTGCTAAATTGATTACTGGTTTTAATCGAATTTTATGGTTACAATTCTTTTTTTACACCAAGTCGAGCAAAATTATTATGTCAGAGAATAACCAGAATCAAGCTACTGAATTATCTACAGCCGATAAAATCAAATCTCAAATAGATGCAAACAAAATTATTATTTATATGAAGGGATCACCAGAAGCGCCGCAATGTGGTTTTTCTGCTCAAACTTCGCAGGCTCTAATGGCATGTGGAAAAGAATTTTCGTACGTTGATATTCTCCAAAATCCTGATATACGAGCTGAATTACCTAAAATAGCTAATTGGCCAACTTTTCCGCAACTTTGGGTCAATCAAGAATTGATTGGTGGTTGTGATATCGTAATGGAAATGCAAGCAAACGGCGAATTAGCTGAATTAATAAGTGCCGTATAGTTACACTAATCCTGCTTTCAGCAAATAAGGTTGACCTTTTCTAGGTTAGTCTTATTTGGCTTAAAACTAATCTAAATCTATATTCTTACAAGTTCACTCTTAACTTTAGACTCGATATTATTACGAATTTTAGTTCCAATTTAATAGTGAGATTTCAATTTTAAGCGCATAATTTTCTGCTAAATAATAAAAACTCAAACTCAAACTCAAAC
>Ga0307492_10000438_pt1 | contig 17755 bp, 12 predicted proteins | sample SI3LmetaG_FD_202365 | JGI IMG/M metagenome (GOLD analysis project Ga0307492, IMG submission 202365) | Sea-ice brine microbial communities from Beaufort Sea near Barrow, Alaska, United States - SI3L | ecosystem: Environmental > Aquatic > Marine > Coastal | place: USA: Alaska | collected 2017-05-06 | reverse complement strand
GTACATTAATATCTAATGCAGAATCTCCTAAAACTAATCCTGTTAAACCTCCAGTTACGAATGTAGAAACTAATCCGATAGAGAATAACATGGCGGGATTCAACTGTAAATTCCCTTTCCACAAAGTAGTGATATAGTTAAATGCTTTTACAGCAGATGGAATTGCAATTAATAAGGTTGTAAATGTAAACACAGATCCTAAAAATGGATTCATTCCTGAAATAAACATATGGTGACCCCAAACAATTGTAGATAAAAATGCAATTGCCATAATAGAACCAATCATTGCTCTATAACCAAAAATTGGTTTACGAGAATTGGTTGCTATAATTTCTGAGGTGATACCTAATGCTGGTAACAATACAATATATACTTCTGGGTGTCCTAAGAACCAAAATAAGTGTTCAAATAAAACAGGTGATCCTCCTTGATAATGTAAAACTTCTCCACTTATAAAAATATCTGATAAATAGAACGATGTTCCAAAACTTCTATCAAAGATTAATAATAACACTGCAGATAATAATACTGGGAATGATACAACACCAATAATAGCTGTAACAAAAAATGCCCACATTGTTAATGGCAATCTTGTCATGTTCATTCCTTTTGTTCTTAAGTTGAAAATTGTAACGATATAGTTCAAAGATCCAATTAAAGAAGAGGCAACAAATATTGCCATTGATACTAACCATAAAGTCATTCCTAATCCAGAACCAGGAATTGCTTGTGGTAAAGCACTTAATGGAGGGTAAATTGTCCACCCTGCAGAAGCGGGTCCAGCTTCAACAAATAAAGAGATTACCATGATGACACTAGAAATAAAGAATAACCAGTAAGAAATCATGTTTAAGAATCCTGAAGCCATATCTCTAGCTCCAATTTGCAATGGAATTAGTAAGTTAGAAAATGTACCACTTAATCCTGCTGTTAAGACAAAGAATACCATAATAGTACCATGTATTGTAACCAAGGCTAAATACATATCTGGGTCCATTACTCCATCCGTTTGATGCGTTCCTAAAAAAGCTTCAATTATTGTAAATGATTTTTCTGGCCATGCGATTTGCAAACGAAATAACATTGACATAAACACTCCAATGATTCCCATAAATATACCAGTTACTAAAAACTGCTTAGAAATCATTTTGTGATCTTGGCTAAAAATATATTTAGTTACAAATGTTTCTTTATGATGATGATCTGACATATATTATTTTTTATTGTCTAATTTAAATACCTTATTTAACCGCTAATTCTTCTCCTAATGATGGTTGTTCTCCATACCACTTGTCAAAAGTTTCTTCTTCTACAACAACAATTTTCATTTGCATGTTGAAGTGAGATGCACCACAAATTTTATTACATAACAAGATATAATCAAACTCGTAAGGGTCTTCTCCTTTTTCTTTACGTATTTCATTAATCACAGTTGTTTTAGCAACAACTTCTGATTGCACTCTCATTTCTTCTGTAGTAAATTTTGGGGTAAAACCAAATTCTGTAACCATACCAGGTACACAGTTCATTTGCGCTCTAAAGTGAGGCATATACGCTGAGTGTAATACGTCTTGAGAACGGAATTTAAAAATAACTTTACGTCCTTTTGGTAAATACATTATTGGAGAAATAGCAGATAATTTCTTATCATCCTGTGCATTTAAATCACTCATATCAACACCCATTGTGTTAATACCTTTAATGTAGTTTACGTTTCCTCTACCTAAAGCATTATCATCTCCAGCATAACGTGCTTCCCATGCAAACTGTTTCGCATACACTTCAATAACTAATGGATCTTCTGCATCAGATAAATCCATAATGTTATTCCACTGCCACATTCCATATCCAATTAAAACAACCAATACTACAGCTGGTGTAATTGTCCAAATTACTTCAAGCTTGTGACTATCTGCATAAAACAATGCTTTGTTTTCTTTCTTACCTCTGTATTTATATGCAAAATAGAATAATATAAATTGCATGATGAATTGTACAACACCAATTAAAATAAAAGTAATATTGAATAAGTTGTCATCATGTTCTCCTTCAATAGAAGCAGATTCTGGTAACATTAATACATTCATGTAAATTAAGCAATAAATCATCATTGCATAAAAGAATGCTGTAAACCAAAGAAATAATTTCCCTTGTATGTCATTATCTTTGTCTGTAGCAATTACGGATCTAAAATTTAGAATTCTAGTGATTTGCCAAAAGCTTACACCTATTGCAACAGCTATAAAAATATAAAATAAAGCTAGCATATTATTTTGTCTTAATTAAGTTATTAATGATGATTTTCTTCTCCTTCGTGTTCAATATTGTAATAATGGAAATGCTCACTTTCATGTAAAAATGGATTTCCTTTTGCCAGCGTTGGTGCTTTTGCAAATGCGCGAAAGGTTACAAAGATAAATAGTCCGATAAAAAATGCTATTGCACTTAATTCTGGAATACCAATAAACCATTGATCACCTACAGTAGCTGGCATAATCATTACAAAGACATCAATGTAGTGTCCTGCTAAAATTACCAATCCTCCAATAACAACAAACCAAGGCTTGCTCTTATAGTCACTATTTATTAATAATAATATTGGGAACACAAAGTTCATAACGACCATCCCTAAGAATAGGCCTTTATATTCGTTAAATCTTACGATAAAATAGACAGTCTCTTCAGTCATATCTGCATACCAGATTAACATAAATTGTGCAAACCATAAATAGGTCCAGAATACAGAGAAACCAAACATGTACTTCGCTAAATCATGAATATGACTATCATTTACAAATGGTAAATGTCCTTTTGCTCTTAAATAAATCGTTACAAATGCAATAACAGTTAATGCACTCACTAACATTGTTGCTAAAACATACCATCCAAATAATGTAGAGAACCAGTGTGGGTCTAACCCCATAATCCAATCCCAAGACATCATAGATTCAGTAATAAAAAAGAATACTAAAAAGACGATTGAAGCATGGTAATTTTGCTTGTATGTTTTGTTTCCATCATTAGCAGTATCTTCTTTAATAGAATTCTTTCTAATGAAAAAACGATATGCATTCCATCCTAATAAATATACAACAGATCTAATCGTCCAGCTTGGTACATTTAACCACCATTTCTTTCCATCAATAATTGCATCGTAATTTGGACTTAAAGGATCAACAGTTCCTTCAGCCATCCATACAAATAAATGGTTTAAATGTCCTGCGGAAGTCATAATAACTACAAACATTAAAATACTTGCAGGTACAATATTAGCCGTAATTGCTTCCATCACTCTAAAAAGAACGATAGACCAACCAGCTTGCGCAACTCTTTGAATTGCATAAAAAGCCAATACTAATAACGAAATTCCTAAAAAGAAAAATAACGCTACATAGGTTGCTGCCCATGGTTTATTTTGTAATGCATGTAAAACATGTTCTGCATGTTCATCATTTGCATGAGAATCTGCTGTTTCATGTGCTTCTGCTTTTACTTCTTTATGTGCATCTTCTGTAGCATGTGCATCCGTTTTTGTTTCACTATGATCTGCTACTGCTCCATGACTATCATGCTGACTTGCCAAAATTGCTTTCGCATCGTCTAATGTTTTTGGAGCGCTAAAAAAGCTATATCCAACACCCAAAGCTCCAATAATCATTAAAGCAATTGAGAATGTTTTTAATTTACCTGAGAATTGATACATATCTTTTAATTCTATCTTTTAAAAACTTATTTTAATAAATCGTTTCTTAGTTTCTCTACATAGTGAACCACTTGCCAACGCTCTTCTGTTCTTAACTGAGAAGCATGAGAACCCATAATTCCTCTTCCATACATAATTACATGATAGATACTCCCTTCTGTAATCGCTCTATCTTTATAATTAGGTACTCCACTAAATTTTTCTCTTTGTGCTAAGACACCGTTTCCGTCACCTTTTGTTCCGTGACATGTTGCACAGTATATAGCATATAGTTTCTTACCATTATCTAAATGTGCATCCGTTGCAGCAATTGGAGATTTCAATTCCTCTAATGCAGTCGTATACCCATCATTTGTATTTGGATTTTCGTAAGGTACTTGACCTCTTGCAATAGTTCCTTCTACTGGTTTTAGGTTAGAACCATTTATGTTGTCGTTTAACCCGTTACTACCATTTGCCTCATAAGGAACAGGTACATACATATCTGGCATGTATTGTGAACTTCTAGTACGTTTGTCTCCACAAGAAACAATTGTTACAAGTGCGACTAAAGCGAAAATTATTTTTGTTAAATTCTTCATCGTCTCTTTATTAATGCTTTTCTACTATGTTAATTTCTACGGCTCCAGTTTCTTTTAATAAGGCTGTTAATTCTTCTTCATTATCATGAACAGGAATTTCCATTAAGAAATGATCATCTGTAGTTCTTGGATCTGGATTTTCTGCTTTTTTAAATGGCCATATTCTACTTCTCATATAAAAAGTAATTACCATTAAGTGGGCTGCGAAAAACACGGTTAATTCAAATATAATTGGCACGAATGCTGGCATATTTAACCACCAAGAAAAGTTAGGTTTCCCTCCAATATCTTGTGGCCAATCTTGAATCATCATGTAGTTTGTCATCCAAACAGCAACTCCTAAACCTAATACTCCATACATAAATGCAGCAATTGCTAAACGAGTTGGAGCTAACCCCATTGCTTTGTCTAGTCCGTGAACGGGAAAAGGACAAAATACTTCTTCGATATGATGATGTGCTTCTTTTACTTTCTTAACAGCGTCAAGAACAACTTCATCATCATTATAAAATGCGTGTATAACTTTATTGCTCATGATTTCCGTCTCTTAGTTTTTTATAATTCTCTCCTGAAGATTTCAAGATTGTTTTTACTTCTGCTTGTGCAATTACAGGGAAAGTTCTTGCATATAATAAGAACAATACAAAGAAGAATCCGATGGTTCCAATAAAAATACCAACATCAACAAACGTTGGCTCAAAACGCCACCAAGTAGATGGTAAATGTCCTTTACTTAATACAATTGCGATAATATCAAAACGCTCAAACCACATTCCGATGTTAATTGCGATAGAAATAATGAAAGACCAAATAAAACTTCTTCTTACTTTCTTAAACCATAAAAATTGTGGAATAATAATGTTGAAGGTAATCAATGACCAGAATGCCCAAGCATAAGGTCCAGTTGCTGCTCCAACAGACATGTATGTGTAATTCTCATAAGGAGAACCTGTATACCAAGCGATAAAGAACTCTGAAGCGTATGCTACAGCTACAATACCACCAGTTAATATAATTACAATATTCATATACTCTACGTGTAAACGAGTAATGTAATCTTCTAAGTTTGTTACTTTACGCATAATCCCTAATAACGTTTGTACCATTGCAAATCCAGAAAAGATTGCTCCTGCTACGAAATATGGAGGGAAAATTGTTGAGTGCCATCCTGGGTTAATAGATGTTGCAAAGTCCATCGATACAATTGTATGTACAGAAAGTACTAATGGTGTTGCCAAACCTGCTAACACTAAAGATACTTCTTCAAAACGTTGCCAATCTTTTGCTCTACCAGACCAACCGAAAGATAATAATGAATAGATTTTCTTTTGGAAAGGCTTAACTGCTCTATCTCTAATCATTGCGAAATCAGGTAATAAACCTGTCCACCAGAAAACTAATGATACAGATAAATAGGTTGAGATTGCAAATACATCCCATAATAATGGCGAGTTAAAGTTTACCCATAATGATCCAAATTGATTTGGAATAGGCAATACCCAATATCCCATCCAAGGACGTCCCATGTGAATGATCGGGAACAATCCTGCTTGGAATACGGCAAAAATTGTCATTGCTTCTGCAGAACGGTTAATTGCCATTCTCCATTTTTGACGGAATAGCAGTAATACTGCAGAGATAAGCGTACCGGCGTGACCAATACCAACCCACCATACAAAGTTAGTAATATCCCAAGCCCATCCAATGTTCTTGTTCAATCCCCAAACTCCAATTCCAGTTCCTACAGTATAAAAGATACATCCAAACCCCCATAACATTGCTGCTAAAGAAATATAAAATGCTATATACCAGTTTTTATTAGCTTGACCTTCAATTGGCTTCGCTATGTCTTCGGTAATATCATGGTAACTTTTAGTACCTAATATTAATGGTTCCCTAATGGGTGCTTCGTAATGAGACATCTTATACCTTAAATTTTAATTACGCTTCGTTTGTATTATTCACTTTTACTTGATACACTACATTTGGTTTTGTACCGATGTAATCTAACACGTGAAAAGCTCTTTTATCTGCTGCTAAATGAGAAACAGCGTCGTCTGTATTATTTACATCTCCAAATACAATTGCTCCTGTTGAACAAGCAGATGAACATGCTGTAGAGAACTCATCTTTCTCAACTTTTCTACCTTCTTTTTTTGCTTTTAAGATGGTAGCTTGCGTCATTTGAATACACATAGAACATTTTTCCATAACCCCTCTAGAACGAACTACAACATCTGGGTTTAACACCATTTTACCGTATTCATCATTCATGTTAAAGTCAAATTCATCATTATTACTGTAGTTAAACCAGTTAAAACGACGCACTCTATATGGACAATTATTTGCACAGTATCTTGTTCCTACACAACGGTTATATGCCATTTGATTTTGACCTTGACGACCGTGAGAAGTTGCCGCTACTGGACAAACTGTTTCACATGGCGCTTTGTTACAATGTTGACACATCATTGGTTGGAATGCAACCGTAGGATTTTCTGCTTCTGTTTCTATTGTTGCAAATAAGTCTCCACCGCTTAATTCAAGGACTTTCTCAGCATATTGTCTTTCGATATCCTTCCCTGCAATCTTTGGAAATTTAGCAGCAAACTCTTGCATTGTAATTTTCCCTTCTTTTGAACCTACCTCAGCAACTTCAGAAGAATAATATCTATCAATACGCAACCAGTGCATATCTCTACCAACTCTTACTTCACTTTTACCAACAACAGGAACATTGTTTTCTGCATGACATGCAACAACACAGGCTCCACATCCAGTACAAGATGTTAAGTCGATTGATAAATTAAAGTGATGACCAACACTTCTATCGTGCTTGTCCCAAAGATCAACAGAATTTGCTTCTACTTCTTTGTGATTTAAAGAAGCTGATGCAGATTTATTCCAAGTCTGTTTTGGATCTACACTACTTGTTACTTCTTCTAGAGTTGCTTGCTTTAAGATATCGTTTCTACCAGCAATTGTTTTTTGTACTTGTGTACAAGCAAACTCGTGAGTTTTACCAACTTTCTCGATAGAAACCCCTGTTTGAATATTATTTGCATTGATATATAAAGGATATGCATTTACCCCAACTACCATTGCATCTTTTAAATTTTGTTGTCTACCATATCCTAATGCCAATCCAATAGAACCTTTTGCTTGTCCTGGTTGAATCATAACTGGAATATTAGATACTGTTACTCCGTTTACAGTTATAGTCGCATATTGACCATTGATAGCTCCATTGTCTTTTACTGGATTAGAGAAACCTAATTCTCTAGCATCTGGCATAGACATCGTAATGTAGTTATCCCAAGCAGCTCTTGTTAATGGATCTGGTAATTCTTGTAACCATGGATTGTTTGCTTGTTTACCATCTCCTAATGCAGTAGATGTAAATAAGTTTAATTCCATTGCTGATGGTTTTGTAGCTCTTTTTAATGCAGAAGCTGCCGCAGCAACATCTACAGATTTAGCAGAAACAGTTGTTGAAACTGTTTTAGTAAAAGTTCCATCATGTAATGCTTGATTCCATGATTGACCACCTAATATATTTGAAGCCCAAAAAGCTTTTAAATAATCGTAGTAAGAAGTTGAGTTATCAGACCATTTTAATAATACGTCTTGTAATTGACGTGAATTAAATAATGGTTGAATCGTTGGTTGTACTAAACTATATACACCAGCCTTCAAAGAAACATCACCCCAAGATTCTAAATAATGAGAAGCTGGCAATGCAAATTCAGCAATACTAGCAGTTTCATCATTTTGATCAGACAATGCTACAGATAATTTTAACTTACTAATCGCTCCTTTTACATCTTTAGCAGCTGCTAAAGAATATGCTGGGTTTACATTATAAGTAATTAATCCTTTTAACGATCCAGATTTTAAATCTGCTACTAATTGAGCAACATCTGCATCATTACCTTGTCTTATATTATTCGTTGTATCTACGTCCATAACATCACTACTTAAAGCGTTGTTAATTGCCATAGCAACTATTTGTGCGTTCTTATCGTTCAATCCAGTTACAACAACTCCTTTAGAACCAGCTTTCTTTAACTGATTTGCTGCTGCTTTAACAGCGGCATCTGCTTGGGTTGTGTTTGAAGGAATAGTAGCTCCTGTAAGAGCATTGTATAAATTGATTAAAGCAAATACTTGTTCAGATGGTTTTACAATCACCCTTTTATCAGAATTTGCTCCAGTTAATGACATGTTAGATTCAAACTGAATATGACGAGACATTTTTCCTATTTCAGGCTTTCTACCTGCAACATAACTTTTATCGTAACCACCTTGCCAATCTCCTAAGAAATCTGCTCCAATAGAAACAATCACTTCTGCTTTATCAAAACGATATGTTGGTAAAGAACGAGTTCCGTAGATTGCTTCAAATGCATCTAAAGCTCCAGATTCTGAAACTGCATCATACACAACATGTTTTACGTTTGGATACACAGCAATAAACTCAGAAATAATTTTCTCAGTTGATGGACTTGCTAAAGACCCTGTTAACAAAACAACAGATTCGTTATTCGCTTTTAAGTCGTTCAGTTTCCCTACTATCTTTGTGTCAGCAGCATCCCAAGTTAAAAAAGACTCTTTATTTTGAGGCTCTTTTAATCTAAGTTGACTATCATATAAAGACAAAACAGATGCTTGAACACGAGCATTCGTAGCTCCATTAGCATCTTTGTTAGGTCTCACTAAAATAGGACGACCTTCTCTTGTTTTAACTAAAATATTTGCGAAATCATACCCATCTGCAATTGTTGTTGCGTACCAATCTGCAACACCAACTGTAATATCATCTGGTTTTACTACATACGGAATTGATTTTCTAACCGGTCCTTCACAGGCAGCTAATGAAGCAGCTGCTGTTGTAAAACCAACGTATTTTAAAAAATCTCTTCTTGATGTAGATGACGCGTCTAAAGTTTCTTTATCTCCTAAAAACTCATCTGTTGGAATTTCTTCTACAAATTCAGTTTTACTTAGCGTTTCAACAATAGAACTTCCTCTCAGTTCCTCAACACTTTGCCAGTATTTTTTGTTTGAAGCCATTTATATTTATTTATTTAATGATTGAACGTTTTAATTTTCAATCTTTTAATTTTTAATTTTTTGAATTAGTAATGACACTTACCACATTCCTTACCTCCTAATTGAGCAACTGTAACAGACTCAACTCCATACTTCTTAGATAACTGCTCGTGGATTTTTGTGTAATATGGATTACCTTTTAAATCTACTTTGGTTTCTTTATGACAATCAATACACCAACCCATCGTTAATGGAGAGAATTGATACACTTCATCCATAGTCTCAACTGGACCATGACATGTTTGACATTTTAAACCTCCAACAGTTACGTGTTGTGAGTGATTAAAATATGCAAAGTCAGGTAGATTATGTACTCGTATCCATTTAACTGGCTGTGTGTTTCCTGTATATGCTAAATTATCAGCATCCCATCCAGCAGCTGTATATAACTTCTGAATTTCTTTATCTAATTCTGCTTTACCCATATTCATAGAAGCAATCTTCGTATCATCAGAAACTTCAGAAATATTCATATGACAGTTCATACAAACATTTAATGAAGGTATTCCAGATGTTTTACTATGCTTTGCAGAAGAGTGACAATATTGACAATCTATCTTATTATCTCCAGCATGTATAGCATGTGAAAATGCGATTGGCTGAATAGGTTGATAATCTTGATCAACACCTATTTGAGATAATGCACTAAACAATACATATGCAGTTGTAAGTGCTAAGAATATCACAAGCAATACATGTAAAAATGTATTTCTTTTAAACCCAACCCATAACTCTTGTAAGTTACCTATTACACCTGGTGTTTTTGGAGCTCCTTTTAATTCACTAATAACTTTTAATAAGCTAGAAATGATTAAGATTCCAACAATAATAACACTTATTAAGAGATACGTCAACCAAGGTGAAGCTTCTTTAGCAACAGCAACATCCGTTGCTACAGCTCCCGGTTTTACAGGGTCTCCAACAGTTGTGTAATAAATAATATCTTCGATATTTTTATCTGTTAACGCAGGAAAAGCAGTCATTGCCGACCCGTTATATTCATTAAAAATTGCAATTGCATCTGCATCACCAGACGCTCTTAATGCATTGTTATCTTTAATCCATGATTTTAACCAATCCTCTTCTCTTCTATCGGCAACCTTTCCTAAAGCTGGACCTATGAATTTCTTATCAAGCTTATGACAAGAAGAACAAAGAGATTTAAACAATTTTCTACCTTCTTTTTGTTGTTCAGCATTCACAGCATCTTGTGCCTGAATAGAGAAACTCATTGTAAAAATTAAAAGGAAAGTAAAACTTTTAAGTAGTAATCTGGTTAATTTACTGTGTTTATCCACACTTCTCATACTATAAAATATAAATTTTCTATCTAGTTTGGCGCTTAATAATAATTCAAAACCTACAAAAACGAGCCTTTGAACAGCTTTACAAAAGTAGTATTTATCTCTAAATTTTGAAATGCTAATAGAATGTTAATTCTTAATTTATATCAATTCTAAATAAACACAAATACTAATCTTGTTTAAAACAAGTTGTTACTTTTGTACAAAAGTATTTAAACCATGAAATTAAAGTCAATTTTTACACATTTTTTAGTTGTTATTTGCTTAGGAACACTAAGTATTAGCGCACAAACTACAGCTAGCAAAGAGGTTAACTCATTAATAACAAAGAAACGAAAATTCAATAAAGAGAATGGTTACGGTTTCAGAATTCAGTTGTTTTATGGGTCAGAGACGAACGCTAAAACTGAATTAAAATCATTTAAGATAAAATTTCCAAGCATCAAAACATATATTGACTACTCTAACCCTCCATATTGGAAATCTTTAGTTGGTGATTATAAAACAAGACTTCAAGCGGACAAGATATTAAATGACATTAAGATAAAATTTCCATCTGCGATTGTAGTTCCTAGATAAAGAAAGGCAATTTTACAGCATAAAAAAAAGGAGCGATACATCGCTCCTTTTTTTTATATATACTATTGAAATTTTCTTATTTCAATTTCTTTTTTACTGCTATTTCATGATATGCTTCAATAACATCTCCTTGTTTAATATCATTGTATCCTTTAATTTGAATACCACAATCATATCCTTTAGCAACTTCTCTTACATCATCTTTAAAACGTTTTAAGGCTTCTAAATTACCAGAATGGACAACAATCCCTTCTCTAATAATTCTAATCATAGAGTTTCTCATGATTTTACCAGACATTACCATACATCCTGCAATGTTACCAATTTTAGAGATTTTATAAACTTCCCTAATCTCAACATTACCTGTAATTTCTTCTTTCATGTCTGGAGAAAGCATTCCTTCCATTGCGTCTTTCAAGTCATTGATTGCGTCATAGATAATTGAGTAGTGTCTAATATCTACTTCTTCTTTATCCGCAACCGATCTTGCATTTCCTTGTGGACGAACATTAAATCCAATTACAATTGCATCAGATGCTGATGCTAATAATACATCAGATTCTGTAATTGCTCCAACTCCTTTATGAATAATATTTACTTGAATTTCTTCAGTAGATAATTTCTGGAAAGAATCTGTTAATGCTTCTACAGAACCATCTACATCTCCTTTTAAGATAATGTTTAATTCTTTAAAGTCTCCTAACGCAATTCTTCTTCCAATCTCATCTAACGTTAATGTTTTCTGAGTTCTTACAGATTGCTCACGTTGTAATTGAGAACGTTTAGATGCAATTTGTTTTGCTTCTCTTTCGTCTTCGAAAACGTTGAATTTATCTCCAGCTTGTGGCGCTCCATCTAAACCTAAAATTGATACTGGAGTTGATGGGCTTGCAACTTTTAAGTTGTTTCCTTGATCATCGAACATAGCTCTAACTTTACCACTATGCTTACCAGCTAACATATAATCTCCAATTTTTAATGTACCCGATTGTACTAAAATTGTAGAAACATATCCTCTACCTTTATCTAATAAAGCCTCAACAACAGCTCCGTTCGCTAATTTGTTTGGATTTGCTTTTAATTCTAAAAGCTCAGCCTCTAATAAAACTTTTTCTAATAATTCTTCAATACCTTGTCCTGTTTTTGCAGAAATCTCTTGTGACTGAATCTTACCTCCCCAATCTTCAACTAATAAATTCATAGCTGATAATTGCGTTTTTACATTGTCTGGGTTTGCGTTTGGCTTATCAACTTTATTGATTGCAAAAATAATAGGAACTCCTGCTGCTTGCGCATGACTAATTGCTTCTTTTGTTTGCGGCATCACATCATCATCAGCTGCAACTACAATAATAACTAAATCTGTAACTTGAGCTCCACGAGCACGCATTGCTGTAAAAGCCTCGTGACCTGGAGTATCTAAAAATGCTATTTTCTGATCTCCAACCTTTACAGAATACGCACCAATATGTTGTGTAATTCCTCCAGATTCTCCTTCAATAACATTTGCTTTTCTAATATAATCTAATAAAGATGTTTTTCCATGATCTACGTGACCCATTACCGTAATAATTGGCGCACGAGTTTCTAAATCCTCTTCATTATCTTCAATGGTAACAATTGCTTCTTCTACTTCTGCACCAACAAATTCTACCTTATAATTGAATTCTTCTGCAACAATAGTTAATGTTTCAGCATCTAAACGCTGATTCATCGTTACCATCATTCCAAGAGACATACATGCAGAAATAACATTAATTACTGGCACATCCATCATTGTAGCAACTTCACTTACCGTAACAAATTCTGTTGCTTTTAAAATCTTGTTATCTGCAGCAGCTATTTCTTGATCTAAATCTGACTGCTGACGGTGTTGATCTCTTTTATCTTTACGATATTTTGCTCCTTTACCTTTATTAGATTTCCCTTGAAGTCTTTCTAATGTTTCACGCACCTGTTTTTGTACCTCTGCCTCTGTTGGTTCTTCTTTTTTAACCGCAGGTCTTACAGGACCTCTTGGTTTAAATCCACCTCTAGTATTTCCTGCTGGACTTCTTCTTGGCGCATTTGCTCCAGCTCCTCCAGGGTTATTTCTATTGTTATTTGCAGGCTTTACAATTCTCTTTCTTTTCTTCTTAGCATCATTAGCAGCAGTACTACCTGCAGCTTTTGGTTCTGGCTTTTTCTTCTTTGGTCTTTCAAATTGCTTTAAATCAATTTTCTGTCCTGTTATTCTTGGCCCATCAAGTTTCTTGTACTGAGTCGTCAATTTCTCTGCGTTCTCTACATTTACTTCTGGCTCTTCAATATTTTTAGCTTGTTTTGCTGGCTTAACAACATTTTTCTTAACGGCTTCTTTCTCAATAGGAGCTTGAACCTTAGGCTTAGCAGGTGCTGTCTTCTCTATTTTAGTTTCTACCGTTTTTTCTTGAACAACTTCTACCTCTTTAACAGCAGCAGGAACAGGAGCATCTTCTTTTACCTCCACTACCACTTTCTCTTTAATCGGTTCTGCAACTTTTTCAATTGGTTTTTCAACAATTTCTTTTTTACCAGATAGTGTATCAATATCAATTTTACCAACTGTTTTTATCTCTAGCTTTTCTGCTTTAGCTTTTAAAACTTCTCTTTTAGCTTCTTCTTCTAAACGTTTTTTATCTTGTTTAGCTTCCAATTCTAGACGCATGGCTTCTTTTTCCTTTCTCTTCTCTTCTCCTACCTCTTTTGAAGCTGCCTTCTTCGTTTTGTCTGTCTGAAAACCATCAAGTAATACTTGATATATTTCTCCTGATATTTTGGTAGTAGGACGTGCTTCTATATCGTGCCCTTTTTTTGATAAATGCTCTACCGCTCTATCTAAAGAAATATTTAATTCTCTTAAAACTTTATTAAGCCTCGTTGTTTTGCCTTCAGCCATATATATTTTTGTTTAGCCTTTAAAGAAAATACACTTTATACACTGTATAGTTATACTCTCCGAATAATTTATAATTGTCCGATTAAAAAATTAATCTTCAAACTCTTCTTTTAATATTTTTTGAATCTCTAGAATTGTTTCCTCTTCTAAATCAGTTCTTTTTAACAATTCTGAAACGTCTTTTTCTAATACGCTTCTTGCTGTATCTAAACCTATTTTCTTGAATTCGTCAATTACCCATCCTTCGATTTCATCACCAAATTCTGTTAATTCAACATCCTCGTCTTCTATTCCTTCACGTTGAACATCAATTTCATAACCAGTCAACTGACTTGCCAATCTAATATTCACTCCGCCCTTACCAATTGCTTTAGAAACCTCTTCTGGTTTTAAAAAGACACTTACACGTCCTTTTTTACCACCAATCACTTCTTCTGCTGGTTTGATCTCCATTGAAACAATTTTTGCTGGACTTAATGCTCTAGCAATAAATAATTGTTCGTTTTTAGTATAATTGATTACGTCAATATTTTCATTTCCTAATTCACGAACAATTCCATGAATACGAGAACCTTTCATACCAACACAAGCTCCAACAGGATCAATTCTATCATCATAAGAATCTACAGCTACTTTTGCTTTCTCTCCTGGTATTCTTGCAACTCCTTCAATTGTAATTAACCCGTCAAAAACCTCTGGAATTTCTTGCTCAAATAATTTTACTAAAAATTCTGGTGAAGTTCTAGATAAAATAATCGCCAATTTTGTTCCTCTTAATTCTACTGATTTAATTACTCCTCTAACAGAATCTCCTTTTCTAAAAAAGTCTGAACGAATTTGTTCGCTTTTTGGCAATACCAATTCGTTCCCTTCATCATCTAATAAGATAACTGCGTTGTGACGAATGTGGTGTACTTCTGCACTATAAATCTCCCCTTCTAAATCTTGAAATTGCTTAAAGATATTAGTACTATCATGTTCTTGAATCTTTGAAATTAAATTTTGGCGTAGTGCTAAGATTGCTCTTCTTCCTAAATCAATTAACTTCACCTCTTCAGATACATCTTCACCAATTTCAAAATCTGGTTCAATTTTCTTTGCCTCTGCTAATTCGATCTCTTCATTATCATCTTCAGAGAATCCATCTGCTACCACAATTCTGTTTCTCCAAATTTCTAAATCTCCTTTATCTGGGTTGATAATAATATCAAAATTATCATCTGATCCAAACTTACGTTTCAATGCAGCTCTAAAAACCTCTTCTAAAATAGACATTAATGTTACTCTGTCTATACTTTTATTGTCTTTAAATTCCGAAAATGAATCAATTAAACCTATATTTTCCATTCAATTCTTATTAAAAAATTATCTTCACTTTTGCCTCTTTTATCTCTTGAAATGCTATTGTTGCAGTTTTTTCAACAGTTACTTTTCCTTTACCAATTGGCTTAGGCTCTCTCGCTTTCCATGTTAAAACGATACTCTCTTCATTCACTTCTTTTAAGGTTCCTTCTACTAATTCTTCATTAGTTTTAACCTTTAATATTCTATTCAGGTTTTTTAGATATTGCCTTTTAACCTTTAGCGACTCCGCGATATCTGGCGAAGTAACTTCTAATGCAAAATCTACGTCCTCTTTCTCAAAATTATTCTCAATAGCTCTATTGATTCGCATACACTCACTTAAAGGAACACCTGAATCACCATCTACAATAATCTGAATTTTATTGTCTTGTGAAAAAGATAGATCAATTAAGAATAAGCTCTCATTCTCTGCTAATGCTTCCTCTAGTAAATCTTGTATTATTTTCTTATCCATTTTAGATATAAAAAGAGGGGCTATTTAGCCCCCTTCATTCTTCTTTTACGTTATTTTCGCTGCAAAGATACTAACTTATTCATTAATACCCAAATAGGTTGGGGTCAATTTTTTTCGTACATTTAAACACCTCTTGTAACTTTTATTAAAAACTTACAACATGAAAACAATTCTAGTTCCTTTAGATTTTTCTATACAGTCAGAGCATGCAATTAAATTAGCTTCAAAAATCGCAAATAAAACAGACATTAAAGTGTTCCTTTTGCACATGATAAAAATGCCAGAGGGACATGTAGACATGAGTTCTGGAAGCCACTTCGGCATTCCACAAAGTATGCATTACATCCAAAAAGCAACAGAAAAAATACTGCATTTAAAAGCACAATTCTTCAACGAATCTATTACTGTAAAATACGCCATTCGTTTTGACCCTCCATATGATGGTATCTTAAAGTTTAGCGCTAGGGTAAAACCAGATTTAATTATTATGGGCTCAAAAGATAAATCTATTATCGATGAACTCTTAGTAGGAGCACTAGCCAAGAAAGTTGCCAAAGAGTCTAAAATACCTATTCTAGCGATCAACAAAGACCCTGAAAATCTAAAAATAAAAGAATTGGTTTTTGTTTCTGACTTTGAAGAAGAAAGCAGAAAATCGTTTGAAGTATTATTAGATTTTACTCAGAAATTTGAAAGCAAAATCCATTTGCTAAATGTAAATACGATGAGTCGATTTAAGAGTACAAAAAAAGCGAAACAAAAAATGAACGCGTTTTTACTCAAGTACAAAAACCCCAAACACTCAATTAACGTCTACAATGACGACTCTGTAGAAAAAGGTGTTTTGAATTTCTCTAAAGAAGTTAATGCAGATCTTATTGCTCTTTCTGCTCATGAAAGAAGTGGGATTTCTAGGTTATTTAACAAAAGTATCAGCAAGAGCATCTCTAGAAAAACACTGAAGCCGGTATTTACTTTCTTTATTTAAAGCCTTTTAGTGAAAAAATTACACATAAAAAAACCCAATCCTTAAAGGATTGGGTTTCATAATGCTTGGTTGGCCTACAAGGACTCGAACCTTGAATGTCGGTACCAAAAACCGGTGTGTTACCAATTACACCATAGGCCAATTGCGGGTGCAAATTTAATTCAAACTTTTAATCCTGCAAACATTTTTTTGCTTTTTTTAATTTTAACAATTATTTATTACAGTAAATTGCTCATAACCACAATATACAAGGCGATTTTTACATATAAAATTAGTAAATTCGCCACACATATTTAAAACTGACTATGACATTATCTACCTATAATAAATGGAATACAATTACTGGATGGATTGTATTTGCAATCGCTTTAATTACGTATGCGCTAACAATGGAACCAACTGTTAGTGCCTGGGATTGTGGCGAATACATTTCAACATCCGTTAAGTTAGAAGTTGGTCATCCACCAGGAGCTCCATTATTTCAAATGCTTGGAGCCTTCTTTGCAATGTTTACTACTGACCTATCTCAAATTGCAAAAATGGTCAACTTTATGTCTGCTTTAGCCAGTGCGTTTACAATTCTGTTTATGTTTTGGACAATTACCAATTTGACTAAAAAAATGACCGCTAAAGAAGATCAATTGTCATTAGGAAGCATAATTGCAATTTTAGGAAGCGGAGTTGTTGGTGGATTAGCCTATACTTTTTCAGATAGTTTTTGGTTTAGCGCAGTAGAAGGAGAAGTGTATGCA
>Ga0307492_10000437_pt1 | contig 17812 bp, 17 predicted proteins | sample SI3LmetaG_FD_202365 | JGI IMG/M metagenome (GOLD analysis project Ga0307492, IMG submission 202365) | Sea-ice brine microbial communities from Beaufort Sea near Barrow, Alaska, United States - SI3L | ecosystem: Environmental > Aquatic > Marine > Coastal | place: USA: Alaska | collected 2017-05-06 | reverse complement strand
TCGTGCAGATGAAGAAGCCGTTCAAGAACATTTTGAGCAACAAGGTAGTGTTGTTTCAGTCCGATTAATGAAAGATCGACGAACTGGAAAAAGGAAAGGTTACGGCTTTGTTGAAATGAATGCTAAAAGTGCAGCTAAGGCAATCAAAAATTTAAACGATTCAACTTTCCAAGAACGGACCTTGAAAGTGAGATTAGCTAAAGAAAAAATTGAAGAAGAGTAGTATTTGTTTAAACATAAAAAAGGCCAGCTTGTAGCTGGCCTTTTTTATTTATGTACCACTGCAATACTATGATTTGCTTTCAGGTTGATATCCTATCGGCAAGTTGCTCACAAGTTTTTGATTGAACTCATTGAAGCGATTAATTGCAGAAATTAAATCTGGCGTTGCCACATCCTCACCAAAATTATTGATCAGTTCATTGATAATATTATCATAAGAATTACTGTCTTCTAGTCTAAGTCTGGACCCATCTAACACATTTAATAGTTTATCAAGATAATCAGCAACAGGTTTAACTGCTTTTGCGGGATCACTGTCCACATTATCACTATCAAATCTAGAAACTGTTTCATAAGCTTTGATAACTGCTGTATTTTCAACTTTTGTTAACTGAAGAGCAAAACTAGATAATTCTTGTTCATCAAAACCTAATTCTAAGGCTTGATTAAAAGCAGTTTCTATATCACCGTTAAAAAACTCTTCAGCTAGTTCATTAGCATCCGCTACTAATTTGCCAATCGCTTTTAGTTCATCCTCATCTAACTCACCCTTAACTGAAAACGAAAAGGTGCTCTCTTGATAAAAAATAGTATTCTGTTGAATTGAATCAGTAGTGGGTCGGGACTTATCAGCTTCATTAATACTGACTTCTGAATCGTCTACCTCAACATTTTCGGGAGGCGCAGTTTGAGCGCTGGAAACTGCAGCATTATTAGCATCTATTGGAACATTTACAGGCTCGGCTACTACAGTTACCGGCTCGGTCACTACAGCTTTTTTATCTAGTTCAGTCTGTTGCGTAACTTGTTGCACCTGTCTTTGACTGAATTCAAATTTTTCAAGATCTTCAAAAGTAATATTTACTGTATCGCCATCACGGGTTCGAATATTCAGTTCACCTGATTCTTGTTTTTCATAAGATATACTGGTGGAATTTACTGTAGATGTAGCTGGTTTTTCTAGGTCTAAAGCTTGCGGATTAAAAATATCACGCTTTAGTCTGGCTATACCGTCTTCAATTAGGCTTTTACTTTGATTGATGCCATTAGTAATTTCTTCATTTAGGAAACCAGCTAAGTCCTGCTCTGCTAATTTTATACCTTTAAGCACTCCAGATGAAGCTTGTTCAAACAAGTTATTTAACTTGTCTTCATCAGCACCCTTGTTTTGAGCATTTTTGATTGCTCCACCCACAAAGTTGAGTACGTTTTTAGCTATTTTTTCGAAATCAAATAGCGATGACTCAGTATTTTTTGTATCAGGCGCAGGTAAATCGGGCTTAACTTTATCGACTTCCAACGTATTGTTTAATGAATTCGTATATATACGCACTCCCAAAGATGTACTGGAACTAAACTGGTCCAGTCTTTGTGAAGTTTGGCTATTTTGCCCGCTAATAGCTTGCTTTAAGCCAGTATCACGCAATTGATTTTGAATACTGTTTTCGTTACCCAGGTGTTGGGGTTTATCACCTAAAAAGGCTTTTAATTGACTAATGTTCATGGCAGATACCTCACTATCCTTATCTTAGCCTATCGACCACCTATCTTTAATACTTTAGTTATATTTGCATAAAAAACATACAACCTAGAATGTTAATCTTTTCTTAAATATTGCAGAATGCGTAAAAACACTTTAACTTGCGCATTTTTATCCCACCGATTAAGGCAATACATGCGGCCCACAGAGATTCAGGCAGACAATTATGTTGAACAGCTGGAAACCAAGGTTAGCGTTCTTAAAGAAAATTTTGCCCAGCATTCGGTGCCTGAATTAGAAGTATTTGCTTCACAGCCATTACATTACAGATTACGTGCTGAATTTCGTCTCTGGCATGATGGTGATGATCTTCATCATGTAATGTTTGATCAAGTAACAAAGCAAAAGTACCAGGTCCATAATTTCCCTCCTGCTAGCAAACTCATCAATGATGTCATGGCAGATTTACTTTTGCTGCTTAAAGGCAACGAAACTGTGCGCAGAAAGCTTTTTCAAATTGACTACTTAGCCACATTGAGCGAAGAAGTCATTGTGTCCTTGCTTTATCACAAAACATTGGATGATGCATGGACAGAGGAAATGCAGAAAATTCGTAGTACTTTAAGAAAAAAATTCCAAATAGATATTATTGGTCGAGCGAAGAAGCAAAAAATTATACTAGATAAAGATTATGTAACCGAAAAACTCACAATCAAGCAACGCAACTTTACGTTTAAACAAATCGAAAACAGCTTTACGCAGCCCAATGCACAGGTCAACATTAATATGATTGAATGGGCACTGGATATTACTCAAAATAGTCAAGGCGACTTACTTGAACTCTATTGCGGTTCAGGAAATTTTTCAGTTCCGTTAGCGCAAAATTTTGAAAAAGTACTGGCAACTGAAATATCCAAGACCTCGGTAGCAGCGGCACAAGATAACATCGTAAAAAATAATATCGACAACCTAAAAATCATTCGTATGTCGAGCGAAGAATTTGTACAAGCACAGCAGGGAGTGCGTGAATTTCGGCGTTTAAAAGGCATTAACTTGGCCGATTATCAGTGTAAAACGGTACTAGTGGATCCACCTCGTTCTGGCTTAGATGAGAGTACGGTGAATATGATTAGTCAGTATGAGAATATTGTATATATTTCATGTAATCCAGACACACTGAAATACAATCTAGATACCTTATTGAATACACACACCATCTCTCGATTTGCGTTATTCGATCAATTTCCCTACACACACCATGTAGAATGTGGCGTTTATATGCAAAAAAAGTAGCAGCTCCTAGGTTGCGGACAGTTAACTCGAAGTTTGTTCAGCTTTAGCTTGCAAGGCACCATTTACGACAAACCTTAATTGAAGTTTTACTCGCTCTGCAACATTAGCCTTTTGTTCATCGGATGCATCCAAGGCTTCAGCTCCAGCACTAAAAACCAATTTAACCATCGCTTCTGCTTGTAAATTAGCAATGTTATATGGCAAGCCCGTGGTCGATATAGTGTAATCAGTCAGTTCTACATTAAAGTGTTTTATTTCCCGTAATACAGCGGCTCTAAAGGCCATTGATGTGCCTGTATGCTCTCGCAACAACAAACGAAAAACATTATTATTAGCGTTGATAAATTCCATAAAGGTATCCACTGAGGTATTAATTACACCGCCACCGGAAGCAATCCTTACTCTGGCTTGGCGCATTAACTGACGCAAAGCTAAACCTGCTTCATCAACCAAAGTTAAGCCTAATTCGTCAATATCTTTAAAGTGTCGATAAAAAGAAGTAGGTGCGATCCCCGCTGCCCGCGCAACTTCTCTAAGGCTAATACTCGACAAGCTTCGCTGTTCGTCTAATAGCGAGAATGCAGCTTCAATGATAGAGCGACGAGTGCGTAATTTTTGTTCTTGACGATTCAAAAGCTAAACCTAATATGGCTTACAGGTTAATATGAATTGAATTCTAACGTGAAAAAAGTAAAACACATAACGAAGAAATATCACGCTATACACATATAGGACTTGCGAAACATAAAAGGCAACGTAAAATAGCGTACACATGTAAGCTGAACTTAATATTTTAAATGAAAAAACCACGCCTACTACTAACCAATATATTAATATTTACCATTACTGGGCTTATAGCCACTGTATTGGTGCCCTTTGAAGCATTAACAAATGGCTTTGATGCCGTTGAAATTATCTCGTGTATCGCTTTGATTTACTTTTCAGGTATGTCGATTACTGCCGGTTACCATCGTTTATGGTCTCACAAAGCATACCAAGCCAACGCATTTGTCAGAGTAGTGTTGGCAATAGGTGGAGCAATGTCGTTACAAAACAGCATATTGCATTGGTGTTCAGATCATCGCATCCACCACAAACATGTTGACGATAACGAACATGATCCGTACTCAGCTAAAAAAGGATTCTGGTATTCTCATATTGGTTGGATGTTAAGAGAGTATCAAACCCACAGATACGCTGATTACAGTAACTGCCGCGATCTTCAGAAAGATGCTGTAGTAATGTGGCAGCATAAACACTATTTGAAAATTATGCTTGCGGCAAACTTTGGTGTCCCTGTTTTGTTGGGTTGGCTGAATGGTGATATTTGGGGCATGCTGTTGTTAGCAGGTGTTTTCCGTTTAGTGGTAGTTCATCACGTCACTTTTTTCATAAACTCCCTAGCTCATATATGGGGAAAGCAACCTTACACAGATAAAAATACTGCTCGGGATAACGATATCCTCGCCTTTTTCACTTTTGGAGAGGGATATCATAATTTCCATCATATATTTGAATATGATTACAGAAACGGCATCAAGTGGTGGCAATTTGACCCAACAAAATGGTTAATTAAAGGATTATCTCTTATTGGCTGGACCAGTAATCTTCGTCGCTGCCCAGAAGAAAGGATTGAAAAAGCTAAGGTTGCCATGCAACTAAAACTTGCTCAAGAAAAAGTATCTAAATTAGCTAATGCAGATGAGATATTAGCCAAAGTGCACTTTGAGTACGAACTTTTAGCACAGCGCATGACCGACTATTACGCAGCAAAAAAACAACTAATGGCAATCAAAAAACAAAGCTTGAAACGCAGTTATGAGAACCTTGAAGTTCACTACAAATATAAAGAGTTAAAACAAAGTTTAGCCATTCAAAAGCAAAAATGGATACATATTAATCAGCTCGACTTTTTACCTGCCATGGCCGAGTAACCAGAAGATTTTATAAGGCCTCATCTTGAGGCCTTTTTTTTACCTACAAAACTGATTGGGAGAATATGGTGATTGGCAACATAGACATTACCTCTAAGATCTATGATTGCACTGAATGTGCGCACTCTTTACCTTTCTTACCTAAACCCATATTACAATATTCAAACAATGCAGCACTTATTCTAATTGGTCAGGCGCCTGGTATTAAAGCTCATCAAAGCAATAAGCCATGGAATGATGTCTCAGGAAAAAGGTTACGCCTTTGGTTAAACATGTCTGAAGAGGAATTCTACGACAAAAACATTTTGTCTATTGTCCCGATGGGTTTTTGTTACCCTGGCAAAAATAAGTCTGGTGATTTACCTCCACGGCCAGAATGTTGGCCAATCAATCACGAATTAAAACTTTATAACTCTCTGCTAAACCCGTAAAGCTGAACTCATGCTAACGGATCAAAGTGAATGTATAAATGTAGACTTATATTTCAGTAAGGTATCTGTAACAAAACCTTGGGGAAGTGCTAATAGTTATTATTTATTCTGAACTCAAGTTAGCTATCTTGCGATGCTAAAAACTCCAGAAGTTGTTCATATGGCATAGGTTTCGCAAACAAAAATCCTTGCGCTTCGTCACAGCCTAACTTCAACATATAACTAGCTTGCTCTCTTTTTTCGACACCTTCAGCAATTGTCGATAAACCGAGTTTATTACCTAGGGTCACTATGGTTTCAGCAATAAAAGCTGATTTCCCGGGCGTGATTTCGTTAACAAATGAACGATCAACTTTTAATCGGTCAAGAGGCAGTTGTTGCAAATAACTCATAGAAGAGAAGCCAGTACCAAAATCATCTATCGCGACCTTGACCCCAAACAGCTTCAATTCTTGTAGTGCTTCTATCACAATTTGTGGCTCATCCATAACGACACTTTCAGTGATTTCTAACTCTATCTTATCTGGTTCAACACCAAATCGTGTAATAATACTTTTCACGGTATCAATAAAATCAGGATCTCTAAACTGCGGCATAGAAATATTCACCGCCATTCGCAGGCCTGTGTATCCTTGGGCAGACAATGCGCTTAATTTCCGGCATGATTCTTCCAAAACCCATATTCCAATATCAATAATTAAACCTGAGTACTCAGCTAAAGGGACAAATACAACAGGTGAAACAAAACCACCATCAGAGGTTGGCCAACGCAACAGTGCCTCCATTCCCACTATTTGTTCAGTCACTAAATCGACTTGGGGTTGATACCAAAGTTGCAGTTTTTTAGCTTCAAAGTCTCTGGTTAATTGCCTTATCATGTCCAAACGCCATGTGGTTTCCTCTTCCATTTCAGGCGCATAATATTCAAAATTTGCATTAAGATTTTTCTTGGCTTTATTTAAAGCAATATTACTATGCTTAAGAATATTAATACCCGTTTGTGGCTTCCCGTCTAATCGATAGAAGCCAAAAGAAGCCGAAAGCGGTAATGTATGCTCTCCTCCTTTAAACGGAGCTATAAACATCTCATTTAATGTTTGTGGATTGACAAAGAATTCTGCACCAATTAAGCCAAAAACATCCGACCCAATCCGGCCCATTTTCACCTTATCTAAAAATGTTTCTTGCAAGCGTTGGGTTACGGCTAGCAGAGTGCTATTACCAGCATCTTGGCCCAGTCCATCATTGATGTCTGCAAAATGGTTAATATCAATCAAAGCCACAACTGAATTTTCATGTTTATATTTTGCTGCACCGCAATCGTCCAACATATTGATAAATTCACTGCGGTTAGGCAGTTTAGTTAGCCAGTCTTTAAAAGCAGCGGTGCGAAGTTGATGAAATAAGTTAACGTTTTCATAGCCTACAGAAATACTCGACAAAAACACTTCTAGTAATTGTTGATCTACTAGGCTGATTTCTTTGCCTATTTGTAAATAAACAGCAGCTTCGTAACCCGAGCTATTGAGATAAAGTACAGAAAATTCTTTTTCAAAAATATGTTTTTTGAGCTGCAAACAACTATTAACATATTTTACTATTCGTGCATTATGTAAATTCTCTAGCCTTTCATTAATATAGGGTGTGAATTCACCAGCAGCACCAAGTACATAAACGGCATCATCATCTTTATCCTTATCCAACATTGAGCCTGCTTTTGCACACACAACCCCACCTGCTTCTAGACCTATTAAGGAACTAATTTGGGTCACGACACCTTCGCAGAAACTCTGAACAGAATGCTCTTCCATTAGGTTTGCTGCAGACACTATAATTTTTTGTAAACCTAAGCGGCTTTGATTAATTGACAATATCTGTTGATAAGATCGTAGTGAAGCAATGATGGTCGTTACTAATTTGCTGCGGGTTAGTTCTGTTTTGGTTTTGTAATCGTTTATATCGTAATCTTTAATGACTTGTTCTTCAGGCGCATAGCCAGGCTGACCAGTGCGTAAAATAATCCGAGGTTCCAAAACCCCCATATCTTCGCGCATTATTTTTGCTACCGTTAAACCAGCATCATCAGCTTCCATCACCACATCCAACAAAATGATGGCAATAGATGAGCCCATATCTTCAATTATTTTTAGTGCTTCAGCTCCAGAGTAAGCATGAATAAAATGCAAATTTTTATCGTTAACTACCAAATCTGACAGAGCCAACCTAGTGACGGAATGTATTTCTTCATCATCGTCAACGACTAAGACGTTCCACACGCCTGTAATTTCTGGCGTATCTGAGTGAGTATCTTCTGATAAAAAAATTAATTCATCATTTTCGTATTTGCTAGGGCTCATTTATATTCCATAAAGGACAAGATCCTGATTTCAGTAGCAATTATGCTTTATTTTTTATATTCGTTTCACCACAGCACTATACAAAGTAAAACGTAGGAAAGTACAAAATTAACTTTCAAGTATGATTAAAGTTAACATTTTTATTTGCTCAAGTAACATGAATTAACGCAATATACATCACAATAAATAATAATTTAAATCAGCGTTTTAAGCTTTATGAAAATTGAATCTAATTCTCCACCTATTACACATCATTTAAAGCCTATTCCGTCGCAAAAAGCAGCGGTAGAGCTGAGTGCACCTAAGTCGCAGTCAGAAAATAAAATGAACCGCCAATCAAGTCAAAAACGTATTGTAGATTGGTTTTCACAGGCCGGTGTGCAAGCGGACAGTAGTATGTTTAAAACGTCCACCAGTAAAGAAAAAATCAAGCGTAAAAAAGAGGTGTTAGAGCAAAGAAAATTAATTAATTTAGAAAAAATTCTAGGCAGAGCTTTAGATTTCTGTCTCGATGAAGGTAATGCTGAAGAAATAGATCCCGATTGGTTTTTTAGTTTTGTAAAAATGGCAGAAGAAATTTTTTCTCCCGCCATGCAGGAATTATGGGGCAAAATATTTGCGGTTGAGACAGCAAAGCCAGGTAGCTTTTCTTTAAAAACCTTAGGTCTATTGAAACAACTAACTCAAAAGGATGCACAGATTTTTCGCAATGCAGTTAATTTAGCCAGCAAACGTAAAGGTGAATCTTCTCCTAAACTGATACTAGGCTATTATCAAAAAAAGAATATTTGGTCGCTCTTTGGTTCGCACAAGAACCATCGACTTAACTTGGCTGAATTTGGTTTAGGTTACACCGATATTTTGTCACTAATAGACTTAGGATTAATACACCATAGTGAAATTGAATCTGGTGAACTTCCAATAGGTATTCCTGCGGAATGGCGTTGTGCAGGACAAGCACTGAATTTAATCGCTAAACGTACAGGCACCACATTGGTTTATTACAAGTTCACTACTACTGGCGCTGAATTATGTAGATTAGTGACCCGAAAACGACAAGATGTTTATGTTAAGTCGCTCAAAGTCATCTTAGGTAATGCTTTCAATATAATCTAAATAACGATTAATAGGGCAATATGAAAAATAACTAAATTCCGTCACCAAATTCATGCAAGCCACATTCTCTTTTTAAACCGAAGAAACGAGTATCTTGTTCAGTCATACCTTCTTCCAATGAACGGGTACTGTGCCAATCACCAATTGACACATAACCTTTTTCCCATAAAGGATGATACGGCAGGTTATGTTTTTTTAAGTACAAGTGCACATCTTTATTCGACCAATCAATAATAGGATAAATTTTATACTGATTTTTCAGCTTTTGCACAACAGGCAAGGTTTCTCTCATGTCAGACTGACTGCGGCGCAATCCAGCAAACCAACTTTTTATTTGCAAATCATCCAAGGCTTTTTGCATGGGCTCAACTTTATTTAGAGCATTATACTTTTCAATACCTTCTAGACCCTGTTCCCACATTCTCCCCATACGTGCTTCTTGCCATGCAGAGGAAACATCGGCGCGATAAACCTTAAGGTTAAGGTTTAGACGTTGTGTTAACTCATCAACAAATTGATATGTTTCAGCAAACAAATAACCCGTGTCTGTAAGCACTACTGTTATATCAGGATATTGCTGCGTAACCATGTGTAACATCACAGCAGCTTGGGCACCAAAGCTTGATGACAACATAAACTGATGCGGCAAGTGTTTTAATGCCCAAGCTACACGTTGTTCCGCAGACTGCTGTTCTAAAGCAATATTGGTTTGCGCTAATTCATCGTCTGAAATACTTAATGTTGCACTTTCTAGAGTGCTAGATTGAATAGCTTGGGTCATCATAAAAGTCCTTGGCTGAGTCAATAACAGGTTTAACGACTTGTGCCCTGATAAGAAAATCACCAAAAGCTTCGTCAGTATCACGCTCTTTAGACCAGCGACCTATTAAGTTATCTAACTCGCTCATAATTTCTTTTTCGTCGATATTTTCACGGTACATTCTAGGGATCCGTGTGCCTTGACGATCACCACCTAAATGAAAGTTATATTTGCCTGGCGCTTTACCCACTAAGCCAACTTCTGCCAACATAGCCCTGCCACATCCATTAGGACAACCGGTAACACGATAAATAATACTTTCATTCTGCATACCATGCTTAGCCAATATGCTTTCAATTTCTGTTACCGCATCAGGCAAATAACGTTCTGCTTCGGCCATCGCTAATGGACATGTAGGCAAAGACACACAGGCCATAGAATCTTTACGTTGCAAACTCACATCATCAGCCATTAATCCATGTTCACGGGCTAACTGCTCAATCTGGGATTTTTGCGACGCAGGGACACCCGCAACGATCAAATTCTGATTGGCCGTTAATCGAAAATCACCTGTATGAATTTTTGCAATTTCTGCACAACCAGTTTTAAGTGTTTTGCCTGGATAGTCTAAAATACGGCCATTTTCGATAAATAAGGTAAGGTGATGTTTACCGTCGACACCTTCAACCCAACCAATACGATCACCACGTGAGGTAAACTCGTAAGGTCGACTTTGTGCAAAACTAACACCTGAACGTTTTTCTACTTCCGCTTTGAAGTTTTCAACACCGACACGCTCTAAGGTATACTTAGTTTTGGCATTTTTACGATTAACACGGTTCCCCCAGTCACGCTGGGTAGACACTACCGCTTCTGCTACAGCCAAAGTATGCTCAATGCTAATATAGCCAAAATCATCAGCTTTACGTGGGAAAGTAGAAGTATCACCATGAGTCATGGCTAACCCCCCACCAACCAATACATTAAAGCCAACTAACTTGCCATTTTCTGCGATAGCTACAAAATTCAAGTCATTAGCATGTACGTCGACATCATTTTGCGGCGGAATAACTACAGTTGTTTTAAACTTACGTGGTAGATAGTTATTACCTAATATAGGCTCTACTTCAGTTGTTTCTGATTTTTCGCCATCCAACCAAATTTCTGCGTAAGCACGTGTTTTAGGAAGCAAATGTTCACTGATTTTCTTCGCCCACTCATAAGCTTCTTGATGCACTTCAGACTCTACTGGGTTAGATGTACACAACACATTTCGGTTTACATCACCCGCAGTCGCAATAGAATCAACGCCAACTTGATTAAGCATTTGGTGCATAGATTTGACGTTAGGCTTTAACACACCGTGAAACTGAAAAGTTTGACGCGTAGTTAAGCGAATACTGCCATAAATGCTTTTTTCTTCAGCAAACTTATCTATTGCCAGCCACTGCTTTGTAGTGATGATGCCACCGGGTAAGCGGGCTCTTAACATCACATTTTGCAACGGCTCTAGCTTTTGCTTAGCGCGCTCTGCACGAATATCGCGGTCGTCTTGCTGATACATGCCATGAAAGCGAATAAGCTGAAAGTTATCGCCAACAAATGCACCAGTTAAATCATCGGTCAAGTTTTCTGCTATGGTTCCACGTAAAAAATTACTTTTTTCTTTTAAGCGTTCGTTGTCAGCTAATTTACCTTCAACGATAAAATCTTTGTGGTCATTACTCATTAGTAAACATCCTTCTGGTAACGTTTAGCACGGCGCAAGTCAGAAATATACTGTTCTGCTTGCTCTTCGCTTTTTGCGCCATGTTCAATCACAATCTGCACTAAAGCGTCCTGTACATCTTTGGCCATATGATTGGCATCGCCGCACACATAAATGTGCGCGCCTTGTTCAAGCCACTGATAAAGCTCAGCACCTTGTTCAAGCATGCGATGTTGCACATACACTTTCTGTTCCTGATCTCTAGAAAATGCCAAGCTAATTTTGTTGAGCACACCGTCTTGAACAAAACGTTGCCATTCAGTTTGATACAAGAAGTCTTGAGTATAATTGGGGTTACCAAAAAACAACCAGTTTTCACCACTCGCTTCTTCGACTTCACGTTGTTGCATAAAGGCTCGAAATGGGGCGATACCTGTCCCTGGACCGATCATGATGACAGGTGTATTGCCATCATCGGGTAAACGGAAGTTGTCGTTTTTCTCAACAAATACATTCACTTCACCACCTTCATCTAAACGATTAGACAAAAAGCTTGATGCACCACCTTGGTGGGCATGGCCGTGGGCGTCATACTCAACTAAAGCAACGGTTAAGTGCACTTCATCCTCTACTTCTGCTTGGCTAGAAGCAATGGAGTAGAGTCGAGGTGTCATAATTCTTAAGGTATCAACAAACTGTTGCGCAGTAACTTTAGCTGGATACTGGCGCACAACATCAATGATTTGACGCAGTGCTAAATATCCACGCAACACAGACTTATCATCTAATAGTGCATTGAGTTCAACATTGTTTGCGTATTCTGCGTATTTGGTGACGAAAGCTGGGTAACTTTGAGTCAACTCTAATTTATTGACTAAAACGTCATGTAAACTGTAATCCTCACCAGACCAATTAATCGAGTCTTCTCTTTGTAAACCAAGTGCAGTGATTAACTCGTCAACTAGTCTTATATCATTTTTAAACCACACACCTAATGCATCACCTGGTCGATATTGAATACCTGAGTCTTCAAGAGATATCTCAATATGACGGATATCCTTAACCGAATCTCGGCCAGTGATCTTCTGACTTTCAAGTAAGGTTGCAGTATATGGGGCTTTTTTAGTGTATTGACTGGCTATTACAGCACTAGAGCCCACATCCAAGGATGGAATGACTGAGTGCGAACTTTTTGTACTCAACTCACCTTTTACTTGATGTGTGACAGTGTCGAACCAAGCGGTTACATCTGCGTCGTAATCAACGTCACAATCAACGCGGTCAGTAATTCTGGTTGCGCCCAAGTCTTGTAAACGTTTGTCAAAGTCTTTAGCTGTTTGGCAGAAAAACTCGTAACTTGTATCACCTAAGCCCAAAACAGCAAAGTGTAAATCATTAAGTTTAGGCGCTTTCTTTCCTGCTAAAAAACTGTGTAGAGCCACAGCATCATCTGGCGCTTCGCCAATACCGTGGGTACTGACAATAATGACTATATGACTTTCTGTTTTTAGTTGTTTCTGTTTATAGTCAGCCATGCTCACTAGTTTAGCAGAAATATTTATCGCATCTAATTTTGCTTTAAATTCCTGTGCCACAGATTTAGCATTACCGGTTTGCGAACCATACAAAATAGTCAAAAACTTTGCGGCAACACTGTCTTGTTGAATTGAAACATTAGGCTGAACGGCTTGCGCCAATCCAGCTAAGTAACCACTCAACCAAGTCAATTGTTGTGGATTAAGAGCGGCCGTAGCCTGATTAATTTGATACCACTGGTTTTCGTTTAAACCTGCGGCAAGCCCAGAGGCTTGATTTATTACTGGAGACATATAATCGCTAACCCTTGTTAATTCAACTGGAGGTTAACGATATATGTACATAACTGGAAAGAATAAAAACTAATTTTTTATAACCAAATCAGATGAAACTAAAAATGCACCTCTAATCCAGCATATGCACCTTTAAATTCTAGATCTGAGTATATGCCATCCAAGTCTTCCAACTCTAACGATACTGCACGATAGCCAAGTTGAAAAGTAACGTCTATTGCAAGATTTTCTATCAAACTATAAGTAATTGCCGCCTGATAATCTGACAACGTATGGTCATCAACGCTTAAAAAACTTCCTTCAACAAAAGCTCCAAATCCTGTCAGTGGAAGCCCAACGGCCAATCGTGAATAAAACATAGGTATTGGGCCTGAAAATTCCTCTCGCCCGTTGACTGTAGGATCGTTTTTATCTGTAACCAATAATTCGCCATCAATATACTTGGCATTCAGGCCAACATCGAAACTTATAAGGTCATTATCAAACAATTCATAGTACAAAATAATATCAGTCGTAGTGAGCTGAACATCACTTGTTGCTTCGGAATTGATTGAAAAAAGCTTTCCACCAAAAACAAAGTTTCGCTCTAAAAGCGCATCACCACTGGTGTCCATCTTGGTTCTTTGTAATTTTATATTAGGAATAAGTGGCAATGGATGTTCAAAAGCCACGTACAAATTTGACTGGCTTTTATCTTCAAAATTAAAATCAGTATTGGTTCCGTCTTCAGAAAATCCACCGACGGTCTCCATATTCCACCCTTGGGCGCCAACATATAATCCAAGCAAAGTATCCGCTTTGCTTGGATTACTCATACACAAAGCTATCAGCCCGAGAGAGAGCACTGTTTTTTTCATAATTTAACCTTGATTCAATAATTCGCTTAGCTCGATTAAAGCAGCATTTGCCCGAGAAATATAGTTCGCCATTACTAACGAGTGATTAGCTAAGGTGCCAAAACCACTGCCGTTTAATATTATTGGACTCCATAGAGACTCTTGTGTCGCCTCTAATTCACGGATTATTTGTTGTAGGCTTACCTTGGCATTTTTCTTCTCAAGTACATCTGCAAAATCTACTTCTACTGCTTTTAAGAAATGTATTAATGCCCAACTCGCACCTCTGGCTTCATAAAAATTATCATCTAACTGCCACCAACTGGTTTTTTCAGCTAGCCTATTTGCCGTTGGCGTAGACTGATTAGCTTGAGGATCCCCGGCTAAACTTGTATCAAGACGTTCTTGACCCACGCTGGCGCTTAGACGTTGTGAGAAACTACCTAAACGTTTCTCCAACTGTTTGAGCCAATCTCTTAAATTATCTGCTCGTGCATAGAATTGCCCTTGTTGTTGACGGCTATCAGATAGGCTGCTTCTGTAAGCATATAAATTATCTATGCCTTCTTGGTACTTGGACTCTGCAGAGGGCAACAACCAACTTAAGCTATCTATATTGAATTGAGGTTGGGCTTTGGTTAAAAAAGGATTTTCTAAAGATTGGCTTTGTGAACGGCTAAAATCTTGGCGCATAGCCAGAGCCAAATCTCGCGTCATTTCTAAGGCACCAAACTCCCAACTAGGCATATTGTCCATCATTACACTAGGTGGCAACACATCATTTGACAAATAGCCGCCAGACTTATTCAACAAGGTCTCGCTGACTTTAATTAAACTCGTGGTAATGGTGTAGCCCGCTACAACAGTCTCATTTCTTTGGCTAGCTTGCTGCTGAGCAAGTAACTCTGGTTCAAATAATTCAGGTTCGAAGCTCCAGAACACTGATAAAATCCATAACAAGAAGATAAAAAGAATAGCCACGCTAAACAGCCATTTTGGTGCAAGATATTGTTTCATATTTTTTCCTAATGATGTTTATGTACAGACGGCCGGGCAACATTAGCCGTAATGATAATGGACTCACCGTCTTGGGTATGCACACTGATTGCGACAGATTGCCCTTCTAGTAGGGGCTGTTTCAACCCAAACAACATAATATGTAGGCCTCCGGGAGCAAACTGTAAAGTCTCTCCAGGTTTTATCACAACCTCTGACTGTTGTTGCATGCGCATCATATCATCTACCAGTATATGGTTATGTATTTCTGCTTTAGTAGCGAAATCTGCCGACGCACCAATCAAAATTTGGTCTGTATCCGAGCTGTTTTGAATCGAAAAATAAGCCGCGGTGTTAGGTACACCCGGAGGTAGTAACCTGACAGTTGCGTCTGTTACTGTTACTTCAGCGCAAAGTGCACCAGTTACTAAGCTGCACAGCAATAAAATCGATCGAAGCATAAATCACCTACAAATAAAAAATATAACACCAATTATTCAGCAATTTTAATTAACATACCATCCATTAAACACAAAATTTTGACTAAGGTCATTAGCATATCAATAAGCGGTTGTTTGTTTGTCTCTCACTAAAAGAAAAATAACTAAAGTAAATAAGATAACCGGCCAAAAAACACTTAATCCTACAACAAACAAACCAATACCTGCGACAATTACGACAAAGGCAATTGCGGCAAAAATGCTAAATGCAATGATAAAACCCACGACAACCAAGATTGCCACAATACCTGTGAGTGCAAGAATGGAGTTAATTGGCTCAAAATTGTGCTCTGCGAAGGAAATATGTAAATCCAGCCACTGAGTTGCTAGATAGCTAAGGCTGTAGGTCAACACAATTGCTATCAATACAGCCAAAATGATATTTTTGAGCATACCCCACTCCTTATCGGTTTGGGATCAGGATTGTGGCAGTTATATAGGCAATCGCAGTAACCATCGGCAGCACTATCAAACATACTACCGCTGCTACACGTATTACCAACCTAGGTACACTCCAGTGTCTAGCTAAACCTGCACAGACACCCGATACTTTACGATGCGTTGAATCTTTATATAATCTGTTTATGTCAAAATAACGTCTCATCTTATTCTCCTATTACTTCAAGTTACTGAGTTAGTGGTAATGGTCGATTGCCACTAACTAATTGACACGTCAAAACTAAGCCACTTTTTTACGTAAAGCTTCTAGTTCTTGCTCAATTTGACTCTCAGCTTCAAGTTGATTGAACTGGGCATGTAAACCTTGTGAGTCACTGACTAAATCGTAAGCATCAACTTGTGACTCTAAATCATCAATTCGGTGTTCATATTGTTCAAAGCGGATGATCGCATCATCAATTTTGACTGAATGAGCTTTGTTTTTAACGGTCATACGCACAGCTACCGATCGCTCTCTAATAATCAGAGATTTTTGTTTAGCTCGGGCTTCCACTAGTTTATCTTGCAGCTTGCCCATATCAGCTTGTAATTTAGAAAGCGACTCTTCAACTACATTTTGCTCATCTGCTAAAGCTGATAATTTTTGCTGACTATGGTGCTTTTCAACCAATGCAGCTCTGGCCAAGTCTTCACGGTCTTTCTCTACCGCTAAGGTCGCCTTTGACTGCCATGCATTTATCTGTTGTTGCAGTTTGAACACTTGGCGCTGAACATGCTTTTTTTCAGCTAGGTTAGTGGCTGCAACTGAGCGTAACTCCACTAAGGTCTCTTCCATTTCTTGGATAAGTAATTTAATCACTTTAGCTGGATCTTCAGCTTTATCTAAGATGGCGTTGATATTGGCTTGTACTATGTCTGACATTCTCGTAAACATACCCATTTTGATTTCTCCAATAAGATTAATAAGTTTCCTGCTGGGCTATTCCAGCACTACCCGTACTAACATCGTTATTACAAGTGTTGTGCCAATTCAACAAAACAATGTAGGAGCATGATTTATATAGAGTTATTAAATAAATCAGAAAATCGACGTTTCTATTGATTCGAGTCCAACTTAACAATTTAGTCAAATAGACTAATTTGTTAGTGAAAATAACAAATTATGTTTTTATGTAGGTACATCGCCACTTTAAATAAAGAAGACTAACCACAGAGGAAAAGCTGGCTAGTAAATAGATACTATCTAAAAGCAAAAGATTAAGGCTTATCTCCACTGAGTACACGGAGCAAAGCTAGATGCGGCTGCGCCGAAAAGACAAATGTAATGAAACACCTGACTGGCGGTTATGAGTCAAATGGACATTAGAAAACTGAATAATTTATGGCTGTTTAGAGCATTGGGTAGCTGTAAGCCTTAAGCGAAACAAATTTCCAGAGCATGGGGAAATTGTTACAGACTGGCATGAGGTATTCAGTTGTTTTAGTGAAATTCATAAAAATAATGGGGACTTATCCGAATTTCGGGCTCAGCTATACTGTTTCGGCAAGTCGCATGATGGGTTATTGAGGTTATGCGCAGCGAAGCAAGGTTTTCGCTTTACCCATTCCGTGAATACGTTGGTGACCTGTGTGTTCTTTAAATTGGTTCATCATCATTTCTGCCCGTGATGTCTATTAGCTTACATTAGTATTTCAGTGAGCAACGTGCCTTTATGTAAGCGCTGCCAGCGCTCAACCCATACTCGACAATGTTCATAGCTTTGGCCTGAATAGCTGTCCACACCACACAAAAAAGTACGCCGTACACGGCGAGAAACACAATGGTGTAGAGTAAGAGACAGAGCGTAGTCGAACTATTTCTCTGCTTCTCCTCTGTGAACCGTACGTGCACCTTTCAGCGCATACGGCTCTCCGCTTAATTGTGGCTAACAGCCATTGCAACATCTGACTG
>Ga0307492_10000435_pt1 | contig 17829 bp, 13 predicted proteins | sample SI3LmetaG_FD_202365 | JGI IMG/M metagenome (GOLD analysis project Ga0307492, IMG submission 202365) | Sea-ice brine microbial communities from Beaufort Sea near Barrow, Alaska, United States - SI3L | ecosystem: Environmental > Aquatic > Marine > Coastal | place: USA: Alaska | collected 2017-05-06 | reverse complement strand
GTATCTCAACAACCACTTTCTTGTTCAGTGTGAGCGTTGCATTAATCTCTAAATCCGGGATGAGTAATGTTTCGGAACAAGGTGATGGATCTACTCTGTTAAACGCGATTATAGTTACTGCATTAGCACGGATTTTGATTTTAGAAGGTTGGTACACGCCATCTTTTACAATGACTTCAATGACGCCTTCTTGGATCTCAATACTGGGTGATTTATAGATCCAAAACCACCACACAATTAACACAATGAGTGCTATTCCAGCTAAATTTATCCATAACATAATTAACGACTCCTAATGGTCTTTTGCTTTAAAAAAACGCAGGCGATTTGCATTTGTGACGACGGTAAGTGAAGAAAACGCCATCGCGGCTCCGGCAATAACAGGACTCAATAACACACCAAAAAATGGATACAATACGCCTGCCGCAATGGGTACCCCAGCAATGTTATAGATAAAAGCACCAAACAAGTTTTGCTTAATGTTAGTTAACGTCGCTTGGCTGATCGCGATTGCATCAGCTAATCCATGCAAAGACCCTCGCATAAGCGTGATATCGGCACTTTCTATAGCCACATCAGTGCCGGTGCCAATGGCAAAACCGACATTTGCTTGAGCGAGCGCAGGGGCGTCATTAATCCCGTCTCCAGTCATGCCCACTATTTCGCCCTCTTTTTGCAACTCGGCAACTTTCTTGGCTTTATCCTCAGGCATGACTTCAGCAACGTATTCACTTATGCCGACTTTTTCTGCTATCGCTTTGGCTGTAAGTCTGTTGTCGCCTGTCAGCATTACAATTCGAATACCGTTGTTCTGTAATCGTTTAATAGCATTAATAGAGTCACTTTTAATTGGGTCGGTAACCGCTATAACGGCCGCTAACTGACCATTTACCGCAAAGTACATAGGCGTTTTAGCTTCTTCGGCGAATGCTTGTGCTTTGTCTAAAAACGCAGCTATATTTATGCCGCGCTCGGTCATTAGCTTTTCGTTTCCGAATAAAAGTGCGCTGTTATCTAACGCGGCTGCAACACCTTGCCCTGCAATGGAAGCAAAATCCGTTACCTTCTGAGGCTCGATACCTTGCTCTTTAGCACTTTCAACAATTGACATTGCCAGATGATGTTCAGAGCCTGCTTCAATACTCGCTGCGAGCATTAATACATGCTCCCGAGTTAACGTGTTTGCTAAAAGAACGTCGGTGACTTTCGGCGCACCCTCGGTGATAGTGCCTGTCTTATCTAAAATCATGGTCGTTATTTTAGAGGCTGTTTGCAATGCTTCACCATTTCTTATCAACACACCCGCTTCAGCCGCTTTGCCGACACCGACCATCACAGACATCGGTGTGGCTAACCCGAGCGCACAGGGGCAGGCAATAATTAATACCGTGGTTGCAGATACGATGGCGAAGGCAATGCTAGGTGCAGAACCAAAATTTAACCATGCAAGTGCACTTAGCACTGCAATGATCATAATGACGGGTACAAAATAGGCTGCAATTATATCTGCTAAACGACCAATAGGCGGCTTGGAGTTTTGTGCCCGTTTAACCATGTTGATAATGTGGGCTAACGCGGTGTCTTTGCCTACTCGTGTTGCTTTAAAGACAATCGAGCCTGATTTATTGATAGTGCCTGCAACGACTTTGTCACCCTCGACCTTTTCAACAGGCATCGGTTCGCCTGTGAGCATGGATTCATCTACCGCGGTATGTCCCTCAGTAACGAGACCGTCAACCGATATTTTTTCACCTGGACGCACTCGCACTAAGTCATTCAACAGCACACTTTTTATCGGGATGTCTATGTCTTTGCCATCTCGAATTACCCTTGCGGTTTTAGACTGCAAACCAATCAGTCTTTTAATTGCTTCAGAGGTTTTACCTCGGGCTTTTACTTCTAATGCCAAGCCCAGATTAATTAAGCCGATAATCATAGCCGTCGCTTCAAAGTAAACATGCCGCGCCATTTCGGGAAGTAACGCAGGAACAGCGACCACAACCATTGAATATAGCCAAGCGGTGCCTGTGCCTAATGCAATTAACGTGTCCATGTTTGCAGAGTGATTTTTAAATGAGTTCCACGCACCGATATAGAAATGCTTACCCGAAAATATCATGACGCCCAACGTGGCGAGCCCTACCGTAAACCACCCAAGCCTTTCGATGTTTGTGTTTACCGTCATTTCGCCTATCGTAAGTCCATAAATCATTAACGGGACGCCAAGTAACAAGGCAATCGACATATCGCGAATTAATTTTTTATAATATTGCGCGTCAGCTTTATCTTTTTCATTTAGCGCTTGTTCTTCTGACTCGCTGGTATCGATTTTTGCGTTATAGCCAGCTATTTCGATTGCGGAAATCAAGGTAGAATCAGGAACGTTTCCCACTACTAAAACGGTTCGCTGAGCAAAATTCATTTCTGCACTTTCAACACCTTTTAATATGCGCAGTGCTTTTTCAATTTTAGCAACACAGCTAGCACAACTTGCGCCATCGATAATAAGGTGATGTTCTTTTAGTTTTGGATGATTGCTCGCTATATTTTTCGCTTTATTGGCGATTGATGCAATAGTTTGTCCGGTGTCTTTCGCTTGGCAATAGGTATGTTCGGTTTTGCCTGCTTTATTAGTTTCGTCATTGTCATTTTTCATAAAACTCTCCCCATCGAAAGTTACCCATGTTGTTGTCTACTCCTATTCACTCAAGTGTAGTCGACTATATGGTAAACCTTTGAGTAACGCTAAGGTCAACAACTAAAATAAATTTTTTTAATGTGAAATAAACATAAAGGTTTCAGGAAAGGTAACAATATCATTTATATTATGTGTAAATTTGCCACAATTCGCTTGGCCGCAAACGTCATTATGGCTAAATAGCGACTTTGCAATAAACCGAGGGCTGACCGCATCTTGCTCAAGGAAATAGCTGTAGAGTTACTTCTTTTTGATATGTTTTCATTATATATTCGAATATGTACGAACACATTTCGTCCACAATAAGGCTTTATTTGACAAAGCTTGGCCGCCCTCTAAGTCATTAACTTAGAGGCCGGCCCAGATTGTTGATTGCACATTGCTTAGTTAGGAACGGCTTCCCACTGTTTTAGCAATTCTTTGTAGGCAATAGTTTCGCCTTGAGGCTTTTCATTGCTAAGTTTAGGTTTGGGCGCGCCAGGTTGACTCAACCAGTAGTTTGGATCTCTTGGTTTGTTCAACTTAGGACCACACTCGCCTTGCGCATTAGCACGCTCTAGTCGGCTCATGACTTTATCTTGTGCTGCAGCTAAGCCATCAAGCGCTTCTTGCGGTGACTTTTCACCACTTGCTGCCTCAGCAATGTACTGCCACCACAACTGTGCTAGCTTGGGATAGTCAGGCACGTTAGTGCCTGTCGGAGTCCATTGCTTGCGCGCAGGGCTTCTATAGAATTCAACTAAGCCACCCAGTTGCGGCGCTAGGTCAGTCATTGCTTGTGAATTAATATCAGATTCACGTATAGGCGTAAGGCCGACTAAGGTTTTCTTTAAAGACACCGTTTTAGATACGGTGAATTGTGCATATAACCAGGCCGCTAAACGACGCTTTTCAGGTGTAGACTTTAAGAAAGTCCAAGCACCAGTGTCTTGATAACCAAGCTTCATGCCTTCTTCCCAATACGGACCTTTAGGTGACGGTGCCATTCTCCATTTTGGTAATCCATCTTCTCCCACAACCGGTAAACCTTTATCAGTCATACCTGCAGTAAAGGCGGTGTACCAAAAAATTTGTTGAGCAACATTGCCTTGAGCTGGCACTGGGCCTGCTTCAGAAAATGTCATTCCTTGGGCTTGCGGTGGCGCATAGTCCTTTAACCATTGGACATATTTAGTCGTTGCATAAACGGCTGCTGGGCCATTGGTTGCACCGCCACGAGATACACTTGAACCTACTGGTCTGCAACCGTCGACTCTAATTCCCCACTCATCCACCGGTAAGCCATTTGGAAGACCTTTATCACCTGCACCCGCCATTGAGAACCATGCATCAGTAAAGCGCCATCCTAAAGACGGATCTTTTTTGCCATAATCCATGTGACCATATATGCGTTCACCATCAATTGTTTTTACCTGATTAGTGAAAAAATCTGCGATATCTTCATAAGCAGACCAATTTACAGGTACACCTAGCTCATAACCGTAGCGCTCTTTAAATTGTGCTTTAAGGTCTTCTCTTTCAAACCAATCAGCTCTAAACCAATATAGGTTTGCAAACTGCTGATCCGGAAGTTGATAGATTTTTCCATCAGGTCCGGTAGTGAAATCTAGTCCTATAAAATCTTCTAAATCAAGGGTCGGCAATGTAAGATCTTTCGCTTCGTTAGCTATCATGTCAGAGACCGCTACAGCCTTCCCATATCTAAAATGGGTTCCAATGAGATCAGAGTCATTGATGTAAGCATCATATATATTGCGACCAGATTGCATTTGAGTTTGCAACTTCTCAACCACAACACCCTCTTGAATAAGGTCATGAGTGATTTGAATACCGGTGATTTCGGTAAAGGCTTGTGCCAATACTTTAGATTCATATGAATGTGTGGCAATAGTTTCTGATGCAACGTTAATCGACATTCCTATGAACGGCTTGGCGGCTTCTTTAAACCACATCATCTCTTGCATTTGCTGTTCTGGTGTTAATGTGGATACTGAGAATTCATCTGCGATCCACTTTTTAGCAGCATCATCTTGTTCGTCGGCTAGTACAAACGAAGATACGCCAATGAGCAGTAGACTAGCGCTTAATATAGCAGTAGTCCGTTTCATTTTTAATTTCATATCAATTTCCATTGTTATCGAGATTCTATTTTTATACCGCTAAACTTGGATAGTTTTGGAACTAATTTATGTTCATTCGGCAATTCGTGTTGGCTTTCGCCAATGTGTAGGACTCCCTTTGATGTCAAGAATAGAATCTTCGCATCAAAGAGCTCAGCTTTTCTAAATCAGCGACATTCTTTTTGTCATCGCATCCATTTACTTTGTTGATTAAAGCAATTAACCCCATCTAAACACCACTGCGCTCCAACATATAGAGATACACAATGCTACCCATAAAACAGTGTCTACAAACGCCAAGAAACCTAAATGTATGTAAGCGGCACTTAGTAAACTAATGAATAACTTATCGCCTCTAGTCGTTGCAATAGGTAAAAATCCTTTGTGTTCAAAACTTGGGGATTTTATCTCCAAAATTGTCATGAAAATTAGTATGCACCCAATCACGCTGAAGAACACGCCAGTTACTCCAGTCCAAGCCATCCAATTCATAGTATTAATCCTTAATATTTTATACACGACCAAGGGCAAAACCCTTCGCCACATGATTACGCACAAACCAAATAACCAAGATGCCTGGAACAATGGTCAACACACCTGCGGCTGCAAGTAAGCCCCAATCGATGCCCGCGGCTCCAACTGTTCGTGTCATGATTGCTGCAATGGGTTTCGCATCAACTGATGTTAGGGTTCTTGCAAATAACAACTCTACCCAAGAAAACATGAAGCAGAAGAATGCGGTTACCCCAATCCCAGAGCGGATCATCGGTAGGAAAATTCGCAAAAAGAACCTAGGAAAACTGTAGCCATCGATGTACGCAGTTTCATCAATTTCTCTTGGCACGCCTGACATAAATCCTTCCAAAATCCATACAGCTAGTGGCACCGTAAAAAGACAATGTGCTAACGCTACCGCGATATGTGTATCAAATAAACCCACTGACGAATACAGCTGAAAGAACGGCAGCAGAAATACCGCTGGTGGTGCCATTCTGTTGCTAAGTAGCCAAAAGAACAGATGTGAATCTCCAATAAAACGATAACGACTAAATGCATAAGCTGCAGGTAAGGCAACAACCAATGTTATTGCCATATTCATGCTCACATAAATCATTGAATTTACGTAACCCATGTACCAAGTTGAATCAGTAAAGATGGTGTGATAATTATCGAAGGTAAAACTCTGAGGCCATAATGTCAGGCCTCCTAATATCTCTTCTGTTCCTTTGAACGACATGATCAATAACCAATATATGGGGATAAACAAAAACACAATATATAATGCCAAGCCGAGTTTTTTTCGCATACTATAATCCATTAGAAACTCCTATTTGGCTTTATCTAGTTGGTTAATTGCAGTGAAGAATACGTAGCAAACAAGCAGCACAATGAGATAATAAATCAGAGAGAATGCAGCGGCAGGACCGATATCAAATTGTCCAATAGCCATTTGAGTCAACGCTTGACTTAAGAATGTTGTCGAGTTGCCTGGACCACCACCGGTTAATACGAACGGTTCAGTATAAATCATGAAACTATCCATGAACCGCAGTAACACTCCAATCACCAAGACGCTTTTCAGACGTGGTAATTGTATATGCCTAAAAATCGCCCATTTTGACGCTCTATCAATGCGCGCTGCCTGATAGAAAGCTTCTGGTATTGCGCGTAATCCGGAGTAGCACAAGAGTGCAATAAGCGGTGTCCAATGCCAAACGTCCATTAGCAATACTGTTAACCATGCTGCGGTGGGGTCACTGGTGTAATTGTAATCAATACCTAATGCATTAACAGCGTAACCAAATAGTCCGATATCAGATCGGCTGAATATCTGCCAAATAGTGCCAACTACGTTCCACGGTATTAGCAGTGGGATAGCGACAAGGATCAATGATACTGCCGCCATTCTGCCTTTGGTTGGCATTACCAAGGCGATTAAAATTCCTAGCGGTACTTCGATAGCAAGAACAGAGAATGAGAAAAAGAATTGTCTTCCAAGTGAGTCAAGTAACGCAGGGTTTCTTAGCATCTCGCGGTACCATTCAGCACCGACAAAGTAAGCAGTGTTTTGGTCAAATATATCCTGAACCGAATAGTTGACCACCGTCATAATTGGCACAATGGCCGAAAACGCGACCAAAATAAATACCGGCAATACTAAAAACCAAGCTTTATTATCTCTAACTTTGCGTTGCATTAGACTGGCTCCTTTACTTCATCTTCAGGCTCATCTATATCAACAAGGTACTCGTCAACATACACTTTTAGCCATTGCTCAGGAAAGCTGATGTAGGCTTTTTTAGTTGGCACTATCCTGTCTTCATGTATTCTGACTTTAAGTACCTCCCCATCTAACTTCATGGTTATGATTTTGTAAGTGCCTAGATCTTCGGTATGCAGCACATCGCACTCAAACCCACCTTCTGCTTTGTCGTCACATACGTGGATAAATTCAGGTCGTATTCCTATTTTTATATTTGAACTAGTAATAGGGTCTAGTAATGCTTGCATGTCGGGATTAAGTGGCACAAAGGTGTTGTTAAATATCACGCCACCTTTGCTCTTTTTAGCCTCAATTAAATTCATACCTGGACTGCCAATAAAGTACCCAACGAAAGCATGGTTAGGTTTTTCAAAGAGCTCTCTGGGGGTGCCAAACTGTACGATTTTTCCGCTATACATCACCGCTATTTTATCAGCAAAGGTAGATGCTTCTAATTGGTCATGAGTTACATACACCATGGTAATATTGAACTGTTCATGTATTTGTTTGAGCTTGCGTCTGAGCTTCCACTTTAAGTGCGGATCGATGACGGTAAGTGGTTCATCAAATAAAATCGCTGACACATCACTTCTGACTAATCCGCGTCCCATTGATACCTTTTGCTTTTCGTCAGCAGTGAGGTTTTTGGCTTTGTTTTTAAGCAAATCACTTAACTCAAGGACTGCTGCTATTTCAATTACTCGGCTATGGACTTTGTCCTCCGCCACCCTCATGTTTCGCAATGGAAAAGCCAAGTTATCAAAAACTGTCATTGAATCGTAGACTACCGGAAACTGAAAGACTTGCGCAATATTGCGCTCCTCTGGCGGTATATCATTCACTTTCTTGCCATCAAATAATACGTCACCATTTGAAGGGGAGAGTAAGCCAGAAATAATATTTAATAGTGTACTTTTACCACAACCTGATGGCCCTAGCAGTGCATAGGCACCGCCTTGGTGCCATACATGGTTCATTTCCCGAATGGCATAATCATCAGCTGATGTGGGCTTTGCCTGATAACTATGTGCCAACGACTTTAGACGTATTTCTGCCATGCTATGCACCTCCTTTTTGTGCAGACGAAGGCACTTGTATCGTCTTACCATTTAAGTCAAACACGAAAATTTTATGCGTCGGTAAATAGACTTTAACAAGCGCTTCAGTGTGATAATCGTGTATGCCATTGAGCTGCACAATAAGTTCGAAGTGCTCATTGTGCAAATGCATATAAGTTTCTGAACCACTTATTTCGGCTAGCTCAACGGTCATATTGAGCTCAAGGTCGTCATCGTTATTAGGTGCTAGGCCAATATGACTTGGCAGCACACCAAACACATATTCACCGTTAGGCAGGCCTTTAAGCTCTGCGTCAAGGGGAAAATGCACCCTGTCTACCAGCGATACTTGACTATCAGTAACACGTCCTTTAATCAGATTAATCGCCGGTTCACTGTATAAAGATGCGGCTTCCATCGTATCTGGGTGGTGGTATATATGGGTTGCCGCACCAGTTTGTATGACTCTTCCTTGATGCAGCAATGTGGTATTGCCGCCCAGCGCCATTGCTTCATGGGGCTCAGTCGTTGCGTAAATTGCAATCGCATTTCGCTCTTTAAATAATCCTCTTAACTCGGCTCTCAATTCTTCGCGTAATTTATAATCTAGGTTCACCAATGGTTCATCAAACAAGATAATACTGGCATCTTTTACTAATGCTCTTGCCATAGATGTGCGTTGCTGCTGACCACCTGATAGTTCGAGCGGATAGCGGTCTAGGAATGGCTCAATTTGAAGTATTGCTGCCGTTTCCTGCACACGTTTTGCAATTTCACTGTCTTTTACTTTAGCAATGCGCAACGGTGACGCAATATTTTCCCTGACGGTTAGATTAGGGTAGTTAACAAACTGCTGGTATACCATGGAGACATTTCGTTCTTGGACTTTTACGTCAGTCAAGTCTTTGCCATGTAGACTAATTTTACCGTTGGTTGGTTTATCTAGGCCAGCAATTAACCTCATCAATGTGGTTTTCCCTGCTAAAGTTCGCCCTAGCAAAACATTAAATGAGCCACTGTCTAGTGTGAGATTAATATTACTCAAAAACGAATCACCGTTAACTGTGTGATTTATGTTGTCTAAAACTAGCGACATCGCTTACAAGGCTCCCTGAAGAATGGTCGATCAAGAAAATAATTTGCGACCAATAGTTAATGATATGTTACTCAAAGGAAAACACTAGAACATATAAAGAACAAGCATTAAGTGTGCTAAACGGTCGGATTTTTTCTAAATCAAGTATATCAAAATAGCAAATAGTAACTACTAACTCCTTAATGCCACTGCGATTTAAGAACGATACCGACGATAAGTGCTTGGCGAAACCCCCGTCCAATGTTTGAACGCACGAGAGAACGTTGCCAGTTCGGTAAAACCGATAGCTAAGCCTATTTGGGCAATAGTTAACTCATCCTGTTCGAAAAGATTGATCGCTTTGTCTCTTCGCATGTTGTCTTTTAATTGTTGAAAGCGACAGCCCTCTGCTATTAATTTACGACGCAATGTTCTTGCGCTCATATTAAGTGTCGACGCAACGCTGTCTAAATGTGTCTCTTTCTCCAACACAGCGTTTTCTAATACGCGAATTACTTTGGCACTATAGGTATCGTAGTAGGATTGTTTTCTAAGCCACTGTAGCGGAACTTGATCTAGATAAACACTCACACTATCCGCATTTTGTACGACTGGAAAACGTAAATATTTAGCATCGAAAACAAGTCCGTTTTGTTTATGTTCAAACTCACATCGACACGGAAACATTAAACGATATTCTTCATGGTGAGCAGGTTTAATATGTTGTACACACACTTTATTTAATGGAATAAGCTCGCCTATTAGCCAGCTTGCAAATCGATGAAAGATTAATAATAAAAGTTCAGTTAGTAGACTATTTGGTGTGCCATCTATTCTTTTTTTTTCAAAATTAATATTCAAAGAACAAAACACATAAGTACCACTTTTTTTTATGTCAAATTGAAGTTGATCACCTGTAAGATGATAAAAATCACTGGCGTGCAATAACACTTCTTCAAGCGTTTTGCAGCTAATTAAGCGCCCAGCCAACAAAGCAAACATGCCCCGTTTTACTTTGTGTTCGGTGAGCCCTAAAAATTCATCGCCATTTACTCGCCAACAACTGTCTATAATGCTAGCTAATTGCGCTGGCGACACCCGGGATTTAAGTTGCTGCAATTGCGCGGGCGTTAGACCCGCCTTAGCTAATATATGTTGTTCACTAGCTCCTTGGTACACCATATTATTTATATGTGTGCGCGCAAAATAACTCGCGATTGTATGGTGATTAGTGGGTTTATTCTCTATTTGCATACTTGTCCGATTATAACAATTTATGTAATTTAACGACATAATATAAAGTATATATAACATTACGATGTCCGTTTATGTTAAATAATTGACTCAAATCATCATTGCTTGTCCGACCGAATATGTCAATAATTAAGAGTAGATACATATCAACAATATTTACATAATACAGGCCTCCAATGTCCACTACTCAAGATACCAGCAACGAAGAGATTGAAATGTTTCGCGATATGGTTTTGCGCTTTTTAGAGCAAGAAGTATCACCCCATTATGATGAATGGGAAAAGCAGCACAAAATGCCAAGAGAAATGTGGAATACACTGGGAAGTGCTGGCATGTTGTTGGTCGATTTCCCTGAACAATATGGATCTGCTGGCGCAAGCTTTGACGTATGTCAGATGATTCAAGAAGAAATGTGCCGCATGAACTTTCATGCATTAGCCACCGGCTACAATATTCACTCAAATATTGTCGCACCTTACATCTTAAATATTGGAAATCAACAGCAAAAGGACCGCTGGCTGCCACCAATGGTGACAGGTGAAGTATTAACGGCCTTGGCGATGACTGAACCTGGCGCTGGCAGCGACGTTGCCGGTATGCGCACCAATGCTGTAAAAGATGGCGATAGCTACATACTGAATGGTTCTAAAACATTCATTACCAATGGCAATACTGCAAATATGATCATTGTGTGTGCCAAAACGGACACGACTTTAGGCGCCAAAGGTATTTCACTATTTTTAGTCGATACCAGCCTACCCGGCTTCTCTACTGGTAAACCGATTGAGAAAATTGGCCAACACAGCAGTGATACCGCCGAATTGTTTTTTGAAAATATGCGTATACCTGCAGACGCCTTGCTTGGTCAAGAAGGTCAAGGCTTTGTGTATTTAATGCAAGAATTACCCCGTGAACGCCTAGGTTGTGCAGTACAAGCGATTGGTCATGCTCAAGGGGCACTGGACATTACCTGTGATTATGTAAAAGACCGCAAAGCTTTTGGTCAAAGCATTTCCCAGTTTCAAAATACACGTTTTAAATTAGCCCAATGCCAAACCGAACTAGAAATGTGCCGGGCTCTTTTAGAAAAGCACATGAACAAGTATAAGCGTAAGGAAATGACCGTGACTGATGCGGCCATGTTGAAATTGGCGGCCACAGAAATGCAGCTGACGATGGTTAACGAGTGTCTGCAATTATTTGGCGGATACGGTTACACCGAAGAGTATCCAATTTCTCGATTTTATCGCGACGCTCGTATTCAAACAATTTATGCTGGTAGTTCCGAAATAATGAAAGAAGTGATTGCTCGAGGAATCTTAGGTAGATAATCATCTACCTATAGCTCTGTATTAGTAAAAATAAACGCAAACTATTGGCCCCCCCCTATTACTGGAGATCTTATGCCTATCCCTGCCCAATTCAAGTATCGCTTACGTATTCCCCTCATCGCCTCGCCTATGTTCATTGCTAGTGGTTTAGCATTAGTCATTGAAACGTGTAAAGCCGGCATAGTAGGCACTTTCCCAGCCCTGAATCAAAGGAGTAGTGAAGGCTTTGAAGCTTGGCTGATGAAAATTCAGACCGCTTTATCTGATTGGGAAAAACAAACTGGTAAAAAGGCAGCACCTTTTGGTGTCAATTTGATTGTGCATAAAAGTAATCCGCGCTGGCAAGCCGATTTGGCACTTTGTGTTAAACATAAAGTTCCCCTAATAATTACCTCACTAGGGGCGGTCGCCGACTTAGTTAATGATGTGCATAGTTATGGCGGCTTGGTGTTTCATGATGTTGTTAATGTACGCCATGCGCAAAAAGCAGCAGAGGCTGGAGTTGACGGTATTATCGCAGTTTGTAGTGGTGCAGGCGGACATGCAGGCGCTACGAATCCGTTTGCACTGGTGTCAGAAATTAGGCGATTTTTCGATAAAACGATATTGCTAGCGGGTAGTCTTTCGCATGGACGGGATATAGCAGCCGCACAAATGATGGGGGCTGATATGGCCTATATGGGAACGCGATTTCTGGCCACAGTAGAGGCTAATATCGCCACTGATTATCAAGACATGATCATTAATAGTAGCGCCAGTGATATTTTATATACACCAAAAATATCGGGTGTTAATGCCAACTTTATTCGGCAAAGCATCATAGATGCGGGTGTTGATCCGAGCGACCTAAGCCCTAAGGCCGAACTCGATTTTGGTGCTGAACTAGATATAGAAGATAAACCAGATACAAGTGATAAGAAACCATGGCGCGATATTTGGTCAGCAGGCCAAGGCGTTGGCTCGATAGATGAAGTGCTAAGTGCCGCCAAGCTGGTAGATAAGCTGGCGGATGAATATCATCAGGCAATCGGCGATCATCAGAAAATGTATCAAACGACATTTTCCAAAGCGGCGAGCTAATTTCCTGCCTTCAAAATAATCAAATACAAGCCAAATAAATGCAATACAAGACTATTAAGTATCAGGTATGGGATTTACTTTAACCCTAAGTCTGAATAGACCTGAGTAGATTAACTCATTTACCGTCGAAATGGCTAATGGGTTGATCCACGCATTCAATCGAGCGAGTGACGATTTATCGTTGTAATTAAAATGAAATATCGTTCCCGTACTGATTGGCTATTTCAGCCATTAGTAAATGATATCTATATTTAACGGTTGAGCCATTGCTTTCGGATAAATTCCTGTTTTTTCTATGCTTAGCGTAAATAACATCAAGCAAAAATCTACTCAAAAGTAAGTTGATGATTTTATTATTTAGCAAAAAGTGTCTTATGGATAAAATTAATACTAATGCGATTGATTCTCGTTTGTATTCGTGTTTAAATGTCGGCTTAATCAAACTATATGCGTTAACAAGGAATCGATTTTTTGAAAATATCTCAACTTTCCCTAGGTATCTCTTCTATATTAATGGGCGTCGTATTTACATCTTCTGCAGCTGAATCTACTACTGATGCGAGCACTAATAGTATTGAGCAAATCACTATTTTAGGGTCTACCGCTGCGGTATCTAAGCTTCCTGGTTCAGGCGCCTATATTGGTAAAGAAATGCTAGATACTTACGCAGTTACAGACATTCAGCGTATTTTATCCTCTACCGCCGGTGTCTATTTTGTAGAAGAGGACGGCTACGGATTACGCCCTAATATTGGTATGCGTGGATCAAGTTCTGATCGCTCTGAAAAAATTACTATAATGGAAGATGGCGTTCTCGCAGCACCGGCACCTTATGCAAGTCCGGCTGCCTATTACTTTCCTACTGTTGGACGCATGCAAGCGGTTGAAATACTTAAAGGGGGCTCAACCATTGAGTATGGGCCGCGCACCAGTGGTGGCGTTATTAACTTGGTCTCAACTGCCGTTCCACAAAATGCTTTGGGCGGAAAATTTGATTTCGCACTTGGAAGTGATGGTTTTTCAAAATTACACACTTTTGTTGGCGGAAGAAATGAAACTAGTGGCGGTTTAGTTGAAATTTATAACTACCAAGCAGATGGATTTAAAACACTTAACTCTGGGCAGGATACTGGTTTTAACAAAACAGATTTATTGACTAAATTTGATATCTATTTAGACGATGACAAACGTCACCAGTTAGAATTTAAACTTAAGTATTCTGACGAATCTTCTGATGAAACCTATGTGGGAATAACTCAACAAGACTTTAGTCAAAATCCATTTCAACGCTATTCAGCCACTCAACTTGATAATATGTCCACCGAACATAAACATGCGTCCGTGCATTATGATTATAGAATTTCTGAGAATATGGACTTAAGTGTTATTGCGTATATCAACGATTTCGGTCGTAACTGGTATAAAGTATCAAAAATAAATGGCAGTAGTCTAGGTAGCGGCGCAGAAGAAATTGCCAGCAACTTCGATGCCGCTGTTTTTGCTAACGCTGCACCTGACGACATTACAGTAACCTTAAAGGCCAATAACCGTGAGTACTTGTCGCGCGGTATTCAAGGTCAATTCGCGCTCTATCTCGATAATCATCAAATCAATATCGGTGCCCGAGTGCACAATGATGAGATGGATAGATTTCAGTGGGTTGACCAATATGTGCTTACAACTGATTTTTCGATGAGCCTTCTCGACGCCGGCGTACCCGGCACAGATTCAAACCGAATTGACAGTGCCAACGCATATAGTTTTTTTGTTAAAGATAAAATGACATTTGGTGACTTCATCGTTACTACTGGCGTACGCTATGAAAATGTAAATTTAGCCCGTGATGACTGGGGCAAAACTGATCCTCGACGCACTGAAAATCCGAGCGAACGTAATAACGAAGTTAATGCATTTTTACCGAGCATCGGTGCTACTTATCAAGCAAATGATAACTGGATTTTATTGGCAGGGGTGCAAAAAGCGTTTGCACCCCCGTCACCAGGTAACAATAACGCTGACAATGAAGAAGGCTGGAACTATGAGTTTGGAGGACGTTTTAGCTACGGTAGCATTAACGGAGAGTTGATTGGATTTGTAACTAATCTTGATAATCTGCATGGTAACTGCACTGCTAGTCAAGGCTGTAACGATGATCTAATCGGTCAGCAATATAACGCTGGTAAAGTAGATATATCGGGGGTTGAATTTGTTATCAATCACCGAGCCGAATTCAACGGTTTTGCCGTACCTACTCGATTCAATTACACTTACTCTAACGCCAAATTCGCAGAGACTTTTGAATCCGAGTTGGATGTTTGGGGCAGCGTAGAAGCCGGCTTTGACATTCCTTATTTACCTGAGGTTACATGGCAACTAGAAAGCGGTATTGCTGGTGATAATTGGCAGGTGTTAGCAGCGGTCAAATATGTAGATGAAATGCGAGTTGTTGCGGGCAGTGATAACATCGATGAAAGCAACGGCATAAAAGCGCGTACTATAGTCGACATATCAGCCAACTATCAAATTGATGAAAAACAAAGCCTATATGTCGTATTGGATAATTTGTTTGACAAAGAATACGCTGTAACTCGCCAGCATGGTGGTCTTCAGGTCGGTAAATCACGTTCATTGCAAGTAGGTTACAGATATCAATTATAGAATTTATTTATAGTCCAGTAATTATAGTGACTGAGGTAGTCCTTGAATAAAAGGACTACCTTTTTCCATATTGGACGGATTGTAAGTTTTACTAAATATAGGCTCAGTATCCATTAACATTCAAATTCAGGTTTAAAATTTGCAAGGGTAAGGTATTTTTAGACTTGCCGCCATTCACTGGGCGACAAGCCCGTGTAACGTTAACCGCGAGTCTAAGATTATTAAAGCGCATATTAGCTGCACTTTGCTCGTTATTTAGCATAATCTTTTAGCGTTTGCCACGCCAAGTTAGCGACTGCAAATTCAATTGAGACAGATCGACCTGACCCGCAATTATTTCATTACACAGTTTGACCACAAGTTTTGCCTGCGAGTGATTCAAATTTTTGTATGCTGGACGCTTAATACTTTCATACCACACTCCTCGACAAACAGAATCAAGCACTATGCGCTGAAAACAGTGATCGTGTCTTACAGGCCAATTGTTTGATGATTCACATGCCATTTTTGGCATTACTTCTTTCGTCATAAACAAGTACTGGTCTATTAACGAGTCCATGCAGTCAGATACGGTTTTGATCATAAATATAACTTTGAATTGCTGTGCAATTTGTACTTAAGTGGTTTTAAATTAGATCTCGAATTCACACAGGTTAAGATATTCCTTTTACAAATCGCTTTTTATTCGCCTGATCATATAATACTTCATGTTGTGAAAACCCTAGTTTTTGGATTATACAGTAGTGACACGAAACGCAACGGCTCGGCCGCTTTTAAAACGAAGCTGTTTTTCATTACTCGGGAAGATTATTTTTTATCTTTAAACTTAAGCGTAAAGAAAAACAATACGAAGTAACTTCCAAAGGCAAACCAATATGGTAACGCGCCATCTATTGAGTATAAATAAGTACCTAGTAACGGTCCTATAGCGAAACCTAGGGGCGGACACGATCCGGCTATACCCGCCACCGCTCCCTGTTCATCAGACGAAACAGCAATGGAGGCGCCTGCCATAAATCCTGGCCCTGCCAGGCCCATACCCATCCCAAGAATACACATAGACAATATATACATGCTCTGAGAATCGCCCAATGCCATAATGGAGAAAGCGATCATCATTATAGGCATGGATATTCTGAGTAACACAAAGGGTCTTACAGACAAGCGAGGTATGACCAGCAGTTGCACAAATAGTGCCGCTGCCGCTGAAAACATCAAACTAAACCCCACAATTTTTGCAGTTTCAATACCACTAAGCGCCAACTGATCTTGAAAACGAAACGCAATAGTTTGTTGCACAATGGCAAAGCCCATAAACAAAAGTACGCCGGCAACCACTAGCGGCAAAATTCGTGGGTCGGAATACTTAAGTCTCGGTGGCTTTTTTATTACGGTTGCTTTTGGTAGCACTGGTAAAGCAAAAAGTGTTAACAACGCTGCGGCTAGAGTTAACAGAACCGAAAAATACAACGGGGTGAGTAAACTAATACCGGCGAGCAACCCACCAATGGCAGGCCCTAATATCGAACCAATATTGCCTGCGGCACCAATGGCTCCCATGCCTTTAATACGGTCTTCTACGGTCGTAATATCAGCCATGTATGCATTGGCTGATGGCGAAACAGCAGCCATTACCGTTGCATTAGCAACCCGAGTCAGAATTAATAATATTAGTGCGGTTAAAGGAACAAGGTAACCCAGAAGCGCCATTTGAAACACACCCGCAAACATCACTGTTCCTGCTGAATAACCAAACAGGCCTATTAGCAGAATCTTCCTTCGACCCCAGACGTCACTAGCGCGTCCCCAAAAAGGGCTGACCAGAAAAAGGGTTAATGATGAGGCAGAAATAATGGCACCAATTTGTACTTCTACTAAGCCAATCTCTCTGCCAAGCGGCGCTAATATTGCAAAAAGTACGGTTTGCGCAAAACCCATAGCCGCCGCGGCTAACAGGAGTGTACGTTTAGCTAAAACATTAGAAATAGGGGATTGCGTCATTCATGTTCGGCTGACGACGATGTCGTAAGCGCTTTTCCTGTGCACTGCTCGAGTTCAACATGTTCACTCATGTGTTTACCTTTTGTAAAATTTTAATTTAGTTAAGTTCTATTTTTCGTCCTCTGCGGTGGTATCGCACCTATCACTTTCTTACTTTTAAGACGGTCCATTTTAGTCCTTTCCTAAATTTACTTATAGCGTCAGTTCAATTTTCAGCCCTAATAATGAGAACGCTGCAAAACGGTACCCCACTTTCCCCCCTGAATCATGCAATCCTATGCAATACTATGA
>Ga0307492_10000434_pt1 | contig 17858 bp, 13 predicted proteins | sample SI3LmetaG_FD_202365 | JGI IMG/M metagenome (GOLD analysis project Ga0307492, IMG submission 202365) | Sea-ice brine microbial communities from Beaufort Sea near Barrow, Alaska, United States - SI3L | ecosystem: Environmental > Aquatic > Marine > Coastal | place: USA: Alaska | collected 2017-05-06 | reverse complement strand
ATTTTGTGACTTTGACACTGAGGCACTTATTTCCTCGGCCGCTGCGCTGCACGAGCTAGGACTACACATCGGTTACAAGAAGTTTCATGAACATGGTGCATATATATTAACCCATGTTGAATTGACCGGATTTACTAGTCTTCAACGCATGTTTATTAGAGATTTGGTTGGCATGCATCGTCAAGAAATTGATTTGATGGTGTTTAACAACTATCAGGAAGAGTTTAAAGAGATGCTCATAAACGCTCTGCGTATTGTCAGAATTTCCGTAATTTTGTGTACTCGCAGACGAGATAATACAGTTGCTAATGCTAAGCTTACTGTGTCTGGCAACGATTGGCATTTACATTTTGAAGAAGGTGTTTTGCCCTCTTCGCCCCTCGTGCATGCCGAACTTATTCATGAGACTTGGTTGCAACACAAAGCTGGCTGGAAACTTATTTGTGAATAGCGCTTTATTTTGCGTTACTCACCGCTTTCGTCGATAAGGATTAATTGTTCAAAAATCAATTGTTATTGTTAACGGGCGTAAGTGCTGGTATGTCATTCAAAAATTAACAGTGAGTAGCACATTTATAAAAACGTGCTACTAACTGCATCTAGTATTATTGATTACTCAATCGCTTACCAAACGAAATTGCATACGCTGGTGAGCGCATTCTTAAAATAGGATCTGCGCTTGGTGTAAATCCGGCAGACATCATATTTGGGTCGAAGTTAGTATTCCTGCAGGCATCACCGCCATTCCCTGTTACCGTAACCGTGCCTAATGCAATTTGAGGACGCGACTCTGGCCACTGCTGTGACGGATCGATTTCGCTATCTTCGGCTTCGCCTAAACTTGCCATAATTGTAAAGCTTACAACGCCTTCTTTGAGTTGCTTTGCAAAAGTATCAACTAGGAATTCCTCAGGCATTTTCGCAGCTTCGTCTTTATCTAAAGTTTTGACACCTAAACTTGGCTGAATATCCCATCGAAATTTCGTTTTCTCACCACTAGCTTGGTTGAAATAAAACGTATGCAGACCAAAAAAGCCAGTATTTGCCCAAGAAGCAGGTGTTTGAGCTTGTTGATTCCACATCGCATTTGCCTGCACTGAAGGGTTTTCCTTGATGAAAGCCATCGTTTTAGCTAAGTCGGTTTTGCCATTTTCATCAGGTAGCATTGTAGATAAGAAACCAAAAAATGTTTCTGGGTCTTTACCTGCAAATACAGGAAAGTTATTTCCTGTAAATGTGTGGAATGAGCCATTGGGTAATTTAATTTGCATGCCTAAACCACGGGTCCCAGGGGCTCTTTCATCACTATTTGGATTTGCACCACCGAGAGAAAATCGCATAGAAACTGGTAAGTCGCCATTTGCCAATAAAGCAGCCCCTTTAAAATGTTCGTTAGCAGCAGGTACAAAAGTCCCGGATGCGCACATCCCTTTTGCATGCGCTTTTCTGAACCCAGGATGTTTGCCACCTAGTTTTTCAAAAATATCAACTACGTCTGTTGCCTGAACTTCTTTCTCACCCGCCAATACGCTTGATGGTGTTAGCCCAACAATTAATAGACAAGCTGCAATGCTTGATGCAATAAATGTATGCTTCATATATATCCTTTATTTTTGTTAATTAGAATTAGGTCAGTGCTAATCTTGAGTTGTAACACATAGAATTATTCACCTAATTTGAACTAAAATCAAATGGGTCGTTAAGATAGCTTGCGCCATGACATCAACCAGCAAACAGCACCAAAGAAACCTAGACCAAAACTACACCATACTGGCTTTTCAAAAAGGTACATCAATACTGCAATGACGGAAAATGCGGCAGCTAGATGACTATAAAAACGTGCTTTTTGATTACTCTTAATTGCTTCAATATGCAGCTCGTGATGTTTCTGTTGTTCGATTGGAATGCGTTTTAATTGCTTCATACCGTCATATATAAGATCAGGCATTTCTGGCAGCTTTTCATTCCAGAAAGGCAAGTTCTCATACACCTTTTTAAACATCGCTTTGGGGCCTACTTGTTCTTTCATCCAGTTTTCAAGGAAAGGCTTTGCGGTTTTCCAAAGATCTAACTGCGGATAAAGCTGACGGCCAAGACCTTCAACATATAACAATGTTTTTTGCAGAAGCACGAGCTGCGGTTGAACCACCATATTAAAACGACGAGCCGTGTTAAAGAGTTGTAGTAAGATGTTACCAAAACTGATGTCCTCGAGTGGCTTTTGAAAAATAGGTTCACAAACTGTGCGGATACCCATTTCAAAATCAGCAATATTGGTGTCTGCAGGAACCCAACCTGAATCAACATGCAGTTCCGCTACCTTTCGGTAATCCCGATTGAAAAAGGCAATGAAATTTTCTGCCAAGTAGCGCTTATCTTCTTTACTTAATGTGCCAACAATACCGTAGTCTATACCAATATAACGCGGATTTTCAGGATGTTCTCTGCTGACAAAAATATTCCCAGGGTGCATATCAGCATGAAAAAAACTATCTCTAAATACCTGCGTAAAAAAGACTTCGACGCCGCGTTCAGCAAGTAGTTTCATATTTGTATTTTGCGCTCTCAATGCAACAACGTCGGATACTGGAATACCAAAAATACGTTCCATTACGATGACATCTTTGCGGCAATGTTCGCTGTAAAAATAGGGCACATACAACGATTCAGAGTCTTGAAAACTGCGTTTAATTTGTATCCCATTCGCCGCCTCTCTCAATAAGTCTAGCTCATCAAGAATGGTGCGTCTGTACTCTTCAACCACTTCAACTGGGCGCAAACGTTTGCCATCGGGAAGCCATTGTTTTAAAACGCGAGCGATACTGAGCAGTAAATCAACGTCCGCTTCAATGGTTTGTCGGATATTAGGACGCAATACTTTGATAACGACTTCTTTATTATCACTTTTTAACGTTGCAGTATGCACTTGTGCAATTGAAGCAGAGGCCAATGGTTTAGCTGTAAAATCGGAAAAAAGCACGGACAAATCGGTAATATCTAAAGACCGCTTGATCATTTCTTGTGCTATATCAGGATCGAATGGCGGCACATTGTCTTGCAACATACTCAATTCTGTTGCGATATCATTGCTTAGCAAATCACGGCGCGTTGATAGCATTTGTCCAAATTTAATATAAACAGGTCCTAAGGTTTCAAGCGCCAAACGCAGCCGACGTCCTTCAGACTCACTCTTGTGCTTATTGGGTAACCAAAACACACAACGACGAGCAAAGCGCACATACCATGGTTTAAAACGAGCAGGTATAATTTCGTCAAGTCCGTGCTGTAACAACACTTTGCCTATGTCATAAAAGCGTCTAATTTGCACGTTAATGGCCCTGTTTATGGTTGTTGTAGAACTGGTTTACATTATCTAAACACCGAACATTAATCATGTTGTTAGCATCTACCCAATTGCAATAAGAGGTATATTCACCGACAGCGGTTCTTTGTTCAATGCCCATTACGGTTTTCTCCCCGCTTTATTCTCAAGGATCGTCAAACGAGCTTCTAGTCTCGCTGCAGCATCCCGAACCTCGGACACTTTTTGTATATAATTTTCAACCATAATTGGCCTAACACCAATTGGTTTTTTGTCCAGTACTATGTCGCTTAGGGCTTGCATTACAAGCTTGTGATTGTGTTTAATTAACCAGCCAAAGGACTCTGCGCTCTGCATAGTGTTGTGTGCTGCAATATCTCCGATGCGCGTTGAAAGCAATTCTTCGATATCAATATTCAAGCCTGCAAATAGCCCACTCATATTCTGAGCGATTTGTAAGTTACCATCAAAATCAAGTTTATTCTCACGAATAAGGCGAGTGATATTACTCGTGTCCTTAAGCTCATTGATAATGAACACCGACAAGCTTATAGCGCATCGATTGTGACTTATTGATTGCTTGCGTTCTGCCGCAATATCCTGGCTAATAGGGCTCACAACAGAGTTGACCTCAACGCCTTTGGCGTGAAAGTTAAACACTAATGGAAAGGGCAATTCGTGCAGCTTTATTTCGCATTGCTTGGAAATTAGCGGCTGCAACAGTAAATGGCTTTCCTCATCAAGGGACAATATTTTATTGATGGCAATTTCAACAGCAGCGGTGATGACTTGAGCTTGATGCATTTAGAATTTAAACCCTCTATGCAGCGCTACAATTCCGCCGGTTAAGTTGGTATAACTGGTTTGTTCGAAGCCCACGCCTTTCATCATACCTTCAAGCGTTTCTTGATCGGGATGCATCCGAATTGATTCAGCTAAGTATTGATAACTCTCAGCATCGTTGGCGACTAACTGTCCTATCTTTGGCAATAAATGAAACGAATAGGTATCATAAACTTTGCTCAGAATTTCACTGGTCGGCTTTGAAAACTCTAATACTAACAAACGTCCACCTGGCTTTAGTACACGAAAAATAGAAGCAAGTGCATTCGATTTTTCTGTCACGTTACGCAAACCAAAAGCCATGGTGACTAAGTCAAAATGATTATCGGGGAATGGCAAGGCTTCAGCATTGGCTTGCACATAATTGAGATTAGCAATAATGCCCATATTGGTGAGTTTTTCTTTTCCTACCATCAGCATAGAGTGATTAATATCAGCCAATGTTACTTGCCCTGTTTCACCAACAATACGACTGAACTTAGCAGCTAAGTCGCCTGTTCCACCAGCAAGGTCCAATACTTTTTGACCTGGACGAATGCCACTACAATCAATAGTGTAGCGTTTCCAAATACGGTGTATGCCTAGCGACATTACATCATTCATCAGATCATATTTGGCCGCAACTGAGTGAAAAACATCAGCAACCATTGACTCTTTCTGCTCTTTATCCACTTGCTTAAAGCCAAAATGCGTTTTATCTGAAACTACCTCTTCACTAGAATTCAAGTGGTCCAATAGATTATTGCCATGCCCATCGTCTTGTTTTTCTGCTGATGTTTCTTTTGTGCTTTGCATTTTAGTAGCTTCTTTTAAGAATGTTGATTTTGATGAGCAATTCAACAATGACTCTCTATAAATAAGTTTGTGTGGGTCATTTATGCAAAAGTGCTTAATGAAAATTCATTGTCTATCTAGCGGCCTAATTGTAGCTAAAAATCAGGATAAATACATCAAGTAAGCGAATCTTGGGATAGGAAAAATGGCTTAATCTGTATTTATGCCTGTTTTTATATTATTGAACCATACCCACGTGATTATCACCGCAGCTAAAGGACACGATTTGACTCAGTTCTTGAAAAGATAAATCACTCTCGTTTTGCCAATGGAAAAAAGTACTTTGAATTGTGTTTAAACTACGCTTTGATCTCGCTGAACCACTAATTAAGCCATGTTCAACAAAATAGCCCTCAACATCACGACTTAACAAAAATGTGTCCACACCTAACGCACGCAATGCGTAGGGCCCGGTATTACCACCTAGTCTCGCCCCTTTTTTCTTAAGGAAATCCCACAAACCTACCAGATCATCTTGCGGCCATTGTGTAACGAAATTTGCAAAGCTTCCATGCGACCGACGAATATCGTCGATCATCCATGCATTTTCGCGGATTGTTTTTACTTTACTGAAATTGCGTATAATGGCAGGGTTTGTTGCTTTTTGTTCTAACATTTCATCGGGCATCAACAACATTTTGTCGATATCAAAACCAAAAAACACCTCTTCAAAGTTTGGCCATTTCTGGCGTACAACACGCCAAACGAAGCCCGATTGAAAAACTTTTTTGGTAAACTCTGCCAAAAAGCGATCATCTGGGGTGTTGAGTATCTGTTTTTTGTTAGCGGGCTGAGAAAGTAACTCTTGAACCATGGCCTCGCTACCTTTACGTTTGCATACTCTGTCATAAAGACTCGCAAAGGCCTCGGCCTTAAGATTTATGTCTATTCTCTTACCCACGTTCATGCAACGATGCCTGAATGGCGCAGCAATGCATCAACTTGTGGCTCACGACCTCGGAATGCTACAAATAACTCCATAGGCTCCTTACTGCCGCCCATTTCAAGGATGTTATTAAGAAAATCTCGTCCTGTATTTTGATTAAATATCCCCTCTTCTTCAAATCGACCAAACGCGTCTGAGGACAATACTTCGGCCCACTTATAACTGTAATAACCGGCAGCATAACCACCCGCAAATATATGCCCAAAACTGTTTTGAAATTTGTTAAACGTAGGCGGAATGATAACCGCAACCTCTTGTCTAATTTCATCCAATATTTGTTGCACCGATTTTTCGGAATGACTTTGTTGATGCAACGTAAAATCGAATAAACTGAATTCTAGTTGCCTAACCATTTGCATTGCCGATTGATAGTTTTTCGCCGCTAGCATTTTTTCTAACAATTCATTTGGCAAAGCGTCACCGCTCTCATAGTGACCGGAAATGAAACTCAAAGCTTCTGGCTGCCAGCACCAGTTTTCAAGAAATTGGCTGGGTAACTCAACGGCATCCCAAGCAACTCCATTAATACCTGACACCCCACCGGCTTCAATTTTCGTTAGCATGTGATGAATGCCATGTCCAAACTCATGGAATAAGGTGACGACTTCATCATGTGTAAATAGCGCTGGTTTGCCATCAACAGGGCCATTGAAGTTACACACCATATAGGCTACGGGAAGCTGTAACTCGCCATTTGGCAAGCGTCTGCGACTTCTACAATCATCCATCCATGCACCACCGCGCTTTTTTTCGCGAGCATACAAATCAAAATAGAAAGATCCGCGGTGTTGATTCTCTGCATCATATATAGTGTAAAAGGAAACATCTTTATGCCACACATCCACATCATTTTGTTGCTCAATGCGCAAGCCATACAAACGTGACACAACTTCAAATAAACCACTTATTACTTGTTTCTCTGGAAAATACGGACGTAATTCTTCATCCGATATTGCATATTTTTGTTGTTTCAGCTTTTCACCGTAGTAAGTGTAATCCCAAGGCTGTAATTCTTGTTGAGCATAATGCTCGGATGCAAAATCAACAGTTTCTTGTAGTTCATCTTGTGCTTGGGGTTTTGAACGTTTTGCTAAATCTCGCAAAAACTGCGTAACTTGCTCTGTCGATTTAGCCATTTTAGTGGCTAAAGAGCGTTCAGCATATGAACTAAATCCAAGTAAACCTGCGGCTTCTTGTTTTAATGAAAGTATTTCATCGATGTTAGCAGCATTATCAAATTCTCCAGCATTAGGTCCTTGGTCCGACGCTTTGGAAGAGTATGCGCGATACATTTCTTCACGTAACTCACCGTTATCGGCATACAGCATGACCGGCAAATAGCTTGGAATATCGAGCGTAAACAGCCAACCCTTGAGGTCTTTCTTTCTAGCTGCTTGTGCCGCCGCTGCTTTTGCAGAGTCTGGTAAGCCGGCTAGTTCTGTCTCGTCAATTACTTGTTTGGTCCATGCCATGGTGGCGTCCATCACGTTATTACCAAATGTAGATGACAAGTCTGACAAGCGACTTTGGATATTTGCGTAGCGTTTCTTTTTATCGTCTTCGAGTCCAACACCCGAAAGCGTAAAATCGCGGATAGCATTGGTCACTACTTTTTGTTGAGCCTCATTTAAGCTAGCAAACTCTTCGCTGTCATGAAGCTGCTGGTAAAGACTAAATAGCCCTTTGTGTTGACCAACCCACGTACCAAATTCAGATAACAAAGGCAGGCAAGCATCATGTGCCTCGCGAAGTTTGTCACTGCTAACCACAGAATTCATATGACCAATAGGCGACCACATTTTTGACAACACGTCGTCCGTGTCTTCTATGCGCTCAATGACTTGTGCATAAGTTGCTTGCCCATTTTCAACCACTTCCTCTATCACTGCTTTGCAGTTATCGATGGCTTTTTTAATGGTTGGAACAATATCTTGGGTATCAATTTGTGAGAAAAGAGGAAGCCCGCTCACGTTTTCGATTGCATTCATAAAGGATCTCTTTGTTATTCGTTGTCACCAACAAAAATACTGGTTAACTAATGTATATAATTGGGTATTCAGGATGGGATCACAATGGTAAATAAAACTTTTTTTGAAGGAACACTTGATAATTACGGTCTAGTAGGCATATTTAGCATACTAGTTTTAAAGTAGTGACCCTTTTAGGAACAAAATGAACTCAAGTACTAAGCACACGCAAGTGAAAAAACATTTCGATTATATCTGTATTGGTGGCGGTAGTGGCGGCATTGCATCAGCGAATCGTGCATCAAAACACGGCAAAAAAGCGGCTATTATTGAAGCCAAAGACATCGGTGGCACTTGCGTTAATGTAGGCTGTATTCCGAAGAAGGCGATGTGGTTTGGTGCTCAAGTGGCAGAAGCTATTCACAAATATAGTCCTGACTACGGTTTCGATATTACCGTAAACAGCTTTAGTTGGGCTAGGTTAGTTGCCAGTCGCGCAGCATACATTGATCGCATTCATCAATCTTATGACCGGGTACTGGGTAACAACGGCGTTGATCTCATTAAAGGCTTTGCTACATTTATCGACAACCGCACAGTTGACGTTGATGGCGATATTTATACAGCTGACCATATCACCATAGCGACTGGAGGACGTCCAATCAAGCCCTCGATTCCTGGCGCGGAGCTAGGCATTAATTCTGACGAATTTTTTGATGTTAGTGAGCAGCCTAAGAGAGTCGTAGTGGTCGGTGCTGGTTATATAGGCGTTGAACTAGCAGGCGTAATGCACTCATTAGGTTCTGAAACTCACTTGCTAGTGCGTCGTGAAAAACCGTTGCGTAACTTCGACGATATGTTGTCCGACACGCTAGTTGAAATTATGGCGGAGGACGGCCCAAAACTGCACCCTCATACCGAAGTAACCTGTATTGAAAAACAACCAGACGGGTCGTTAAAAGCTACCCTTAATACCGGTGGGCATATTGATTGTGATGCACTAATTTGGGCAATTGGCCGTGAACCTGCTAACGACAAAATTAATATAGAAAATACAGACGTAGAGCTAGATGAGCGCGGTTACGTCAAGGTAGATAAATATCAAAACACGACAGCAGCGGGCATCTATGCTGTTGGTGACAACATAGGGAAAATAGATTTAACCCCTGTTGCGGTAAAAGCGGGTAGATTGTTAAGCGAACGATTATTCAATGCTAAAACTGACGCTCATATGGATTATGACCTTATTCCAACCGTCGTGTTTAGTCATCCTGCCATTGGCACCATGGGCTTAAGTGAGAAAGAAGCAGTTGCCAAATATGGCGCGTCAAATATCAAAGTTTACAACTCTAGCTTTGCCGCCATGTACACAGCAGTAACTTCCCACAGGCAAGCGACAAAAATGAAACTAGTTTGTGAAGGAGTCGATGAAAAAGTGGTCGGTCTTCACGGTATCGGATTTGGTATGGACGAAATACTGCAAGGCTTTGCTGTCGCTATTAAAATGGGCGCAACGAAAGCTGACTTTGATGCTTGTGTAGCAATTCATCCGACAAGCGGAGAAGAGTTTGTCACACTAACGTAGGACAAAGGCTAGTGCAAAACGGTGCGGTTCTTTGGTGGATCCAATGCGAAAATGCATATTAAAAAAAGCGCATAACGTTGTTTATGCGCTTTTTAAATTAAATACCTATAGTTAAGTATCTAAATCACTTTCGACATATCATTGAGAACGTCACGCAAGCCTATGATCCGCTTTTGCGTATTGACGTCGTCTTTCGTTGCCTTAATATCACGCGCTAATGCGACAAGTAGAATAGACAATTTTGCAGATTTATCACCTTTTGACATTACGTTCTGCAATTCATTGAGTAAGGTCCTAGCTGCATCAATATTCAATTTAGCTAAACCACCATCGCGCTCTAGTTGATCAATATACGCCAACGCAATAACCGGATTTGCAGGCCAAGTGACCTGAAATTGCTGTTGAGGATTAAAGGTATTCCCCATATTTGCTAACTTCGCAGCAGCTAGTTCGTTCTCCGTCAAAAATTCACTGACTTGTAAATCCATCACATCAAGACCCCGCAGGATTTCAGTACCGTAAATTTTTCCGTTGTACCAGTATGTCGACCAGTAACCACCAATCACCATTCGTTCATCATGAATAGGCCCACGATCAAAATAAGCTATTTCAACCGGATTTTCCGTATCGCTAAAATCGATAACAGACAAACCACCTTGATACCAAGCTTGAACAAAAATGTCACGCCCCGGCACTGGCACTACTGAGCCATTGTGAGCAACGCAATTCTCTTGTTCCGATTGCGGCGCATCAATTTTATAATAGCTTTGGAATGTCAACTTACCTTCTTTAACATCATAAAACGCGTTGGCTCCCCAAGATTTTGGGTCAGATGCTCTGCAACGGGGTTGAGTACCACCTCCCCACTCATCGGTAAATAGAACTTTTGTACCATCGTTATTAAAGGTTGCTGAATGCCAATAGGCAAAACCGGGATCTGACACCGCATCAATCCGTTTTGGCTGCAACGGGTCGGTAATATCTAACAAGATACCATTACCTGAACACGCACCCGCAGCCAATTTCAATGCTGGAAATACGGTAATATCATGACATTGGTCTGTCATATTAGTGCGTTGAGTACCTTCGCCATGATCGCCACCACGCCATAGGCCGGAGAGGCGGCCTTCATCATCAGCAAAAACCGCAGGACTTGAGGTAATGCGGGATTTTTGTGGATTTTTCACTGGTATTTCGATTACATCTATACGAAACAATGCCGTTCGATTATCACCCGGGATGTCACCGATGCAGCCTTCTAATTCATCTTCATCTCGCACGCCTGCTGTACCAGAGTTGTAGACGACAATAGTGTCTTCATCTGAGGAGACAATTGAATGAGTGTGCGAGCCTCTGCAGGTTTGCACTAAGCCGACCTGTCTTGGCATGCTGATATCTGAGATATCAAAAATACGTAAACCTCTAAAACGCTCGTCGCTGACATCGTCGCTAATACCTTGTAACCCGCAATCAATACGACCTCTAGTTTGTTCTACCGACATGATCAGTAAATCACCTACAATGGAAACATCACCCTGACCACCCGGACAAACAATGGAGCTTGCTAGGCTAGGCTCACCATTATCACTTAAATTATAAATATTGAAGCCATGGTAATTACCAGCAACTAGAATATTGCCTGAAAATGCCATATCTGTATTCCAAAAGCTCAGTAACGGCCAGCGTTCTGCCCACTCTGTTTTTGCGTCTCCACCGTCGTCATCTTCTCTACTTGCGGATTTATCGTCCTCTGATGGCATTTTTATCGGTGGTAAATTTGAGGGGTTTTTGGGGTCGAAAAAACCATTCGGTCTTGGCAGTGTTTTAATTAATTTGAGATTTAAAGCAGCTTCACCTGCATCCCTAAAGCCTGCTTGCAGTCCAACTCTCTTATCCGTCGACAGGCCTGACAACAACGTATCCATTCGTGTAATTTCTGCTTCTTGGTCATTAACAATATCATTAATAAAATCATACAGAATGGGATCGTATGCTGAACCTGATTGTTCAAGTAGGTCCTCAACCATGGTAACGGCACCTTCATGATGAGGTATCATCAAACTCAAGAATAGACGGTCGAATTCAGTGCCTTTTGCAGCCTTAAGTTCGTCCATTTCATTTGTACTCGCCATGCCCATTAAGCTGTGGTCCATATGCATGGAATGATCAATATCAGTAACTTCACCGCGTTGTTCTAACCAGTCTCGCATAAACGCAATTTCATCGGCTTGTGATTTACGAATACGACCTGCAATATCAATTATCTCTTCATTGTTAGTTCTATCATCGACCAACACAGCCATGTCCACAGCTTGTCCATGATGTGGGATCATGTTTTGCATGAATAAGGCATCGTCACGAGTGAAACTTGTATTAGCTATTTTGACCGCATCTTGGGCACTCAGAGTCCGTGATGTTTGTCCGGGCGCGCCGGGCTGAACGATAGGAGGTGCTTCTTGCGCTTCTCCTTGCATTGTATCGGAAGGCAACTGAGCAACGCAGGCTGAACTTAAAACGCTCAGACCAAATAAAGCGGTATACGACAAACGAGTTTGTGATTTGGTGGAGACAATTGGCATAAAAGACAAGTCCTTTTGAAGTGTCAAAGTTTATAAAATGGGGTTGCAGATTAGTTGCAAAATTAATCGGTGTAAACCCTTCAACATTTTATCGGCTAAAAAATGATAGCTCCGGCGTAAAGCCTCTGTCATGCCGCTTATATAAAAAATGCAGCTCAATGTAAAATAAATGAGTCTTTGTTGTTAAAATACTGTACAACTGAATTTGCCTTTTTGTTAATTAAACACGGACAATTGATACAACAACATGCACTCATGAGTATGTTTGTTATCAATTTTTAGCCAAAACTGAGAGTAATAATATGCTAAAAAATAGACTTGATGGAGAAGTTCAACCCGGTTTTAAATGGGGCCCATTTACCATGCGGATCCCGCTAATTCATTTACGTTTTTCGTTGGCAGACATGCTACAAGGCTTAGCAGTAGCTGGTGCGACCGGCATGGCACTAGTACCTTATTTTATGGCCTTGTTGGGCCTTAGCTTTGAAGAAGCCGTAACCATGGCAATGTTTCATAGCTTACTAATCTCTTTTTCCTGGATGTTCTTTGGCGACCCGTACGCACCAGGTTGGTTAACACCCGCAATCCCCTTCGTTGTGGCCTTTATCACAGCACCAGCTTATTTAGGTGATCATACATCCCAATTTCAAGCCATGACTGCACTTTCATTAAATTTTGCATTCATTCTAATTTTTTTAGGCGCAACAGGGCTCGGAGAAAAATTAATTAAAATTGTGCCCAATGTGTTTAAAGGGGGCATTATACTTGGCGCAGCGGTTGCTGCTTTTTTACGTGTTACCAAAGACGGTGATGCAGCGAACGTGTTTCAGTCGGCACCTATCGCGGGTACTTTAGGTGTTGTTGTTTGCTTAGTTTTTGCATTTTCTAAACCCTTACATGCCATTGCGACGGACAAAAGGTGGTTAGCGAAGCTTCTCGGATTTGGCTTACTTCCCGGCTTTATTGTTGCAGGCACGGTTGGTTATTTTACCGGCGAATTTGAATACAATATCCGTTGGGAAATATTAGATGTTGGGGCGTCAGCAACTTCATTGTGGGAGAAAGCGTCACCATTCGCGATTGGTTGGCCATCAATAGATACTTTCCTTGCGTCTTTTCCATTGGCATTAATCACCTATATCTTGTTTTTCGGTGATGTGGTTACTGGCAACGAAATGATAGAACAAGCACAGAAATCTCGCAGCGATGAAAAATTAGAACTCAATGGCAGCCGTGCGCATATGGCTACTGGCATCAGAAACATATTAATGGCTATTATCGCTCCGTTTTTTGCTACTCAAGGAGTACTGTGGACAGGAATTCAAGTCATTCTTCTAAAGCGTTGGACGCAAGGTCGTGACAAGTTAGATTCAATTTTCGACAGTATTGGAAGTTTTTATGCTTTTGGTCTGCCCTTTTTGTTCGTCTTCCTGCCACTAGTTACTTTATTACAACCACTATTGCCAGTTGCGTTGGCCGTCACCTTGGTGCTAACTGCGTTTGCTTGTGCTACCTTGGCTTTATCCCTTGTACAGGATGCCACAGAGCGCGGTGCAATGGTAATAACAGCAATGGCATTTAGTGTGTTTGAGCCTTGGATTGGCTTACTCGTCGGCGTTATTACTATCATCGGTTTATGCGGATTTAAAGTATTCAAACCTGAAGAGAATAGTTAATTACAGAAAATATATGCGCCAAGTTGTATTTTTAGACAGTGCTACTATTGGGGATGGAATTAATATTCCATCCCCAAATTTTACTCATAAATGGACTAAATTCGACAGAACCAACGCGACTCAAACGCTGATGCGAGCCCAGAATGCGGATCTGATTATTACTAATAAAGTGGTTTTTAATAAGGCATTATTAAGTCAACTTCCGCAACTTAGACATATTGCGATTGCCGCAACAGGCACTAACTGTGTTGATTTACTGGCCGCGCGAGCGTTTGGAATAGACGTAAGTAATGTGCCTGGTTATGCCACTCGATCGGCGAGCGAACATGTTATGTCAATGATATTGAGTTTACGCCGTAACTTGCTTGCATTTCAAACCGATATTGCCAAAGGCAAGTGGCAAGCGTCAGATCAATTTTGTTTTTACAATGACCCAATTTTGGATTTATACGGCAGCACACTGGGCTTAATCGGCACTGGCGCAATTGCTCAGCAAGTTGCCTATGTTGCCAAGGCATTTGGTATGCGCGTAATATTTCACAGTGTTAGTGAACGTAAGATTCTGGAGGGAGAGGAACTCGTTTCGCTCAATTATTTGTTAGAAAACTCAGATATTGTGAGCCTGCATTGCCCTCTTACGCCAGCAACTGAAAACCTTATCAATGCTCGGCGACTGGAGTTAATGCGCCATAGCGCCATCCTAATTAATACAGCAAGAGGTTCAGTCGTTGACTTGGAGGCGCTGCATCATGCGCTACTGAATAAGAAAATAGCAGGCGCTGGTATAGACGTTGCACCTCAGGAACCACCGCCTAGCGATTCCATAGTGATGCAATTAAATACATTATTAAATTGTGTTGTAACTCCTCACACCGCTTGGGCGAGTCAGCAGGCTTCACAACTTTTAATGGACCAAGTCGTTGCCAATTTAAACGCCTTTGTAACAGGCCAATCTATTAACATAGTGAATTAAATAAGAGCGCTATGTAAAAGCCTAAAATTCGCTATACCCTCGGCAAAATATAAGATTTCATGGATATAAATAACGCTATAAACTAGCTTTTTTTATATCTAAAAATAGCCTAAATATCGATTGCAGTTTTTGTCATTTGATGTGAATCTACGCACATTATCACGGCCTGTTTTGGAGACTTTTTATGTCTGAACCTTTACCTGATTTAATTGAAGAGGTGATTAGCCACTCTGAATTGAGTGACAGTGGAATAGGCGTAGCTGCAATTATCGCGCAGGCTGATGAAGATGAGATGGCATTGCTACTCGAGTCTTTGCCTATAGAACAACGTTTAAGCCTATGGCAGACCCTCCCTGATCATAAAAAACTCGATATACTTATCGCTATGCGCGGCGATCCTCGTGAAGTACTTGTGCGCGCTACGGAACCTGAACAGTGGGATAAGCTATTTGTCGGTATTGAAGCTGAAGACTTGCTTGAACTGGCGGATTCACTACCTGAGGAGTTAGTTGAGCGTGCATATGCGGCAATGGATAGAGTACAAAAACAATACTTTACCGAAGCAAACCAATATCCAGAGGAACAAGTGGGTCACTGGGTAACGCACGACTATCTCGTGTTACCTTTAAATGCCAGAGTGCGTGAAGGCATTCGTCTTATACGCCGAGAAATGCCGCGTCATACAGATATGATCTTTCTAATTAATCGTTCTGGTCATTTCTCCGCAGCGGTCCCGATTGCTAAGCTCTATGCGTTGCCGGAACATGTTCCCCTTGTTGACGTTGCATTAGACGATTTTCCAGTAATCAATGCTGCTGATGAAGGACAAAAGGTAGCCAAGGACGTCCTATTTTCAACCTATGGCGCGTTGCCTGTTATCGATGAAAACCGAAAATTAATTGGCAGAATTGACGTGACGACTGCATCGGAATTGAGCGAAGAATATTACGAGCGTCAGCTGATGGCGAGTGCGGGTATGGATGAAAACGAAGATTTATTTTCACCGGTTCGCCGAAGCGCCAAAGCTCGAGCAATCTGGTTGGGTATTAACTTATTGACTGCATTTTTGGCAAGTGCATTTATCGGCATGTTTGAAGCAACCCTGCAACAAGTAGTGGCATTGGCTGTTTTGATGCCGGTGGTAGCAAGTATGGGTGGAATTGCGGGTAGTCAAACACTGACTCTCATTATACGAGGCTTGGCATTGAAACAAGTGACTCCCGCTAACACAATGGTATTACTATCGAAAGAATTAAAAGTCGGTGGTTTAAACGGCTTTATATGGGCTATTGTAATTGGGCTAGTGGCATTTGCGTGGTTTGGAGATCCTATGCTCGGTATGGTTATCGCTATCGCTATTTTTTTAAATATTGTTGCCGCGGCATTTGCGGGTGTCTTTGTGCCCGTGATACTTGATAAATTAAAAATTGACCCCGCACTCTCCGGCTCAGTCATTTTGACAACGGTTACTGATATAGTGGGTTTTGTCGCGTTCCTAGGTTTAGGAACGATGCTGTTACTTTAGCCCATTTTTTACTCATAGCGCTTGATTAATCTGCGCCGCTAAAGTGCCCACTTGCTCGCGCATTTGTTTTACAGCATTAGCGTATCCGTCACTATTCAAATCATCAACGAGTTGAAAACGAAACAGCTTGGGATCGTCATTCTTTGACAACAATTCAAAAAAACCTGACAACAATAATTTACCATCTGCGGCTGGATAAAAATGCTCAATTGTCACACTAATGCTATCGCAGTCACTGCACCATGCTACAAAATTACTTTGCTCATTTAAATTATTTAGGTCATTTAGCAATGCGCGCTGAATGGCGTCATCTAAACTGTCAGCCCAACTATGATAACTTGCCTTAATAAGTACGTGACCACTATCACGCATAACTAAGTGATTGGTACTTAAATAAGCAGGAATATTAATTTTGTCTAGTTTAATTCTAGCACTCGTCACTTTCTGCTTTTGTGCTAGCGGTTTAGCATCCAACAGATAATATGTTGGGACTGGTGCCTGTGACGTTACGCCGCATGACATAAGCAAAAAACAAAATACGATTAACATAAACATTTTTTGCATATTAATTGCCTTCTTTATTAGCTGATTGTGGTTGTTTATCACTGCTTGCCGGCTCGCCAAAAACAAGTGAGTTGGGCTGATTCGTTACTTCTTTTACGATAGGTTTTATTTCATCTAACGTGACTTCGATTTTCTTTATCATTTGCTCAACCGAACGATAAACTTGAGAGTCTGGTTGTAAGCCCTTTAATGTAGCCTGCAGTTCTTCTAGGCTCAACTCTATCGTACTCAGCGTCATACTCGCTTTTTCAATCACGCCACCCGTCGTTTTGACCGTTGCATCGGCGCTATCTATCAATCCGTTTATATTTGCGAGTGTGGCATTTAATGGTAACTTTTCCAGCTCGCCAAGAATGTTTTCTAACTTTTTAGTTAAACTCGCAAACCCACCTTGCGCTGCCGGTATTACTGGAAACTCACCAAACTGACCAACCATGCCTATTGGCTTACCACCCGGTTGCAAGCTTACTTTTAAGCTCCCAGTTATCAAATTCGCATTTTCGATAGACGCCGTCAGACCTTCTTTAATCCAGTCATTGACCATACCTTGAAAAATATCAGTTGATATATATCCATTCTTCATCAAGCGCTCTGGTTCAAGTTTAATTAAAACAGGAATACGCTCTTCTTTACCAACGCCAGCTATATCAATAATTTCCCAGAATTCCATATAGGGTTCACTTACAGTGCCAAGTCTAATGCCACGGTATTCTACTGGCGCCCCCTTGTGCAGGCCACCTACACTATCTTCAACCAAAATAACATATTCTATGAACTTGTAATCGCGCTGCTCATCAATACTTTCTTGCGAGTCGAAAACTTGAAATTGATGATTTTGTGGCACACCAAGGCCGGGCTCTGCACCGTTGACAAGTCCAAATTCCACACCACCTGCCACTAGTGTATCCAAGGATGCCATCGTTAAACTGATTCCCTCAGTCGAGGTAGTGATAGAAAGCCCATTCACATTCCAGAATGAGGTGTTTTCAGTAACTAAATTGTGAAAAGGAGCGTGAATAAAAATGTCATAGTGAGCTTCTTGCT
>Ga0307492_10000432_pt1 | contig 17877 bp, 21 predicted proteins | sample SI3LmetaG_FD_202365 | JGI IMG/M metagenome (GOLD analysis project Ga0307492, IMG submission 202365) | Sea-ice brine microbial communities from Beaufort Sea near Barrow, Alaska, United States - SI3L | ecosystem: Environmental > Aquatic > Marine > Coastal | place: USA: Alaska | collected 2017-05-06 | reverse complement strand
TACTCCTTTAATACCGACCTGCCCTAGCTGGATTGCTTTTGTTATTTCAATCTAACCCGACAGCCACGCTGGAATAAGTTAAATGACACTGGCAATCTCGACAATGTCATTTCCACAAACATAAAGGGCTGAGTGATGCAAGAACATAGCAATAATAGTGGAAGCTGCCTTTGTGACTCGGTTAGCTTTACCGCGACCAGCACGAATTGCAGCTGCAGCATGTGCCGGAAGTGGAATGGTGGCCCTCAAATGGCTGTATCTTGAGGGGAAAGTGTTAGTTTTGAAGGTGAAGAACATATTTCGATATTTAAATCTTCAAAATGGGCTAACTGAGGCTTTTGTAAAAATTGCGGAAGCCACCTATTTTACCAGTTGCAGGGAACGCACCACATGATACTAGCGGGGCTATTCGACAATCAGGAAACTTTTGAATTAGAAACCCAGTATTTTACCGACAAAAAGCCTGATTTTTATAACTTCAAAGAGGATATAAATAATTTGACCGCAATCCAGGTGGCTGAAATGATGGGGCTTGGTTGATATCTAGACTCAGGTCTATAACCACCCAAACTTAGCCGTTTATCGGTTATGTGATTTTCGATCCAGTAACCATCAAACCCCTTTAAAAAATTGTGTTTTTAGGGCTGCCCACTAATTTCGAACGAAATGGCTAGACCTAACGTCTTTCATTAGTTGCACAGCTGCCTAAGATTATTTTGGATGGCACTTTTCTATTGGCTTCAATTAATATAATCACTTTTGATTTAGCCCCAGTTCTTTTTACCTTTTTTTGCATGAGCCTAAAGAAACAATACGATAAGACTCTTTCAAATAGTAAAGCAGTTCATCATCTTTCGTGCCAGACACATCAAACTGTTGAATCCACTTCATGCCCCGAGACGCAAGGTAAGGTGCTGGGCGATAACCCAGCTGCTCATTCAAAAAATGATAGTTAAGCTCTGATGCTTTAAAGGTAAACGCAGGTTTGTCAGCCTTCTCCCAACCGCCAATGGCAAAGACCTTTCCACCAATCTTCCATACATGCGAACCGCCCCATTGAATAACATATGAAATCGCGGAAAGAGTGCCACAAAATTGTTTAAATTCTTCGTAAGTCATAACCCTAGATATTGCTAGACTTTAGTAAGCTAACTACCCAGTAATCCACTTTGCCTAATACCATCAAATATAAACTGCACCGCTAACACTGATAACAACACGCCCACCATAGCGAACAGACATCTTCGTCAATATGACGACGCGGTGCATTGGCCGTTAGCGCTGCGCAAGTACTGCCGCAACATCAGCAGCCAGACTGGTGGTTGTAAAGAGGGTGATAAGCACGATTGCGGCAGTTTCATTCATCAGTTGATAGGGAATTCTTGAAACGATATAAGTCCACTTTCGTCCGTCAATTTGCCTGAACGTTTTTCTACATACATTGATTGGTCTGCAGTTTTAATCAACTCTTCGGATGACTTGCCATCATTGGGACAGATTGAAATACCGATACTAGCGCTAATTGTTACTTCTGTCGCTCCAATAGAGATTGGTTTTTCCAAAGCCTGAACCATTTCCTGTGCGGCTAATCGGGTATCGGAGAGTAATTTAAAATTAGTTTGCATGGGTAAAAACTCATCCCCTCCTATACGAGCAACTCGATCCGAACAACGCAATAATGCGGTTAACCGTTGCGACTACTTTTAATACCTCATCTCCCGTTGCATGGCCGTGGGTATCATTAACGGCCTTAAATCCATCAAGGTCAATAAAATGAATCGCTACTGGTTGCTCTTCTATTTCTGTGGGGATTAATGTCAGCGTAAAATTTTCTAAAAATAAACGCAGACCAGATAAGCCAGTTAAGGCGTCGTAGTTTGCTAACATGCGTAACTCTTCTTACACTGCCTCGATTTCTTCGATAGCATTAAACAGCTTGTTGACGTCGTAGTCAGAGACGATCATTATTTCTTTGCTGGATATGGGGTGTAACGTCATACGAATATCGAGCGAACGGCGACATAGTCCATTCACTGTTCACATCTGATATTCCCATTGCCCTTCTTTTGCTTTTGGGCTAATTCGAAACGTTTCTGCCCTTCGTCCTCGTCTGCAAAACGAGCGAAGAAATCAGTGGTTTTTTTATCGACGTCGATTGTTTTAATAGTTAAATATAATGCGCTGGCTGCAGGGTTTTCGACAATGATGTCGCCGTGTTTTGTTTAGCAGGTTACTGCGACCCGGGTGTAACACATTGCTTCTGCGAGTAGTAAATTTTCGGGTTCTCTACCCAGGTCTACTGCGTCATTGAAAAACCAAAAATACCTCGATGCTGTTCTTCACCGAGCAAAACAGCACGATGTACGAAAACCATCGATTTTGCTTTACCATTTGGGTGAGCCGTCCAGGGATCTTTGCATACGCCATTCGTTACTGACTGTTCGAAGAAATAATACATCCTGTTTCGGGCACCATCATTATCGCCAGACATGTCTTTTGCGATTGACTGCTCAACTGTATCCACCCCCAAAAATTCCAGTGCACTCTGGTTGCCCCACCAGAAAGAATAACCATCAATATCAAACACCCAAACCGGACCTGGCACCAGATTAAAACCTTCCAGGCCGCCCTTTGTTTTTAAATCAGTAATATCCCTATGATTTGTGGTAATTTCGCACACTAATCGTTAGGTATCTAAGCTAGATAGATCGAAAACTCTAGATTGGTTTCTGCCATTTTCTTTGGCCTGATAGAGTGCCTGATCGGCTCTTTCGAGCCAGCTTTGGTAATCAGCATGGCTATCCGATGACTCGCAAATACCAAAGCTAATGGTGATTTTTATTTCAGCTTCGTCGACTATCACGACGGTATCTTCGATTGTTTTACGCAATCGTTCACAATAGATTAATGCATGTTTTGCCAGTGTCTCTGGCATGATGATGGCAAATTCTTCGCCACCATATCGGCCCGCTATATCCGTCTTACGTAACGATTTAGTCAGCTCATTAGAAACCTCTCGAATCACTTCGTCACCTCCTTGGTGTCCATAGCTGTCGTTGACTTGTTTAAAGTGGTCTATATCAAACATGATCAGCGCTGACTTTTTGCCGTAACGCTGGAGTCGACTGGATTCATGTTTGAGGCACTCTTCCCAGTAGGCTCTATTATTAAGCGATGTTAAGCGATCGGTTCGACTCAGGATTTTTAGTGTTTGGTTAGTCTGTTCCAGAGCCTGTTTGTTACTGGCAATGTCAGTCACATCGTAGATCGTGACACAAACGTGATTGATGCTGCCATCGACCGATATCAGGGGGCTAATGGTAACATTCTGATACATGAATTCTGCAGTGCCAGTGATGGGGCGGTAGTTTTTAAATTTGAACAAGTAGGGGCGCAGCTCCCAGGTTATGAATGCTCGACTTTTTAGTTGAAATGCTGATTCAGCTTTTTGCCGAAACCAGGCTTCATCGAGGTCATCGAACAATTCAAATATCACTTTATCCTTAGTCTCGACTGGATTCAGGCCGCTATGATTTTCCATAAAGGCATTCCAGACTTGTATTTTAAAGTCTCGATCTAGCACGACCATGCCGACATCAATAGTTTGCAGCATATCCATGAGCCAGTGGAGTTCTTTAAAATCTGTATTTTCAGTTGCCATAAGCCGTGAGTTTTTAATTTCCCTATTCTTAGCAGGAGTGATAGTGGACGTCGAATTTATAGTCGACGACAGTATTTATACATTATTACGATTCATTCCCAGCCGATTAGTCCATTAGATAGGATAGACGTCGATTGAGGTTATCTATGGAGTCCTCAGTGAACAGCAGTAGTAGGTCACAGGTAATGTTGTAGTTTTCAATTTCGTAAATAATTTCGATCGCCAGAGTTTCTTTCCACCGACTTTCATTATTCGCAACCAGTTCGCCGATATCAACATGTTGACCCAGCACTACGGGATGCCCCTGACTAAAATTAAGGTCTAGTTGGTCGGCAATACCACCGGTACAGGCGCCTACCAAAATACTTGCAATATCCATTATTAATTCGAGCTCGGCATTGTCGTTCAGCTCGCCCTTATATTTAAGCAATTTAGCCATGTCCGCATAGCTTGAATCACTAAATATGAGCAATGCTTCACCTGCAATCCCCGCACCAATAAACCCCTGGCAAACGGCAGAATAGGTATCATCTTTTGCGACATGCGATAGCGCCATTTTAAGATCACAGACTTCAAGTAGATTGACATTTGGCACAGGTAACTTGATAAAAACATTCAATAGACGGGCCAGTAGGTCAGCCGATTGTCCCATCGCGACATTAGCTATTTCCTGTATACAATCGCGATATTGGATGGGACCAGCAGCGGCGATTTCCTGGTCGCTGCGCCCACCAATCATTTCATTGTCGGAGTTTGTGCCACTGTTTGATGCTGGGTCGTAAAGATCAAGCTCCTCCAAAATCTCAGTCAGATCTTCTTCACTTATCGGTTTCTTGATGAAGGCAACCGCACCTAACCCCATCACTCGAGTATAGGCTTCGGGTTGAATGTCTCCTGATACGACTAGCACGGTGGTTTGTAAATTATCGTTGAGGATTGCTTCGAGCGTCTCGTAGCCATCCATCACGGGCATATTAAGATCGAGGAATAGTATGTCGCCATTTCCCGCGGCGAGCTGGTCTAGCGCCTCGCTGCCATTAACGGCATAACTGACATCGATATCCCAGTCACTGGGTAGCGCTCTGGTCAGCAATTTTCGGGCAACACTTGAGTCGTCACAGATCAAAACGGGTATTGACATTATTACTCTTTGCACTCTCTATTGGGTAACAAACATCGATCTTTGTTATTTTAGAATGAGTATAGACGCTATCGAGAAATTAGCTCTGGCAACTGGGAGAGATTTTTAAATATCAATGTCGGGGTAATTCCCCATGGGTCAAAAAGAACTTCGGGGTTACGCTGCAGCCAGGCGGCCTTCATTCCGACTGAGATCGCACCAATGATATCGAATGAATTGCTCGAGACTAACCAACTGTTTTCAGATTGACTATGAGTTGTGTCGAGCAAGTATTGGTAAACATCAGGATTGGGCTTGAATGTTTGCAGGCTATCGACGCTGATAACGCCTTCAAAATACGACCTTATCCCAGCATTTTGCAGTAATTGCTCGACGGCGCTCTCACTCCCATTAGAGAAGGCGAATAAACGGAATCCCGCTTTTTGTGCCAAAATTAAGCTCTGAGTAACATCCTCAAATGGAGGGAGTGTTTTGTAAGCGTCCATCAAAGCCTGTTTTTCGATGATACTGATTTTGGTGCCAAAAATCAGATCGGTGTAGTCAAGTGCCTGGGCTGTGCAAGTGTCGAATTTTTCGTAACGGCGCATGAGCCCGCGTCGAAACGAGTACTCCAATTGCTTTTCTCTCCAACGATGGGCAAATTCGGTTGCCTGGTCACCGATGATATTGGATAGCTTTAGGCTGATACCCTGCGTATCAATCAGGGTACCGTAGATATCGAATGCAATTGTTGTTTTCATTATTAATGACGCCCAATCTTAGTTAAGTAAGGTCAATGAGCAGACCTATTTTTCATCGCCAATGCCGCTCTCGAGTTTGATTGACGACCCAGAAATTGATTAATGTATTCACCTGCGATGAGTAGCTTCTCCATATCGACATTGGTTTCTATATTCATGCCATTGAGCATATAGAGCAAGTCTTCGGTGGCGACATTACCGCTGGCACCTTTGGCGTAAGGGCATCCGCCCAGGCCCGCTATTGAACTATCAAAAATGGCAATACCGGCTTGTAATACGGCATAAATATTCGCCAGACCCTGACCATAAGTATCGTGAAAGTGAGCGGCTAGTTGTTCTATTTTGATTTTTCTGGCAACCGTTTCTATCATTTCCAATGCGCTGGCAGGTGTGCCAACACCAATCGTATCACCGAGTGATATTTCGTAACATCCAAGATCCTGAAGACGCAGTGCAATATCGGTAACGACGTCATACGATACTTTGCCTTCGTAGGGACAACCCAAAACACAGGAGATATACCCTCTGATTTGGAGTTTTTCAGCCTGAGCTTTTTCAACCACCTGCCGATATCGCTCGATGCTTTGCTCGATCGAGCAATTGATATTCTTTTGAGTGAATGCTTCGGAGGCTGCAGCAAATATGGCGATTTCAGATACTCCAGCTTCTAATGCTAGCTCTAGACCTTTCATATTAGGTACTAACATCGGGTAGGAAACATGACTACGCTTTTGGATAGCCCGTTTTTGAATAGCTAGATACACTTCACCACTTGAGGCCATTTGCGGCACCCATTTTGGAGACACAAAGCTACCCGACTCAACAACACTTAAACCAGCGTCGACCAGCTTTTCAATGAGCCCGACCTTCACGTCGACTGGCACGCTTAAGGCTTCATTTTGCAAACCATCACGTGGGCCGACTTCGACTATTTTGACTATTTTGACTGATTGAGGCAGGGGCATGGTCGTGTCTTTTTTATTTATATTGGCGAAGCTATATTGGCCAAGCTACAGTCTGTTGACTACACAATTTCAACCGCGATAGCGACCGCTTCGCCACCACCAATACAAAGCGCAGCGATCCCTTTTTTCAACCCTCTTTGCTGCAGTGCCGCGATCAAGGTTACCAGTATGCGCGCACCCGAAGCACCAATAGGATGGCCGAGGGCGCAGGCACCACCATTGACATTGACTTTATTGTGATCCAGCTTGAGATCATGTATGGCTGACATCGTGACCACCGCGAATGCCTCATTGATTTCAAACAAATCGACGTCATCGGCCTGCCAGTTTAATTTATCTAATAAGTTTTTAATCGCACTAACTGGAGCAGTTGTAAACCAGGCGGGTTCATGTGAGAAAGAACTATGTCCTTGAATGATCGCAAGCGGCTTAATATTGCGACTATCGGCCTCAGTTTGGCTCATCAGTGTTAGTGCGGCTGCACCATCAGAGATAGAGCTTGAATTGGCGGCGGTAACAGTTCCATCACTGCGGAATGCGGCGCGCAGAGTGGGAATTTTATCTAGATTGGCTTTTAGAGGCTGCTCGTCGGTGTCTACTATTATATCACCCTTTCGTGATTTTAAGGTGACAGAGCAGATTTCCTCTGTGAAGGCACCACTCTCAATTGCCACCTGCGCCCTTTTAAGAGAGGTGATCGCAAAGTCATCTTGTTGCTCCCGGCTAAAGGTATATTTATCCGCCGTATTCTCTGCAAAAACACCCATTAAACAACCCTTCTCATAAGCATCTTCGAGGCCATCAAAAAACATATGGTCAATGACAGTACCATGACCCATGCGCATTCCAGCACGCGCCTTAGGTAATAGATAAGGCGCATTGCTCATATTTTCTAATCCACCCGCAACCATGATTCGATTACTACCTCCAAGCAATAAGTCATGCGCTAGCATCACGGCTTTCATACCTGACCCACACATTTTATTGATGGTGGTTGCACCAGTAGAAAGTGGCAGTCCGGCACCGATACTTGCCTGACGCGCTGCTGCTTGACCTAACCCTGCTGATAACACACAACCCATGATCACCTCATCTATGGCATCTTTAGCTAATTCACTGCGCTCCACTGCTGCCGCTATCGCTGTCGCACCTAGCTCAGGTGCACTCACACCTGACAGAACACCCTGGAATCCACCAAGTGGCGTGCGGGCGATACCGGTAATGACTATCTTTTTATTCATGGTGAAATCTCTTTTGTACGGTAATAGTGTAAGTAGAATAACGCAGACATTTTAGAATTCAATATCAACTGACTTAGACCTACTCTTAAAAAGTGCATTTTTAGAGATGTCCTTCCGCTTTCTTAGGCCCATATTGAATTGTTATCAGTGCGACACCGGACAATGCCAACATGCCACCAATGACAACTTTGGTGGTCAGTATTTCATCAAGAAAGAGTATACCGCCAATCACCGAAACAACTGGCAACAGCAATAAAAAAGGCATGACTTGATTGATTGAATATAGGCCTAACAACCGATACCAAATGCCATAGCCTAGCGCGGTCATTATCAACCCAAGGTATATAACGGCACTCCAAGCGGATAAATCAGCGGATTGAATTTGTGCTATTTGATTCGATTCAAATAAATAGGAGGCTATGAATAATTGTGGTGTGGCAAAAATAGCGATGCCGCTAATCAACATAAAACCACCGATATTAGACATTTTTTTAATCATGATCTGGCCGACGGCCCAGGTAAAAGCTCCTCCTATGACCATTAGCGCACTGACTAAACTGCCCGATAGCTTAGGCTCGTCTAGAATAAGCGCCACGCCCAGGAAAGCAACTAGAATGCCAATGACTTGTTTTGTTGAGACTCTTTCACCCAGAAAAATACAGGCCAACAATAGACCAAAGGGCACTTCCAGTTGAACTAACAAGGCAGCTGTTGAAGCATCGATACCTTTGACACCAGTAAATGTCAGGCTGTATTGAATTGCTGCGCTGACCAGTGATATCCAAAATAAGTCTTTGAATAGTTTTAGTGGTGGCCTAAAGAACCAGATGAGACAAATTGCTGTCAGTGTAAACCTGAGCGCCATCAGTAAAATAGGTGAGAAATGGCTCATGCCCGATTTGGCCACGATAAATCCCATACCCCATATAGAAGCTACTGCTATTGCTGCGAGATTATCGACTGGTTTCATCTATCTGGTTTCAACTTTGCTAATAACAAAGCGTTGACGAGAGTCGAATTTAAGGTCAAGAAATAAAAATGAAGAAGTGGATCGGTGTTTAAATCGGATAAAAATTTGATTCTGATTTTATAATTATCGCCAAATAAATATTTGGCGATAATATAATCTAATAAAAATAGAGATAAAATGGTGGGCCGTGAGCGATTCGAACGCTCGACACCCTGATTAAAAGTCAGATGCTCTACCAACTGAGCTAACGGCCCTGAAAAGGAACCGGCATCATACCGATCTTATTAATGATTTCAAGCGAATTCTCAGCTTAATGTCCTTCTTTGTTAATTCGGTCCAATCGCTTGCCTGCTAATCTAAATGCTGTCGATTTTGGGAAGCGCTTACGTAACTCTTGAAGCACAAGTTTGGCCTGACCATATTGCTTTAATTCGTAGTAGGTATAGCCAAGTTTTAGCATTGCATCAGGGATTTTCAGGCTGCGTGGATAGCTCGACAGCACTCTCTTAAACTCAGTTATGCCTTGCTTGAATTCGCGTGTCACATAATGCGCTTCACCTAACCAGTATTGCGCATTACCAGCGAAACTGCTGTCGGGATGATTTTTCAAAAAGGTCTTAAGTTCTGACTTGGCTTTTTTGTAACGACCCTCTTTTAGCGTATCAAAGGCAGCCTGGTAGGCCCTCCGTTCATCACTCGAGGTCACACTGCTCGCGGTATTTTGAGTACTGCCTGAAGCACTATTGTCGGGCTTTTGCGGAGTAGCTGGCTCAATGACTGGTTCAACTGTCTGAGCGGCACTGCCCGAGATAGCAACATCAGCTGATGGTGCAACGACGCCGGGCAAGTCAGGGATCTCTATAGGCGCACTAGAGGTCTGCTGCGTGGATCGACTCTCTAGGTCACGCAGACGCCTATCAGTGTCCAGATATAACTCACGCTGCCGCTTTTTAAGACCAGCCAGATCGTGGCTTTGCTGTTCAAGCTCACCATTTAGCTGACTCACTTCATCAGATAATTCATCAACCCGTTGCAACATCTCAATCATCGCTCGATTATCGCTTAGACGCTCGCCTTTACCGAGCTGCTGCTTTACCGATTCAAGCTCCTTAACCACCTTATTAAGCATGATTGCTGACTGGTTCGAATGAGCAGTCAGTTTTTTAACCTGCAGCGTTAACTGGTCAGGAGTGAGTGCTTGAGCCTGAGCTGCCGATGAAAGCGCCAGGACCGCACTTAGCGCAGCCATTAGTATCAGTGATTTCATCATTTTCATTTGCTTGGCCTTCATTAATCTAGTTCACCTGCCTTACCTGCTTACCTGGCTAACTTACCAAATTTATATAGTTAGTTAACTTGGTAAACGATTTCTACACGTCGATTTTTTGACCATGCATCTTCTGTATGGCCAGACATAGCTGATTGTTCTTCGCCATAACTAATGGTTTCTAACTGGTCAACCGAAGCACCTTGAAACAGTAATACACGACGAACAGACTGCGCTCGCCGATCACCGAGTGCGATATTATATTCGCGACTACCGCGCTCATCACTGTGGCCTTCTAGTCGGACTGAAACATTGCCATTACTAGCAATAAAATTGCCATGTGCTTCGAGCGTAGCTAATGAGTCTTCAGTGATTTTTGCACTGTCGAATTGAAAATAGATAACACGGCTAGAGATTACCGAATCGGCTTTGTCGAGCATTGCCTGGGCAGACGCTGCTTCATCTTCGAATGCAATAGCCGACCCATCGCTACCGCCCTCAAGTGGGATTAAATCTGAGTCAATGCCATCAATTGAACCATCGAAAACCTCTTGCTGTGATTGGTCGACACCATCAATAGTAGTACTGTCTTCGACTATTTCGCCCGATCCAGTTTGACAAGCAGTAATCAACACTGCGGTAATGCACAAAAATAGTAATTTACACCCGACGTCCGATGCTTTCATAGTCTCACTCCTAGTTTATTGTTTGGTTTTGTATGGACCCCAAACTGGCTCGCGTATATCGCCAGTTTGATCCGATAGTTTGTGTTTTCCACGACCATCCACTGATACCGCGTAGAGTACGCCATTATCACCCTGAGTCGAAGCATATAACACCATCTTTCCGTTAGGAGCAAAAGAGGGTGACTCATCCTGACTGCCGTCCGTTAACACGGTTAAATTGCCTGTATCGAGCTCCATTTGAGCAATTTTATATTGGCCTGCCTCACCATGCACCAGCACGATATATTTACCATCGGGTGATACCGATGCTGCTGAATTATATCGACCTTCAAAGGTTATTCTTTGTGGTTTTCCGCCGGTGGCTGCCACTTTATAAATTTGCGGGGAGCCACTGCGATCGGATGTGAAAATAATTGATTGTCCATTGTCACTCCATACTGGCTCGGTATCGATACCACGATGGCGCGTCAACCGAGTTAAACGTTTAGTTGAAACGTTCATCAGATAAATATCGGGGCCACCATCTTTGGATAAAACCAGCGCCAGGGATTTCCCGTTGGGAGACCAGTTAGGCGCACTATTAATACCTTTAAACCCAGATATTTTGCTCCGCTTAGCCGTAGTTAAGTGTTGAATGAATATCTCAGGTCGACGGTTTTCAAATGACACATAGGCAAGAGATTCGCCATCAGGTGACCAACTGGGCGACATTAAAGGCTCGTCTGACTCTAATACTGTTTGGGCGTTAAAGCCGTCGGTATCAGCCACTTGCAAAATATACTTCCGCCCCTGATTTCGTTGCGCCCTGATGTAGGCGATACGAGTATTAAAGGCGCCTCTGATGCCCGTTAATTTCTGATAGATTAAATCGCTTATTTCATGGGCAGATGATCGTAGTTTACGCTTTTTAGCCTGAATACTGTAACCGATGAGTTGCTTTTGCTTTAGAACATCGAGTAATTGAAATTGTATTTCATATTGTCCTGCGCTTTGCTCTATTACTCTCCCGACAACCAAGTAATCCTGTTCCGCTGCTCTCCAGGTTGGATATTTCACCTGGTGACTGTAATGTGGCTCTGCAGGCAGTGCTTTACGTGACAGCACTTTTAAAACACCACTTCGGTTTAAGTCGTTGGTGACAATTTGAGCGATGTCCGCCGATAATTTAGAGGCAACTTTTGACGTATCGAACGGCACCACAGCAATCGGTAGCGCACCTTCAGTGCCCTCGGTGATTTCAATAGTTAACGCTGCATTTAATGAGCTAAATGACAACATTAAAAGTGGCAGTAAAATTAGTATATTTATTAGTCTATTCATTAATTAAGTTTTACTTTTTGAGTCGTGTTTCAACAATTGGTTTCATCGCCTACTACCATTTACTTAGGGCTAAATATAAAATTAATCTCACGTTCAAATAATGCGGCATCACCCGGTTGGGGCAGAGGTTCAGCCTTGTATACTGCATTTTCTATCGAAGCTCGATAAGCGTTGGTTCCACCTCTACAGTCACCAAAAGTCACATCCAGTATGATGCCGCCCGGCCCTTGCAGCACCCTGACTTCGCAGCTTGCTATCTTGGCACTTTGCTGAGGTCGGCGCCAGTTACGCTCAACTTTTTGCCTGATAGCATTTACGTACGCAGCCTTCAATGAGCTCAGTCGGCGACTTGATTCTTCGGCCTTGAGCTGTGCTTTTAGTTCCGCTTCCTTGCGCTTTTGTTCTTGTTCGGCCTGCCTTCTTTTTTCAGCTACTTGCCTTTTCTTTTCATCAGCAAGCCTCTTTGCTTCTGCAAGTCGTTTTATCTCCGCCGCTTCGGCTAGTTTTCTTTCTGCCAACTTCTTTTTTTCAAGCGCTTCTTTTTTCTTTACCCTTGCCTGGGCTTCGGCAGCCTGCTTTTCCTTGGCTTGCTTTATTTTTTCTCTTGCTGCTTTCTCATTTGCCACCTTTTCTTTAGCTTGTGCTTTTTTCTGAGCCTCAAGCTTTTGTTTTTTCTTTGCCTCTGCTTTCTTTTTTATTGCTGCCTGCTCTTTTGCTTTCGATTCCTTTTTTTGTTTCTCTAACTTTTTCTTTTGTTCTTCAGCCTTTTGCTTTTTTTCTTTTGCTTTCTTTTGCTCTAATTCTTGAGCCTTTTGTTCGAGTGCAATTTTTTCCTGTTGTTTTTTTCGCTGTTCGGCTTTTTCCATATTTTCTTTCTGTTTACTTTGTTCGAGCATCTTAGAATCAATCACTTTTGCTTGAATGGCTTTAACCTGAGTACCCGTCTGTACCAATTTAGGTTTGTCGAAAAACTCAAAATTAATCACTATCGCGACAATGATCACGAGATGAAATAGAACCGATAGAACCAGCGCTTTGGGATATTTCAGTAACTCTTCAACCATTATTGAACTGTCTCTGGCTCTGTCACTAAACCAACTGACCCAACTTCCGCCTTTTGCAACAGCACGAGCATTTTTACAACATTATTATACGGGCCATTGGCATCACCACGAACCAGCACGGGCCGAAGTGGCTTCTCCACTAAAGCGGCGCGAACTTGTGCTATCAAGTCATCAGCGGTGAGATTAATATCTGGGTCATCACCTGTATTGAGGTACATTAAGCCTTCTTTATCGACACTTACAATAATAGGGTCAGGACTATTGACGTCTAACGCATTGGCGGGGGCTGAAGGCAGATCGACTTCAACGCCCTGCTTGAGCAGCGGTGCTGTCACCATAAAGATAATAAGTAATACGAGCATAACGTCGATGTAGGGCACGACATTAATTTCGGAAATGACTCTACGCCGTGATCCTGTTCTGGCCACTTTATTTAAGCGCCGTTCTTAAGTGTTGATGATTCATCAGTGATAGATACATCCGTTTATTTTTGAACCTGAGCCTGTCGTTGCAAAATACCAGTAAACTCTTCCAGAAAATTCTCGTAACGCACAACCATCGCATCAACTTCACTAGTAAATTTATTGTAACCAATGACAGCTGGAATGGCAGCTAACAAGCCCATTGCAGTTGCGATAAGCGCTTCAGATATACCGGGTGCGACCATCGCCAACGTGGCCTGCTGAACACCAGCCAACGCTCGAAATGATTCCATGATGCCCCATACGGTTCCGAATAATCCGACATAAGGACTGACCGAACCAACCGTAGCAAGAAACGTCAAGTTGCTTTCCAATGCTTCAATTTCACGAGACATCGATACTTTCATTGCTCGATGGGCCGAGCTTACAATGGCTGTAGTATCCAACTCGGCTTTTCTCGCACGAGCAAACTCGCGAAAACCATTTTCGAATATAGCTTCAAGGCCAAAGCGCTTTTCCTGTCGAACACTGAGCTGCGCAAACAGATCGCTAAGATTAATACCAGACCAAAACCGACCTTCGAAGTTGCTGGCTTCTGCCTGATTTTGTTTAATATAGGTTCGTTTCACATACATCGTGGCCCAGGAAAAAATAGAGGCCATTAGCAGTATGATGAGCACCAGCTGGACTGGTAGGCTGGCATGGGCGATTAGTGTTGTAATAGATTGGTCGTTCATTCGTGTTGCGCCTTAAGTTTTGTCTTTCCACTATATTTAAGTGACTGCCGCAAACAGCCCAGAAGTAACGTTAAATGCCTGCCGATCATACGACGACCATAATTTAATAGTAACAGTTCAATGGTCATAGCCCGATGATAATCACTCTAGTCACCTTGACCTTTTTGAGTAAAGCCGAAATGACTGTAACCACGGGCTGTCACTACCCTGCCTCTGGGTGTTCGCATCATAAAACCCTGTTGTATTAGGTAAGGTTCGATGACGTCTTCAATTGTACCTCGCTCTTCACCGATCGCAGCTGCCAGGCTCTCTACACCGACTGGGCCACCATCAAATTTTTCGATAAGCGCCAGTATCAGTCGTCGGTCCATGTGATCGAGGCCTGAGCGATCGACTTTCAACATGTCCAGTGCTAGTTTTGCTATCACTTCGGATATCACGCCATCCGCTTTCACTTCGGCGTAATCTCTTGCGCGTCGCAGCAATCGGTTGGCTATTCGCGGGGTGCCACGAGAACGTAGGGCGATCTCTGTTGCGCCACTCGGATCAATTTGTATTTCAAGTAATGCGGCAGACCGTAAAATAATCGTTGTTAAATCTTTGCTTGAGTAAAACTCAAGCCGTTGCACTATGCCGAATCGGTCTCGTAGCGGCGAGGTTAGTAAGCCTGCTCGAGTCGTAGCGCCAACTAAGGTAAAAGGTGGTAAATCGAGTTTTATCGATCTCGCGGCGGGTCCATCACCGATCATAATGTCGAGTTGATAGTCTTCCATTGCGGGATAGAGAATTTCTTCTACAACAGGGCTAAGCCGATGGATTTCATCGATAAATAGCACATCGTGAGGTTCCAGATTGGTCAATATAGCGGCAAGATCGCCGGGCTTTTCCAAAACAGGGCCAGAGGTTTGGCGCAATACCACCCGCATTTCATTGGCGATAATGTGCGACAAGGTTGTTTTACCTAAACCTGGAGGGCCGAATATCAATACATGATCTAATGCTTCGTTGCGCTTTCTGGCAGCTTGAATGAAAATATCCATTTGCTCACAAACTTCAGGCTGCCCGATATAGTCATCGAGTAACTTGGGTCGCAATGCCCTGTCCTGCGATTGCTCTTCGTTAACAATTTCAGGGGTAATTAGACGCTCTTCATTCATGCTCATTAGTTATCGCTGAACTGAAGTTTGCAGTGCTTTTCTAATAAGCGCCGAAGCCGTCATTTCGATATCGGCCGATTGCTCTGCCTGCTTCACCATTTTTTCTGCATCAGCCGGTTTATACCCTAGTGCCTGTAGCGCTTCTATCGCTTCATTTTTACTTGATGGCGCACTCATGACGATAGAACTGCCACCTTCAAACACAGAATCTTCGGAGATCAAGTCGTCTACCTTATCTCGCATTTCGATAATTAGTCGCTCAGCTGTTTTTTTACCAACACCTGGCAGCCGGGTCAATGTAACAATGTCATTTTGTGAAACACACTGTGCAAATTCTCTGCTATCGGTGCCGGACAATATGGTTAGTGCCATTTTAGGGCCAACACCATTGACGCGAATTAACTGCCGGAATAGCCTTCTCTCCTGCTCAGTTTTAAAAGCAATCAGCGAGTGCGCATCATCTTTAATTTGAAGGTGGGTCCAGACCGAAATTTGCTCACCCACTTCAGGTAGTTGATAGTAGGTCGTCATTGACACGTCGGCTTCGTAACCGACACCCTGGCAGTCAACTAATATCTGAGGCGCGCGCTTTACGGCCAATACGCCTGTCAGTCGACCAATCATCTGCGGCTTGTTCTCCGTTTTTTGAGTAGTTTAGGGTCAATGCCTGTTTTTTGTTGAGCAGCATAATATTGGGCATGACAGATTGCAATTGCCAACCCGTCACTTTCGTCCGACTGCAAATCCTTACTGAGACTCAATAATCTTTGCACCATGTGAAGAACCTGTTCCTTGCTTGCCGCACCTGTTCCAACAAGGGCCTTTTTTATTAGTCTTGGCGCATACTCGCCAATTTCTAGCCCTGCAATATGACCGGCGCAAATTGCAGCACCCCGCGCCTGCCCTAATTTGAGTGCCGAATCAGCATTGCGATGCATAAACACTTGCTCGATGCCCATTTGCTGTGGTCGATACTCGGATATCAAGTCAGTAATATCACTAAATATCTGTCCAAGCTTTTCGGCTAATGTATCCCCCTTTATAATCAGGTAACCGCTGTGAATATAAGTGATTCGATTCGGTTGGTTTTCGATCAGCCCGAAACCAGTTTTACGAGATCCGGGGTCTATTCCCAAAATAATCATAAGCTAGGCATTTTCAGGGCTGCGACAAAAATATCAGCCCACCCTCTATTGCTCATAAGCCTCTTCAGGAATATCGGCGTTGTAATAGACTTCCTGAACGTCATCGGAACTCTCTAACAAATCGACTAATCGTAGTACCTTTTCAGCATCTTCAACATTTAATTCGGTATTTAACTCGGCGCGCATTGTTAATTCTGATTCTTCTGGTTCGAACCCAGCTTCTGTCATCGCCAGATTAACCGCGACGTATTCCTCCGCAGAGGTTAGCACTTCGATACTGCCATCTTCAGCAACAACGACATCATCAGCACCAGCTTCTAATGCGGCCTCCATTATCGCATCTTCATCTTGGTCTGGCGCGTATAACAAGACACCGACACTGGTAAACAGGTAGGCGACTGAGCCACTTTGACCGAGATTACCACCCGACTTACTGAAAGCGTGACGCACTTCGGCTACGGTTCGGTTTCTGTTATCTGATAAGCAGTCAACAATGAAAGCAATGCCTAACGGGCCATAACCCTCATATCGAATTTCTTCATAGTCTGCGCCATCAAGCTCACCTGCGCCTCGTTTGATTGCGCGTTCTATAGCATCTTTAGGAACACTTTGTGATTTTGCCTTTTCGACTGCTGCACGAAGCCCTGGGTTAGAATCTTGATCCGACCCACCTGCTTTGGCTGCGACCATTATTTCGCGAATGAGCCGAGTGAATAATTTACCACGTTTGGCATCCTGCGCTTTTTTTCGATGCTGGATATTCGCCCATTTACTGTGACCTGCCACTACTGATTACCTCATCATACAATTCTGGGGGGTGCCTCAAAATTACTATCAACTTTTCAGCCGAATCATCTTAAGAAACAAAGTAGTGATATGTTAGCATCATCTTACTGGCATATCTTGTCACTATTAACACCAAATTGAGCACTGTAGGGATCTGCAGCCAGGCTCTCTGCTTTTCCATACAATCTGCCATTTATTTAGATTACCAACCAGGCGGCAGTTTCTTTTCAATCGTTATATGCTTACCTTTGATAGAAATATAACCACCTGTTTTTAACTCTTTGAGTATGCGGTGCACCATCTCTCGTGTTGCTCCAACACGACTGGCGATGTCCTGCTGGGTGAGCTTTTCGGTTACTAATTTTTCTCCAACTGCGCCTGCATGTTTATACAAAACACGAACTACTCGGTTATACACGTCGTCTAGTGCCAGGCTACTCACCTCTTCCGTTAAATCTTGTATTCGAGTGATCAACAGGTCGATGATACGCATACTCACTGTCGGCTTTGACAGTAATGTGTCCATAAAAACTTGCCTGGAGATAATGCCGAAAGTGGATTCTTCTGTCGTAATG
>Ga0307492_10000431_pt1 | contig 17877 bp, 18 predicted proteins | sample SI3LmetaG_FD_202365 | JGI IMG/M metagenome (GOLD analysis project Ga0307492, IMG submission 202365) | Sea-ice brine microbial communities from Beaufort Sea near Barrow, Alaska, United States - SI3L | ecosystem: Environmental > Aquatic > Marine > Coastal | place: USA: Alaska | collected 2017-05-06 | reverse complement strand
GCCTGGAACTGGTCGGCATTCGTCACCACGATCTCGGTCTGCGGAGTGCGCGCGGCGTCCAGCCATTCGGTCGCGCTCGCAAAGGGCGCGGCGATTTCCGCCTGGGCCTGCTCTATGGTGATCCCGCGCAGGGTCGGCACCGGCGGAGGGGTGGGCGTCGGAGCCGGCGCTGGCGCCGGCGCCGGGGCGCTGCCCACGCCGCCCTGCGCTATGCTGGCCGGGCCGGAGCCACCGCCGCATGCGCCGACGCCCAGCGCCGCGCCGCTCGCGAGCAGACCGCGTAAGAATTCCCTGCGGACCATCCCGCCCGACCCCTTCTTGCGGTGCGGCGGCATGCGCCGCACCTTCCCTCAGCACGATCCCTGTGCTGAAGACGGGCTAGGCGAGGAGGGTGAAGATCAAATTAATCGGCGGGGTTACCGAGACGTAACGCCCTTGGCTTGCTGTGAAGCGTGGGCGATCGTCGCTACCGCGCCCAGCAGGATGAAAGCCAGCGGATGGTTGGCCTCCTGGGCAAGCACCGACTTGATGACCAGGAACTCGGCCATGAAGATGGCGATCACGGCCGCGAGCCGGCGCGTGTCGGCCTGCGGGGCCTTCACCGCCAGTTTGCCGCAGACCACGATGGCGTAGACGAGCATGCCGTAGAACACGAAGAAGCCGACGAAGCCATAATCCATCAGGACCATCAGGAAATAGCTGTCGATGGTGATGGTGCCCTCGCCGTTGGCGAAACCGAGCCGCTGCGCCCCTTCGCCCGATCCGAAGCCGAACACCGGGCTAGACCAGATCTTCTCGAACGCGCCATTGGTCTGATCGATGCGGGCCTGATTGCTGTAAGTGTGTTGGCCACCGCCGATCACGCGGACGCGCACACGCCCGACGAACAGAACCACCAGGACGCCCAGGGCGATGAACACCGGGAACGCCACCACCAGCGCGGCACCCATGATGCTGTCGGGACGGCTCTTCCACCGGTCGATCGAATAATAGAGCAGATAGAGAAAGTGACCGAGGATGAAGCCGACAAAGCCGAGCCGCGCGTCGGTGAGGATGAGCGAGTTCAGGATCAGCCCATCGACCACCAGGCAGGCGACGATGACCGGCAGCCGCGGAAACTTGTGCATCGTGTAGAGCAGGAAGGGCACCCCGAACGCCATCAGTTCCGCAAAGGATAGCGGCGTGGTCGCGGTGGTGACGGTCCGGTATTGTCCGGTGAGGCGGCGCGATCCGGCGAGGATGCGCGTCACGACTTCGTCGTCCACCTTGAGGAAGCTGGGAATCGACTGCGCCCACAGCACATGCTCGACCTGCGCCTCCCGGATGGCCATGATGCCGAGGATGAAGGCCATGACCACATAGGCGACGATCCACCGCTCGAGGCTCTTCGGGTCGCGAAGCGCCCACACTGCCGCGAAGAACATGCCCGTCCACACGACCTGATTGTTGAACACCCGGTTGACCGTCATGAATGGCTGCGGCGACATGACGATCGAGACCACCTGGACGACCGCGAAGATCGTCACCATGATCCACAGCGGCTTCACGGTCGCGAGCCGCGCGCGCATGATGTCCTTGAAGGGCTGCGAGGTCGATGCATGGATCAGCAGCAAGAGCACCAATGGAGCGGCAAAAAGCCGCGCGGCCGTCATCCAGGGCAGGCCGGGCAGGGCGATCGCGAGGTAGTTCGGCCACAGCAGCAGCGTGACCGTGTAGCACCAGAACAATCGCTCCGCCGCCTTGCCAGGGTACCGTTGCCCCACCGGTAGCGCCCAGACGATGAAGAAGATCAGGAACAGGACCGGGAACAGCAGCGAGATCATCACCGGCCGCGGCACCAAGATCACGAAAAACGAATAGATGAAGCACAGGAAGGCCAGCAGGGCGTAGAGCCCGCGCCGCTGCCACTTCTTCTCGCGGGGCAGCCGCGGCACCGCGAACCCCGCCATCACGGGGACCGCCGGCACGCTCGCCGATTCCGGGCGCGGGAAAATCTTCATATGCGCGAGCGTAGGAGCAAGTGATGACCCAAATACGAAATGCCCTGCCCCATAGCGCGCTTGTATCCGATTGGCACGGCGAACTTGCCGCCGTGTCGGCCTTGTAGCAATTGCGGACACATCCGCGCTAAATCCTGTTCAAAGCCAGCGGCAAGGAACACAACCCCGGCATGCGCAGTCTTCGCCCCCTGCTCCCGATCCGCAATGCGCTGGTGCGCGCCCGCATAGCCTGGTGGAACCGGTTCTGGGGCATGGACATCCATCCGACCGCGCGAATTTCGTTCAAGGCGCATCTCGACAAGACCTATCCGGTGGGCATCCACATCGGCGAATACACCACCGTCACCTTCGGGGTCGCGATCCTGGCGCACGACATGGCGCGCAGCTTCCGCGCCGACACGCGCATCGGCAAGAACTGCTTCATCGGCGCTCACAGCGTAATCCTGCCGGGGGTGACCGTCGGCGACGGCTCGATCGTGGCGGCGGGCGCGGTGGTCAACCGCGACGTGCCGCCCGGATCGATCGTCGCGGGCAATCCGGCCAAGGTGATCAAGGAAGGCATCGAGACCGTCCGCTACGGCATCCTCGCCGAGAAATACCACGAGGCCAAGGCGGCCGCGGACGAAGTGAAGGCGCGCAAGGCCTCCGGGGGGCGCTGACCCCGGCCTCACCGGCACTTTCCGGCGAGGCGATGCCACAGCGCCGCGCTCAGGAGCTCGTATCCGCGCGGCGACCAATGCAGCGCATCGGCGCGCAGCTCGGGGCGGAACCGGCCCCGCGCATCCCGCGCCAGGGCATCGGCGTCGAGCACCTCGGCCTTGCTTGACCTTGCACTCTCGGCGATCCGTCCGGACAGGGCGGTCAGCGTCGCGGCCTGTCGCGCCCCATAGATCGGCCGGCGCCACAATGCGGGGTCGCGGGGCGGCACCAGCGTCATCACGATGACCGGGTTTGCCCCGGCCGTCCGCGCCGAAACAATCATGCGGGCAACCGCGTCGGCCGCACGGTCGAGCGTGCGGTCCCGGCCGCTCCACTGGAGCGCCGCGGCGGAGGCGTCGTTGGTGCCCGCCGCGAGGAGAACCGCATCGGGCGCAACTTCGCGGATGGCTGAGGAGGCGACGTCGGCGATGTTGGTCGCCGCCTCGCCCGGGAAACCGAGCCGCGCGATGCGCCAGTCCGGCGGCGGTGGCGTGCGCCAGCGCGCGACCTGCGAATCGCCGATCATCAGCAGGGTGCACGGCGCACCGGCCTGGCCCGTCCAGACGAGCGCCGTATCGAGCTGGCGCGGCTCCAGGATGGCCAGCTTGCGCGCGCGGTACCCCAGCACCGTGGCAGCCAGCGCCGCCAGGCCGATGACCACGACCAGGATCGCGGCCGGCCTAGACAAGCACCGGCATCCCGAGCTTCGCCCTGACCAGCGCGAACTCCATGATCCGCTTGCCGAGCTGGACCGCGGCGAAGGTCAGGATGCCGCCGGGTATGCCGAAGCGCGGGATCGCGAACCAGCAGCCCAGCGCCAGCACGATGAGGCCGAAGCCATTGCTGAAATAGGTCAGCCGCTCGTTGTGCGACATCACCAGCACCAGCCCCGCCGGGCCCATCGCCACCGTCAGCGCCATCGCCAGCGCGCCGAGCCGCAGCGCCGGGGCGGCGGCCACGAACTCGGGACCGAACAGGCCGAGCACCAGCTCCGGAGCTAGCGTCAGCGCCAGCACCACCGGAACGTTGAGGCCAAGGGAGCCGATCACATAATTGCGGTAGAGCCGCTTCAGGCTCTCCCGGTCGGCCAGCCGCAGCGTCGCCGCCATTTTCGGGGCGAACACCGCGTCGAAGGCGATCGCGATCAGGAACATGGCGTTGAGGAACAGCGTCGGCACGCGCACCACCCCGGCGGCGGCGGCGCCCCAGAGCGCGGTCATGGTGAAGACGATCGACCAGTCGCTCAGGAACGGGCTGGCGTAGCCGACCACGCGCGAGACGCCGGAGACGAGCAGCGGGCGGGTTGGGGCGGCCGCGGCGGGTCGCGGCCACGCGGCGAGCGCGCGGCGCCCGATCGTCAGACCCAGCGTCAGCGCGGAGAGATAGGAGAGGCTGTAGGCGATCCCCAACGCCCACACCGGCGGGCGCTCGGGAAGCAGCCACAGGGCCGCGACCAGCAGGACGCCCACGCCCGAGGTGATAGGCCCGTCGACGAGCTGCGACTTGAAGATGTCGCCACCGGCGCGGGCGATGAAGCTGAATACGCGCCCGATCGCCAAAGCGGCGCAGGCGGGCAGCGCCGCAAGCAGGATCAGCGCGGTCGGCGCGCTGTCGAGAAACTCGTAATAGACCAGCGCGGTCATGGCCACCACGGCGGTGGCGATCGCGCTGCCAATCTGGGCGATGCGGATCGAGGCCTGGGCGTGGGCGCGCGCGCTCTCGGGCTTGTTCTCCGCCAGATCGCCGGCGATGTTGCGCAGGGCGAGGTAATCCTGCCCGAATATGCCCACCACCGCGGTCAGCGCCACCGTGGTCGACATCAGCCCGAACAGCCCCTGGCCGGCGGCGCCATAGCTGCGCGCGACCAGCCATTGCAGCAGCATCGCCGCGGCGACGCCGAAAGCCTTGAGCATGACCGCCGCCAGCGCCTGGCCGCGCATTCCGCGCAGAGGATTGGCGAGCCGCATTACGGCGCGGAGCGAGCGAAGAGGTCGCTGAGCGACGCGACATACCCCGAGATCAGCGCATCCACTTTCTCGCGGCTGCGCGAGGCATCCTGCGCCAGCGCGGGGCGGCGCTCGAAGGCGTCGAGCACGAAGGCGACGGCGTCGTCGGTGTCGAGCCCGGTCACCGGCACCAGATGCGGATAGCCGAGCAGGTCTTCGAACAGGCCGGCGAACTTGCGGCTGTAGGCGACCGGCACCACCGCCACCCCGCTCGAATGCGCGGCGATGCAGGCGTGCATCCGCCCGCCGACCAGCATGTCGAGCCCGGCGATGTAGGATTTCGCCTCGATCGGCCCCGCGAACTTCTCGGCCAGTATCACGCGCGGAAACTCCTGCTTCAGCGCTTCGGCCACGCGGTAGTCGTCATCCCGCGGCAGGCTGTCGCTGAGCACGTGCGGGACGAGATGCACCCTGACCTCGGCCCGCTGGAGCAGCGCCGCGATCAGCTTGCGGGTGAAGGCGGGATAGTCGATCTCCATCCCGAACTCGTTGGCGCCGCTGTAGCCGCCGTTGAACAGCAGGCCGGAGACGTTGACCCCAACGTGAATGCCCTCGCCGTGATCGCGTTTCTCGTAGGGGAGGGCGAAGGCCACATCGGCCGCGAGCGCGGCGGGCGCGTCCGGCGCGAGTTCGCCCAGCGCGGCGAGCGACTTCGGATCGCGGGCGAAGACCTGGTGGGCGCGGCCGAGGATGTAGCTCGCCAGCGCCCGCGACCAGCCCTTGTCGAAAGGACCGATGGTCTGGGGGCTGAACACCAACGGCTTGTTCAAGAACCGCGCCGCGAGCTTGCTGATCCACAGATAGGCAAAGCGCTTGGCGCCGTAGATGTCGGTGAAGCTGTCGCCGCCGCCGATGTCGAGCACCGCGTCGCAGCGGGCCAGCGCCTGCCACAGCGCGCCCCCGGGCAGCATGGCGCGGCCGTCGATCTCGGTCACCGCGATGTCGGGTCCTGCCACATAGCCCGCGCGGCCCGGATCGGCGAACCCGATGAGCTCGAAGCGCGGCGTGACCCCCACCGCCTCGGCCGCGCGCCGCGCGAGCGCGATGTTGCCCAGCGTGAGCGCGCCCACTCCGAGGTTGCCGGAATTGGGGGAGTGCCACAGCATCCCGACGGTAAGCGGGGTGCCTATCGCGGCGGTATCTGTCATCCGGCATCCTTAAGCGGCTGCCCTCCCCGTAGCCAGCTTCGCCCGCGCGGCAAAGGGGCGCGGCGTTGGGGGGCGGGCGCGTTTGCGCCCTGTCCCGTCCGGCAACAGCGGATTGCCGAAAGCTTACCTACTGCCCGACCGGCGCCTCGCGCTTGACCGTGATCACCTGCGAATAGGTGAACTCCTTCAGGCCCTCGATGCCGTATTCCGCCCCGAAGCCCGACTGCTTGTGCCCGCCGAACGGCGTGAGCGGCGAAAGGTGAAGGAACTCGTTGACCCATACTGTGCCGGTCTCGAGCTGTTCGGCGATCTCGACCCCTTTGTCGGGGTCGCCGGTCCAGACCGCGCCGGCGAGGCCGTAGTCGCTGGCGTTGGCGCGCGCGATGGCTTCCTCGGTGGTCGAGAACTTCATCAGCGGCATGACTGGGCCGAACTGTTCCTCGGCGACGATGCGCGCGTCCTCGGGCGGATTGTCGAGAATGGTGATCGGGACATAGTAGCCCGTGCCGCTCGGATCGACGTCTCCGCCGGTCAGAAACTTGTAGCCGTTATCCTTGGCGTCCTGGATCAGCTCGCAGACGCGGTCGAACTGCTTCCTGTTCTGGATCGGGCCCACTCCCGTGCCCTGCTGCGAACCGTCGCCGACCTTCACGGTCTTTGCATATTCGGCGATGGCCTGAGACAGCTCGTCGTAGATGTCCTCATGGATATAGACGCGCTTGGCCGCCACGCAGATTTGCCCGGCGTTGGTGAAGCTCGACCAGAACAACTGCTCGGCCACCTTCGCCACATCCGCATCGGGCAGCACGATCGAGGCGTCGTTGCCGCCCAGTTCGAGGGTGATGCGCTTGAGGTCCTTCGACGCGCCCTCCATGATCCGCTTGCCGGTGGCGGTCGAGCCGGTGAAGGTGATCTTGTCGATATCGGGATGCTCGGTGATCAGCGGGCCGAGTTCGTCGGGGCCGGTGATGACGTTGACCGTGCCCGCGGGCGCGATGTCCTTCCACAGCTCGGCGATGCGCAGCGTGGTCAGCGGGGTGAAGGGGCTCGGCTTCAAGACGATGGTGCAACCCGATAGCAAGGCCGGTGCAACCTTCTGCACCGCCATCAGCACCGGGAAGTTCCACGGCACGATCCCGCCAACCACGCCGACGGGCACGCGGCGGGTGCGGGAAAGCCGGGTGGCGTCGTCCTGATTGATCACGTCCGCCAGCTCGAGCGTGGCCTGCGCCTTCATGATCGCGGGCGCGCCGTGCATCTCGCCCTGCGCCTGATGGTGCGGCTTGCCCTGCTCGGCGGTGAGCAGGCGGTAGAGCTCGTCGTGATTGGCGGCGATGACGTCGGCCATCGCGGCGATGACCCGGCGGCGCTCCTCGACCGGCGTCTTGCGCCAGCTCGCGAAGGCGCGGCGCGCGGCGGCGACGGCGCGGTCGAGCTCCTCCTTGCCGCAGGCGGGAACCTGGCCGATCACCTCCTCGGTCGCGGGGTTGATAACATCGAGCGACCTGGCGGTGGTCACCATCTCGCCGTCGATGAGGTTGGCATAGCTCTGGGGCATCGCGAGTCTCCCGGTTCGGATTTGAAACGCAGTGTGACTCCGATACGCGCGCGAGTCACGGCGGGATTGCATCAGTCGGCCCAGTCCTCGACCCGCTCGACGATTATCGCCGGCGCCATCCCGCCCGCGGCGCACATGGTGACGAGACCGTGGCGCTTGTTCTGGCGCTCGAGTTCGTCGACGATGGTGCCGATCAGGATCGATCCGGTCGCGCCGATCGGGTGGCCCAATGCGATCGAGCCGCCGTTGACGTTGACCTTGTCCCAATCGAGCTCGAGGTCGCGCACGAACTTCGCCGCCACCACCGCGAAGGCCTCGTTGATCTCCCACAGGTCGATATCGTCCTTGCTGAGCCCGGCTCTGGCGAGCACCTTCTTCGCCGCCGGGACGGGTGCGTTGAGCATCAGCGTCGGATCGTCGCCCACATTGGCGGTGGCGACGATGCGCGCGCGCGGCTTGAGCCCGTGGGCCCGGCCATATTCGGCGCTGGTCACCAGCACCGCCGCCGCCCCATCGACCACGCCGCTCGAATTGCCGGCATGGTGGAAGTGCTGGATATCGAGATCGGGGTATCTCTTGTTCACGAGCCCGCGGAAAGTGGTGCCCAATTCGTCGAGCGGCAGGTCGGCGATCTTGCCGAAGGCGGGCTCGAGGCTGGCGAGCCCCTCCTTCGTGGTCTCGGGCCGAGGATATTCCTCGCGCTCGAGCACCACCGTGCCCGTCTCGTCGGTGACCGGCACCACCGATTTGTCGAAGCGCCTCCCGGCGATGGCGGCCGCGGCGCGTTGCTGGCTGCGAAGGCCGACCTCGTCCAGTTCCTCGCGGGTGAAGCCCTCCATCGTCGCGATGGCGTCGCCGCACACGCCCTGGTGGCTCTGCGGGTGCGATGCCTGGAGCCGCGCGTTGTGGCTGCCCATCATCGGCGGCTTGAGGCCGGCCGCCATCTTGTCGCGCGCCATCTGCGCGGTCAGGCTCATCATCTCGGTGCCGCCGGCGATGACGCAGTCCTCCATCCCGCTCATCACCTGCGCCGCGGCCAGCGCGACGCTGGTGATGCCGCCGCCGCAGAAGCGGTCCAAGGTGGTGCCGCTGGCCTTGAGGTCGTAGCCCGCGTCGAGCGCCGCCATCCGCCCCAGATCGCCCGCCTGCATCCCGTCCTGCGTCGAAACGGACCAGACGATGTCGTCCACCGTGGCGGTGTCGAGGTTATTGCGGTCGCGGATCGCGGCCAGCACCGTCGCGGCCAGGTGCTGCGGGTGCATATGCGCCAGCGCGCCTTTTCCCTGCTTGCCGATCCCGCGCGGGGTGCGGACGGCGTCGACGATGTAGGCAGCGGGAATCGCGCGTCTCCTCAAACCGGTTGACGTATGCGTAAGGCGGCGTCAGCACTGGCGCAAGAACAGTTTCCATAAGCAACGGGAGTCGGAGAGATGGCGGACGAGGTCCTGAGCGAGGTTCGTGACGGTGTACTGATCGTCACCATCAATCGGCCCGAAGCGAAGAACGCGATGTCGAAGGCCGCAGCCGAGGGCATCGCGGCGGCGATGGACCGGCTCGACGCCGAGGACGATCTGCGTGTCGGCGTGCTCGCCGGCGCGGGCGGGACCTTCTGCTCGGGCATGGACCTCAAGGGCTTCCTGCGCGGTGAGTCGCCTTCGATCGAGGGGCGCGGCTTCGGCGGGATCGTGCAGAAGCCCCCCGTCAAGCCGCTGATCGCCGCGGTCGAGGGCTATGCGCTCGCCGGCGGGCTGGAGCTGATGATCGCCTGCGATCTGGTGGTCGCAAACAAACACGCCAAGTTCGGCATTCCCGAGGTCAAGCGCGGCCTCGTCGCCGCCGCCGGCGGCGTGATGATGCTGCCGGACCAGATCCCCGAGCGCGTGGCGATGGAGCTGGCGCTGACCGGCGATTTCATCGGGGCCGAGCGCGCCTACCAGCTCGGCCTGATCAACCGCGTGGTCGATGGCTCGGCGCTCGACGCCGCGCTCGAGCTGGCGGCCAGGATCGCCGAGAACGGCCCGCTGGCGGTGCGCGTCTCCAAGCAGATCCTGCGCGAAAGCCGCGGCTGGAGCATGGACGAGCGTTACGACCGCCAGGCGCAGCTGATCGGCCCGGTCTTCGTCAGCGCCGACGCGCGCGAGGGCTCGCGCGCCTTTGCGGAGAAGCGCAAGCCGAACTGGACGGGGAAGTAAGCCCAGCCAGAACTGCCCCATCCCGCTCATGCTGAGCCTGTCGGAAGCGTAGCTGAACCGAAGGTTCTACCGCGAGCGTGGCACAACATCCTTCGACAGGCTCAGGATGAGCGGGAGAGGTTGAGACAGAGAAAGGCCAAGCAAATGCCCGTCATCGACGTTCCCGATCCCGCGTTCATGGCCGACGAGGAGATCGCGGTGTTCCGCGACGCCGTGGGCAAGTTCTTCGACCAGCACGCGCCCGAGAAGCGGGTCGAGAAGTGGCGCGAGGACGGCATGGTCGAGCGCGCCTTTTGGGAGGAGGCGGGCGCCGCGGGCCTGCTCGGCATGACGGTGCCGGAGGAATACGGCGGCCACGGCGGCGATTTCCGCCACGATCTGGTGGTGCTCGACCAGCAGGCGGCCAAGGGCGTCGACGGCTTCGCCGCCTCGCTCCACAACGTCATCATCCTGCCCTATATCGTGCGCCACGGCACCGAGGAACAGAAGAAGCGCTGGCTGCCCAGGCTGGTCACCGGCGAATACATCAGCGCCATCGCCATGACCGAGCCGGGCGTGGGCAGCGACCTCCAGAGCGTCGCCACCACCGCGGTGCGCGAAGGCAACGGCTATCGGCTCAACGGCGCCAAGACCTTCATCTCCTCGGGCCAACTCGCGAACTTCATCGTCGTGGTCGCCAAGACCGATCCCAAGGAGCGCGCCAAGGGCATCAGCCTGCTGTGCCTCGAGACCGACGGGGCCGAGGGCTTCCGCCGCGGCAAGAAGCTCGACAAGGTCGGCATGGACGCCGCCGACACCAGCGAGCTGTTCTTCGACGATGTGTTCGTGCCCGCCGACAATCTGCTGGGCGGCGAGGAGGGCAAGGGCTTCTACCAGCTCATGGGCGAGCTGCCGCAGGAGCGGCTGGTGATCGCGGTCGGGGCCATGAGCACGATCGAGAAGGCGCTCGACACCACGGTGGACTATGTGAAGCAGCGCAAGGCTTTCGGGCAGACGATCTGGGACTTCCAGAACACCCAGTTCGTGCTCTCCGATTTGAAGGCGCGCGGCACCGCCGCCAAGGTGTTCCTCAACGACTGCATCGCCAAGCTGCTGCGCGGCGAACTCGACGTCACCACCGCCTCGATCGCCAAATACTGGCTCACCGAGCTCCAGGGCGAGACGGTCGACAAATGCCTCCAGCTCCACGGCGGCTGGGGCTACATCAACGAATACCCCATCGCCAGGATGTTCCGCGACAGCCGCGTCACCCGGATTTTCGGAGGATCGAACGAGATCATGAAGATGCTGATCGCGCGGAGCATGTGAGGGGGCGGAGTCTTGACGGGAATATGTAAATCACATATATGATCTTCGAGTTCGACGCCGCAAAGAGCGCGGCCAATCTGGCCAAGCATGGGGTCGATCTCGGATTCGGGAAACGGGTCTTTGACGATCCGGCGCTCGTGCTCATCCCGACGATCAGGCTGGGGGATGAGGAAGAGCGTCACAAGGCAGTGGGATTGGTCGATGGGCGATTATGGACAGCGGTTCACGTCGAGCGAGGGGAGAACGTCCGGCTCATTTCGGTTCGACGTAGTAACCTCGGCGAGCGACGAGACTACGATCGCTATTCCCGCTGATCCGGACGACCCCGAGGATCGGGACGTCAGCGTCGCCGGCCTCAAGCGCGGCTTGATGGGCCGCGAAATCCGCATGCTCCGCAACAGCCTCGGCCTCAGCCAAGCCGAGTTCGCCACTCGCTACGGCATCCCGCTCGCCAACATCCGCCAATACGAGATCGGGCGCACCATGCCGCCCCCGGCCGTGCGGGCCTTCCTCAAGGTCATAGCCGCCGAGCCCGAGCGCGCGGCGGCTGCTGTGGCCGCGTGAGTGATATTGTCCTGGGATTTTGAGGTGGACAAGCGCGCGGGAGGATGTGTGGAATAATAACCGCGGCTCGGGGCCAAAAACCTAATTCAACAATTCCCCCACCAGAGAAGGCCGTTTGGCGATCATTGCCAGCAGCACCTGCGCCGGGCCGGTGGGGTGACGGCGGCCGTGTTCCCAGTTGAGCAGGGTGCCCTTGGCCACGCCGATGCTGTGCGCGAAGGCGGCTTGCGACAGGCCGGTGCGCGCGCGGATCGCGGCCACATCCACCTGCGGCACCTCGACGCGGTGGACGCGCGCGCCGCTCGGCTTGCCTTGGGCGAAGTCGATCGCTTCGGTCAGGCCCTGCTTGATGCTCTCGTAGGCACTCATGGTCGATCTCTACATCAAATCGCCCACCCCCGTCAGGCTCATCGTCCCCTTGCCCGGCAGCTGCACGCGCAGTTCTAACGTCCCACCCGCGGCTTCGACATATCGGCGCAGGGTGGAAAGGTAGAGATCGGTCTGCTTCTCGATCTTGTGCACCGAGGGCTGCTTGATCTTGAGCTTCGAGGCCATCTCGGCCTGGCTCTGCTCGGCGAGCTTGCGGAGCGCCTTGAGGCCCTCGACCTCGGCGATCAGCTCGGCGGCGCGGGCCTCGACCGCCTTGCGCCGCGCTTCGGGAAGGGCGGCCATGATTTCGCGGTGGGTGCGTGCCATCGTCAATGTCCCTTCGCGGCCAGCGCCGCCAGATGCTCGTCGAACCGCATATCGGCGGTCGCGATGAGCCGCATATAGAATCGCTTCTGCGTCACGCCCGCCTTGTTGCCCGCGATCAGCAGGATAGCTTGCCGCTTGGGATCAAAAGCAAAGGCCACGCGCCACACTCCATCCGCGGCCTCGAACCGCAGTTCCTTCAAATTCGCATGGCGCGATCCGGCCAGCGTGTCGGCATAGGGGCGCCCTAGCCGCGGACCGAATTCCTCCAACAGCGATACTCGCGCGAGCAGTTCGTTCTGAACGGCGTCGGGCAGATCCTCGCGTTCGCGGTCGAAAGCGTCGTGATAGAGGACGGTCCATGGCACTGATATAGCTCCTGAGCTATCGCTTGTCCATAGCCTACAGGCTATGCAATCAGATACCCGCCACCGTCTGCTCGATCGCGCCGAAGATCGAGTGGCCCTCCTTGTCGCGCATTTCCACCCGCACCGTGTCGCCCGCCTTCATGAAGCCGGTCTTGGGCTCGCCGCCCGCGATCTGTTCGATCATGCGGATTTCGGCGATGCAGCTGTAGCCGAGGCCCCCTTCGCTGACCGGCTTGCCGGGGTCGCCGCCGGGGCCCTGGTTGGAGACGGTGCCGCTGCCGATGATGCTGCCCGCGCAAAGGCTGCGGGTTTTGGCGGCGTGGGCCACCAGGTCCGCCAGCGAGAACGTCGCGTCCACTCCGGCGTTGGCGCGGCCGAAGGGCTGGCCGTTGTAATCGACCATCAGCGGGAGATGGATGACGTCGCCGGCCCACGCCTCGCCCAGCTCGTCGGGCGTCACCGCGACCGGGCTGAAGGCGCTCGCGGGCTTGGACTGGAAGAAGCCGAAACCCTTGGCGAGCTCGCCGGGGATGAGGCCCCTCAGGCTCACGTCGTTGACCAGCATCAGCAGCTTGATGTGCCCGGCCGCATCCTCCTTCGAGACCCCCATCGGCACGTCGTCGGTGATGCAGGCGATCTCCCCCTCCATGTCCATGCCCCATGCGGGATCGCCGAGCGGAATGTCCTGGCGCGGGGCGAGGAAGCCGTCGCTGCCGCCCTGGTACATCAGCGGATCGTGGTAGAAGCTTTCGGGCACCTCGGCGCCGCGCGCCTTGCGCACCAGCTCGACGTGGTTGATGTAGGCGCTGCCGTCGGCCCATTGATAGGCGCGGGGAAGGGGCGAGAGCGCCTCGCGCTCGTGGAAGCGCTCGCAGGGCACCGCCTGATGCTCGACATCGGTCTGGAGCGCCTCGAGCCGCGGCGCGACGCGCGCCCAGTCGTCGAGCGCGGCCTGCATGGTGGGCGCGATGTAGCCGGCGGCGCAGCAGCGGGTCAGGTCTTTGGAGACGACGACGAGCCTCCCGTCGCGGCTGCCGTCGTTGAAGCTGGCGAGTTTCATGCGGCTCTCTCCGGATTGTCGATCTGGTTGTCGGGGTGCGCGCGCCGGAAGGCCTCGAGCCCGAGGCAGGCGGCTTCGATGCGCGCGATGTGCGGATAGGGCGTGAGATCGAGGGCGAAGCGGCGGGCGTTGTAGAGCTGGGGCAGCAGGACCACCTCGAACAGGCCGGGCGCATCGAACAGGAAATCGCCGGAACCATGCTGCGCAAGCCGCGTCTCGGCCGGCCCAAGGGTGCGCGCCAGCCAGTGGCGATACCACGCCTCGACCTGCTCCGGCGTCGCCGCGAACTCGGCCTTGAGATAGTTCAGGACCTGGAGGTTGTTGGGCGCGTGGGTCTCGGTGGCGATCGCATAGGCGAGCTCGCGAACGGTGAAGCGGGCCTCGATGTCCTTGGGGAGCAGCGGCGGCGCGGGATAGGCCTCGTCGAGCCATTCGAGCTGCGCCATCGACTGCGCGCGGTCGCGCCCGTCCGCCTCGAGCAGCGGGATCGAGGCGAAGGGATCGCGCGCCACGAAAGCCGGGTCCTTCTGCTCGCCCTTGAGCAGGTTCACCGGCACATAGTCATAGGCGAGGCCCTTCAGGTTCAGCGCGATCCTCAGCCGGTAGCTGGTCGAACTGCGGAAATATCCGAACAACTTCATCAGAATGCCGGAATGCCCGTGATCGCGCGCCCCAGGATCAGCGCGTGAACGTCGTGCGTGCCTTCGTAGGTGTTGACCGTCTCGAGGTTCACCATGTGGCGGATCACCTGGTATTCCTGGCTGATGCCGTTCCCGCCGTGCATGTCGCGGCTCAGCCGCGCGATATGGAGCGCTTTGCCCACGTTGTTGCGCTTGACGATCGAGATCGTCTCGGGCGCGAACTTGCCGTCGTCCATCAGCCGCCCAACGCGCAAGCTGGCTTGCAGCCCGAGCGAAATCTCGGTCATCATGTCGGCGAGTTTGAGCTGGTAGAGCTGCTTGCTCGCCAGCGGCACGCCGAACTGATGGCGATCGAGCCCATATTGCCGCGCCGCATGGAGGCAGAACTCGGCCGCGCCCATCGCGCCCCAGCTAATCCCGTAGCGCGCGCGATTGAGGCAGCCGAACGGACCCTTGAGCCCCTGCACCTCGGGAAAGATGTGCTCGGCACCGAGCCTCACATCGTCCATCACCACCATGCCGGTGGTGCTGGCGCGCAGGGACAGCTTGCCCTCGATCTTGGGAGCGGAGAGCCCCGCCATCCCCTTGTCGAGCACGAAGCCCCGGATCGCCCCGCCATGCGCCTCGCTCCTGGCCCAGACCACGAAGACATCGGCGAAGGGCGAGTTGGAAATCCAGGTCTTCGAGCCGGAGATACGGAACCCGTCGCCGTCCTTTCGGGCGACGGTCTTCATCCCCGCCGGGTCGGAGCCGGCGTCGGGCTCGGTCAGGCCGAAGCAGCCGATCAGCCTGCCGCTGGCGAGGCCCGGCAGGTACTTCCGCCGCTGCTCCTCGCTGCCATAGGCGAAGATCGGATACATCACGAGGCTCGACTGGACGCTCGCCATCGAGCGGTAGCCCGAATCGACCCGCTCGATCTCGCGCGCGATCAGGCCATAGGCGACATAGCCCGCGCCCGCTCCGCCGAACTGCTCGGGAATGGTCGCACCCAGCAGCCCGGCCTCGCCCATCAGCGGGAACAGCTCGGGTGCGTCGAGCTCCCTGGCGAATCCCTCGATCACGCGGGGTTGAAGCACGTCTTGCGCGAAGCCATGCGCGGCATCGCGGATCATGCGTTCTTCGTCGGTCAACTGCTCGTCGAGCCGGAAGGGATCCTCCCAGCCGAAAGGCGCCATCTGGGCCATTGTCTCTCCTATGCCTGCGGCCGGCCCATGTCAGGCTTGGCGGGCAGGGGCAAGAGGAGCGCCGGAGCCGCCGGTCAGGCGCCGTCGAGCGCCTGCTGGACCGTGTCGAGGATGACGTTGGGCGGGCAGGGCTTCGCCAATGCCGAGGCATTGGGATAGAGCGCCTGCACTTCCGCCGAGGTCGCCTGGCCGGTGTGGAAGATCACCGGGACGTCCTCCTCCATCATCTTCTCGGCGAGCGAATAGGCGGTCCCGCCGGCGAGATTGATGTCGAGGATCGCGAGATCGGGCTTCTGCTTCTCGAAGGCGGCCATGGCCAAGGACGCATCGTCGTAAGGCCCTTCGACGATGAAACCCGCCTCTTCTACAGTCTCACAGAGGTCGTGGGCCACCATGGGTTCGTCTTCGGCGACGAGGATTACCGGATGCGCCATGCCTTCCACTCCCGCGGGTGCCTTCGACCCGGACCGCACAACCGTTGTGCGCGCGAATCGGTTCCGAGTCGAGTCAGCTGATGTTGCCGAAGCGGGCTGCGAAGCCGGCCTCGTCGCCGGCGGCGAGCAGCCGGGCCTGCTCGACCCAGCTGTCGCGCCGGATGCGGCCCTGGAACCGCCCGAGCCGCGCGTCCACGCGGTCGATATCGGCCTCGCTCCAGGCGGCGATATGCGCGAAGGAGGTGACCCCGAGCTCGCCAAGCTGGGCGGCAAGCTTGGGCCCGACCCCCTTGAGCCGGGTGAGGTCGTCGCTCGCTCCCGCTGCCGCGCCCTTGGCAAGCTGCTGGTGTTCCACCGCCGCCTCCACCCCCTCGCCCGCACCGGCGAGCCCGGTAGGGGCGGCGGGCGGGGGCGAGACCTGCGGCGCGGTCGCGGCGGGCGCGTCGATCAGCGCCTGGTTGCGCGCGGCCGGCGTGGCCCCCTCGTCGAGCACATCGCGGGTCTCGCCGGTCACCCGGGTACGGCGCGCGGCATGAAAGACGTACCATGCGATCGCGACGGCGAGCGCGAGCACGATGAGGATCAACAGCCAGTTGGTCTCGATGAAGTCCATGCGCGTCGCCTCCTCGCGGCGGTCTAGCGTCTCGCGCGCGCGGCGTCGAGATCAGCCCTTGAGGCGGAACAGGGCGCGATCCTCGGGTCCGAAACCGCGTTTCCAGATCACCCAGCCGTAAACCCCCAGGATCACCGGCATGCCGAGCGCAAGCTCGAGCCATTCGGGCAGGGCGGTCACGGCGCTGCCGACCAGCACCGCAGGGCCGGCCGCCCAGACCAGCGACCAGCGCAGCGCGCCGAGCGGGCGACCGAGCCGGCGCGCCAGCATCCGCGACTTGATCAGGCTGGCGAAACCGAGCGCGATCATCAGCGCGACAGCGGCCCCGGCGGCCTGAAAGCTCTCGGGATAGCCGGCGTCGCGGAAGGCCATGATCAACCCCACCGTCAGCGCCGCCTGAAGCGCGATCGTGGCCAGCGAGACCGCGAGATTGCGGACCCGGGCGACGTAGATCAGCACCGCTTCGGATACGACAGCCGTCGCCGCGGCCACCTCGGCCAGCAGCAGGAAGGCGAGCGCGCCGTTGCCAACGGCAAAGCCCGGCCCCATCAGCCCCATTACCGCCTCGCCGGCCTGCGCCGCGATGATCCAGAAGCCGACCTGGCCGACATGGCGCGCGATCGCCGCCGTGTCGCCGGCCTTGAGGTTGCGGGTGACTACCGGGCCGAGGATCGGCTCGAAGCTGGTCTTGAGCTTCTGCGGCAGGCTCGCGACCTGTTGCGCGACGTAGTAGATGCCGACCACGCCGGGCGCCGCGAACAGGCCGAGCAGGAAGATGTCGAGGCGCCGCGTGCCCCATTCGATCGCGTCGGCGGCGGCCAGCGGCGCGGCGCGCGCGAGCGTGCGGGCGAGCGCGGCGGGGCTGAGGGCAAGGCCGCTCGGCAGCCCGTAAGCGCGCAGGAACGGGATCAGCGCGGCGAGGAGCCCGGCATAGATCGATGCGAGATAGGCGAGGCCGAGCCCGGCCTCGCGGGTCTGGGGGATGAGGTAGAACACCCCCGCCGCCAGCGAGATCGTCCAGGGCTCCACGATGGCGCGAGCGCGCACGGTGGTGGCGACATCGAAGCGATAGGCTTGGGCGGCGAGCAGGATTTCGGTCAGCGCGAAGCCGGGGATGGCGAGCACGATCAGCCTGTCGAGCGACGAATATTCCCCGCTCGGAAACATCGGCGCCGGCAAGAACCACAGCAACGCCGCCGCCGCCGCGGACAGCGCCAATGCGAGCAGCATGACTTCCCACACGAGGTTAGCGGGGTGTGCGTCCTCGCCGTCGGACAGCCGCTGCGCCAGGCCGCGCTTCTCGCCAAGCGAGGCGAGTTGCGCCGCCAGTTCGACAACCACCAGCGCCGAGGCGAAGCGCCCGAGCGACTCGGCGCCGTAGAGCCGGCCGGCGATGAACAGGAACGGGA
>Ga0307492_10000430_pt1 | contig 17902 bp, 16 predicted proteins | sample SI3LmetaG_FD_202365 | JGI IMG/M metagenome (GOLD analysis project Ga0307492, IMG submission 202365) | Sea-ice brine microbial communities from Beaufort Sea near Barrow, Alaska, United States - SI3L | ecosystem: Environmental > Aquatic > Marine > Coastal | place: USA: Alaska | collected 2017-05-06 | reverse complement strand
GACATACGTGGCAGGTATGCTCGACAGGCGCTAACCCCGACAAGGCAATCACCACAGCGACATTCGATGCGGTGGTCATTTGCAACGGCCACTATTCAGTACCCCGGCTACCGCAACTACCCGGTATCGAAAATTTCCAGGGCGACACGCTACACAGCCATAACTATCGAGATCCACAGCCTTTCACCGATAAAAAAGTAGTGCTATGGGGCGCTGCCGCGTCTGGCGCGGATATTTCTCGAGAGATCTTGCGTGTTGCTCGGGAGGTCCACTGGTGTGGTCATGCACTGCGTGACAATAGCCAATCTGGAGCCAGTGCACGTCAGACACAACCCTCCAAACCATCCTCCACATCAGGTGCGAGTCAAGTCTACACCCACGGAGATCCAGTAGGCTTTGATCACCAGGGCAGGCTCATTTTCAAGGACGAGCCCGCTCTGGATGCTATTGATAGCTTTATGTTCTGCACTGGTTACGACTACCAATTTCCTTTTTTGGACAAGAATATCGTCGCCGTAACCGACAATTGGGTGAATCCGTTGTATCAAGATTTGCTATCGCCGGCGCACCCTAACTTGGCCTTTATTGGACTACCGTACCTGATCGTGCCATTTCCTTTGTTTGAGATACAAGCACGCTGGTTTTCCCGACTGCTCGCGGGCCAGTTCGACCTTCCGGATAAAGCCACCATGGCGCGCGCTATCGACAATCAAACACAATCCCTGCGCGCCGCAGGCGTCGAGACTCGCCACTGGCACAAACTTGCAGACAAGCAGACACCTTACTTTAACCAGCTGGCCGCTCAGTGTGGGGAGCACCCCTTGCCCGACTGGTTCGGGCAGTTAGCTCAAGCCGCTCAACACGCGCGACTGGCAAATCCAGCACATTTCAGGGATTATCCCCTGCAGAAACCTTGAGATACTGACAAATGACATTAATGATTCATGGTGAGGTAAGCAGCGGCTTCGAGCCCGTTCGCGATATATTCAAAGCCTTCTGGGACGATATTGAAGTGGGCGGCAGCGTCTGTGCCTACTACAAGGGTGAGAAAGTTGTCGACCTGTGGGGTGGCCATTGTGCGCCGGACGGCGCGAAAGCCTGGACTGCAGACACCCTAGTCAATGTTTATTCCACCACCAAGGGTATGGGGTCTCTGGCGCTGGCGATACTCGCAGATGAAGGCAAGATCGACTACAACGAGAAAGTCTGCACCTACTGGCCGGAATTTGGCGCCGCGGGCAAGCAATCGGTCACCGTGGCCCAGCTAGTGTCTCATCAAGCAGGGCTATGCGGCGTTGACACCAAACTCACCACAGCCGATCTCTATGACTGGCAGAAGATGGTTAACCTACTAGCCGCCCAACGTCCGCTCTGGCCCTTGGGCACTGGGGCAGGCTATCACGCCATCACGTGGGGCTATTTCCCTGGAGAATTGATTCGACGCATTACGGGACAGTCCCTCGGCGAGTACTTTCAGGCGCGCGTCGCAGGCCCTCTGGGCGCTGACTTCTTTATCGGCCTGCCCGATGAACAACACCATCGTTGCGCAACCATGGTCGGCCCAAATCGGGCCCGTAAGCAACCAGCGCCAGGGCCCAAACCCGTCAAACCCGCCTTGTTTGCTATTGCTCAGCAAAATCCATCTATTAGTCCTTACAAGGATGTCAGCGGTGCCCCATGGCGCAGAGCAGAAATTGCCGGCGCCAATGGTCAGTCTAATGCCAGAGGCATCGCCACGGTGTACGCAGCCCTGGCGAACGGAGGTGAGCTTAAGGGCACGCGCGTCATCAGCGAGACAGGCTTGGCGGATGCACTCTGTGAGGAAGTCGACGAGCAGATTGACCTAGTCCTGGACAAACCCATGCGCCGAGCCAGAGGCTTTATGCTTAATACCGACGCGGAATTCGGCCCTAATCTCGCGTCGTTTGGCCATACCGGCGCGGGCGGCTCTATCGGCTTTGCCGACCCCGCTAAACATCTGGCCATGGGCTATGCCATGAACCAGATGCAGGCTGATGCCAATGCCACGCCTCGCGCGACATTGTTGATCAACGCCCTCTATCGCTGTCTTGCAGAGTAGCTACTCAAGAGAACAGCTATCTCAGCAAGCACACTCAACAGGCACTCTCAACACGTTAACTGGTATCTACATTGGCCTGATAGATATGCACATCACTCTGCGGATAAGGAATGCTAATACCTGCCGCATCAAACGCCAGCTTGGTATTTTCTGTCAACGCGAAGAACACCGGCCAATAGTTGGCGGCATCAACCCACGAGCGAGTTGTAATATCCACAGAGCTTTCACCCAGCGCCGAGATCACAATCATCGGTGCTGGATCCTTGTGAATTCGCTCATCCACATCAATTAGGCCAGCCAATATCTGCTTGGCCTTGCGCAGATCGTCGTCGTAGCCGATACCAAACACGATATCTACCCGCCGAGTCGCCTGGGTCGAGAAATTAGTGATGGCACTGTTAGAGAGAGGGCCGTTTGGAATGATTATCGTTTTGTTATCACCCGTGGTCATAACGGTGTGGAAAATACCAATCTCACGCACCGTACCCATGCCGCCTGAACTGTCGATAAAATCACCGACTTTAAAAGGGCGCAATATCAGAATCAGCACACCACCAGCAAAGTTAGCCAGACTACCCTGCAGAGCGAGACCAATGGCGAGGCCAGCAGCACCCAGCACGGCTATAAAAGATGTCGTTTCTATGCCGACCATTGACGCCACACTGATAATGAGCAGCGCTTTAAGCCCAACATTCATTAGACTTTGGAAGAATTTCTGCAGGGTTGGCTCCATGCCAGCGTGAGCAAAAGCTTTATTAGCGCCCTTGATCGCTGCGCTGATCACCCACAAGCCGATTAGCAGAGTAACTAACGCCAGCGCCAACTGTGGTGCATAACTCATCACCATCTCTACAGCAGTATCTGCATATTTCTCCATATTCACCACCTCTTGAATCTGTTGTATGTCTTCTTCCACGAGCGTTTACACCTCTTATTGTATTGAGTTGCTGTATTGGCTTGAGTTGTGTATCCGAGACCTGTCAAACCTTAACCCATTAGTTAGCCCGGTCGCTAGAACTGTAGCGGCCACTATATGTATATTCCTTAACCGTACGTATCTTCAGGGCCAGCAAGCCTTCAGCCACCGGGATAAGACGTGAGACGAATTCATCTTTAACCCACTCCGACTTTGTGGCAACATCAGCGACATCTATAATGTCATGCAGCACAACGTGAGTCGCCTCATCCGGCGGCTTTGTTATTTATAAGAGATCACAAATCTCTTTCTATCGCCAAGGAAATCCCAAAGCGTCATATGCGTGATTACTTCATCCGTAGACTACTGCTCATTATCCCCACCCTGATTGGCGTCACAATTATTGTGTTTGCGATAACACGACTGGTGCCCGGTGGACCGCTAGAGCGCGCCATTATGGAGTCGCAACAGATGGATGCGGGCGGCACAAGTCAGGCTGCGGGCCAGGGCATGGCGATGTCTGAAGCGCAACTCGCAAAACTCAAAGAATATTATGGGTTCGATAAGCCCGTCCTTGAAAGCTACGTCGATTGGGCGACTAAAGTTGCCACTGGCGATCTGGGTTCCTCCTACCGATATAACGAACCCGTCTGGGATGTCATTCAAGACCGCTTTCCCGTGTCGTTGTACTACGGATTGATAACGCTCATTATCACCTACGCCGTATGTATTCCCCTCGGTATGCTCAAAGCCATCAAACATCGTACCGCCGTCGATAACATCAGCTCTATACTTATTTTTGTTGGCTATGCTGTGCCGGGTTATGTACTTGGCGCGCTCCTGTTGCTGTACTTCTCAGTGCGTCTTGAATGGTTCCCTATGGGTGGATTCGTCAGTATGCGCTTCGATGAGATGGGCGCACTCGACAAAACCCTCGATGTGATTCACCATTCGATATTGCCGTTAGTGTGCTATCTGGTAGGCGCCTTTGCCTTCACGACCATGCTGTTGAAAAACCACTTACTGGATAATCTCGCGTCAGACTACATCCGCACGGCGATAGCCAAGGGTGTGTCATTCCGACAGGCCGTGACAAAACATGCCATGCGCAATTCGCTGATACCTATCGCGACGACCTTTGGCCAGAATATCACCCTGCTGGTATCCGGCTCATTTCTGGTAGAAACCGTGTTCGACATCAACGGCTTTGGCTTGCTAGGCCTCAATGCCGTGCTCGACCGAGATTATCCCGTGGTGATGGGCGTGGTGCTCCTCAGCAGCTTTCTACTCTTGATCGGCAATGTGCTCTCAGATTTTCTGGTAGCACTGGTCGATCCTAGAATCCGTTTCCAGTAATGGTCGACTATTAATGTTCCAACTCAACCCTCAAACCCGCAAAAAGCTCAGGCGTTTCCGCGAGATCAAACGTGGCTACTACAGCTTCCTGCTGTTGGTGGGTCTGATGTTGCTGTCAGGTATCGGCGAGTTGCTGGTGAACAATCGTGCGTTGATGGTTAGCTACGAGGACACCTGGTACTTCCCTACTTATTCAGACTTTCATCCGGGCACAGATTTCGGCCTTGAATATGGCTACGAGACTAACTATCGGCAATTACAGACTGCCTTCGCAGAAAATGCCGTCAATGGTGGAGGCAGCGGCGACTTTGTCATCATGCCACTCATCCCTTACAGCGCTTTTGAAAACCATGCGCCCAGCGGCATATACAAGCCCGAGCCGCCGTCCATGAGCCTGCAGCATTACCTGGGCACAGATACCACCAGCCGCGATATCTTGGCGCGCCTGTTTTATGGCACCCGTACCGCCCTATTGTTTGCCCTGGCCTTTATGGTCTGCGTTTATGGTATTGGCATCTCTATTGGCTGCGCCATGGGCTACTTTGGCGGGGCTTTCGATCTGATATTCCAGCGCCTGATCGAGGTCTGGTCAAATGTGCCGTTTCTCTACACCGTCATCATTGTCTTTTCAATTATTCCAGCCACCTTCTCCATTCCTGTTCGCATCGCTATTCTATTACTGGTGCTCGTGTTGTTCTCATGGCCAGGTATGACCTATTACATGCGCACCGAAACCTACAAGGAAAAGTCTCGAGACTACATTGCCGCCGCGCGGGTTATTGGCGCCAGCGACAGCCGCATTATCTTTAACCACATATTGCCCAACGTCATGTCGACGTTGGTGACTTTTATGCCATTTACCATCGTCTCGGCGATCACATTAATCACCGCACTAGATTTCCTAGGTTTTGGCCTACCGGTGCCGACACCGAGTTTGGGCGAACTGCTGAAACAGGGTACCGCTAACCTGCGCACGGCACCCTGGATTGTCACCTCGGCTTTTCTGACGCTGGTGGCGCTGTTAACGCTGGTCACGTTCATCGGCGAAGCGATTCGGGAATCTTTCGATCCGAAAAAATTCACTGTTTATAAATAGTCATTGTCCGTCGTAAGGACAATCAAGAGGCTCTATATGCATCTACCATCTTACAAGCACCTGCTGGCGATCCTTCTACTGGGAAGCCTACTCGGCGGTTGTGATAGCGGCGAGTCTGACGCCAAGGAAGCGGCAGTCCAAGGACCTGACAATACGCAAGAGGTTCAGGATTATTATGCAGCCAACCCCGACTTCTTTACCTTCAAGACCCTGGCGGATCTGCCCGAGGGGCTGAACTGGGAAGATGGCATGGACCTACCAGAAATCGGCTCTGACGATGCGATCAAAGGTGGCACGGAGTACAGCCGGCTTGGTGACTTTCCTCGCACTCTGCGTCTCGTCGGGCCAGACTCGAACGGCTCTTTTCGCCCCTGGATACTTGATAATGTCGCCATGAACCTGGCCCACAGGCACCCAGACAAGTTTGAATACTACCCCGGGCTGGCGAGTCGTTGGGCTGTCGATCCCACGACCAAAACGGTGTTTATCAAGCTCAACCCTAACGCTCGCTGGTCCGATGGGGAGGCCGTCACGACCGAGGACTTCCTGTTCATGTTCTTCATGTACCAGTCTGACTATATCGTTGCACCCTGGTACAAGAATGAGTATACAAATAGTTTCACTAATATTACCCGCTTTGACGATTTAACTTTTTCGATCACGGTGCCCGAAGCGAAACCAGATCTGGCGAAACGCGTACTGGAGAACATCCCTGTCCCTGCGCATTTCTATCGCGAACTTGGTGATGACTTTGTTGAGCGCTACCAGTGGCGTTTTCAGCCCACCACCGGGGCGTACATCATCAAGGACAAAGATATCAAGAAAGGCACATCCATCACCCTTACGCGCCAGGAAGACTGGTGGGCCAAGGACAACAAATTCTGGAAAAACCGTTACAACCTAGACCGAGTGCAGCTGACCGTTATGCGCGATTCATCCAAGGTCTTTGAAGCGTTCAAGAAAGGTGACATCGATCAATTCGGCTTGAATCTAGCGGAATACTGGTACGACAAATTACCGAATACGGATACGGATGTGACCCGTGGCTACATCCAGAAGTCCGTGTTTTATAACCAACGACCCAGACCCACCTATGGTTTATGGATCAACACCTCTCAGCCATTACTTGATAACCAGGATATTCGCGTCGGCATCAATCACGCTATCAACTGGCAACTGGTGATCGACAAATTTTTCCGCGGTGACTATCACCGCATGCAGACCTCAAGCGACGGCTATGGTGAGTTCAGCCACCCCACGTTGAAGGCCCGGGAATATGATATCGACAAAGCGCTGGCGGCATTTAAAAAAGCCGGTTTTGTTGAGCGAGACGCCGATGGCATTTTGATCAATGACAAGGGACAAAAACTGGCTTTCACGTTGTCATCCGGCTATGAGTCCCTGAAAGATGTGTTAACCATCCTCAAAGAGGAAGCCCTCAAGGCCGGCCTAGAATTACGGGTTGAAGTACTCGACGGCACAGCCGGCTGGAAGAAGGTGCAGGAGAAACAACACGATATTCACTTTTCAGCCTTCGGCGTATCACTGGAATTGTACCCACGCTTTTGGGAAATCTATCACTCTGATAATGCCTATGACATTGCCTTCCTTGAGGACGGCAGTATCAATCCCGAGCGCAAATTGAAGACCCAGACCAATAACCTTGAGGCCCTGGCGAGCTATGAATTTGACCAGCTTATCAATCGCTACCGCGCATCCGATGACAAGCAGGAAATGATTGAGTTAGCCCATACCATGACTGAGATGCACCATGAAAACGCGTCCTTTGTGCCGGGCTTCTACCAGCCATTCTATCGCCTGGGCCACTGGCGCTGGTTGCGTTACCCTGAGTTTTTCAATCAAAAGCATTCCGGTTCTGCGACCCAATACCACATCCACTGGATCGATGAGGCGATGCGCAAGGAAACCCAAGCGGCACAGGAAGCCGATACCGGCTTTGCGCCTGCCATTCAAGTGTTTGATCAGTTCAAATGATCATGCCAACCGCAGCGGTCATCAAACATGTCTAACGTACAGTTAGACGTACAGTTAGACGTACAGTCTGGGGTATTGCTTGAAGTACAGCGCCTAGCCACCGAGTTCGACACCGACGAAGGTGTCGTGCGCGCCGTTGATGACGTGAGTTTCAGCGCCATCGCTGGCAAGACGCTCGGCATCGTGGGTGAGTCGGGTTGCGGCAAGAGCGTCACCGCTCTGTCGATTATGCGCCTGTTGCCGCAGCCAATGGGGAAAATCGTCGAAGGCGCTATTACCTTTAAAGGTCGAGACCTCAGCACGCTGAGCCTCACAGAGATGCAGAAAATAAGAGGCGCTGAGATCGGCATGGTCTTTCAGGAGCCCATGACCGCCTTGAACCCCGTACACACAATCGGTCGCCAAATCACCGAGGTGCTACTGCTGCACAAACCCATTAGCGCCCAGCAAGCCATCAAAGATGCCATTGCGATTCTTGATCGGGTTGGCATTCCATCGCCAGATATTCGTATGACCGAGTACCCACACCAGCTGTCAGGCGGCATGCGCCAGCGTGTGGTGATAGCCATAGCGCTGGCCTGCAATCCCGCCTTGCTGATCGCTGACGAGCCAACAACGGCGCTGGACGTAACGATTCAGGCACAGATACTTGAACTAATCAAAGAGCTCCAAGCTGATATGGGCATGTCCGTCATTCTCATCACCCATGACCTAGGTGTCATTGCCGAGACCTGCGATGACGTCGTCGTCATGTATGCCGGCAAGGTCGCGGAGAAAGGCACGGTCTATGATCTGTTTGATCACCCCAGCCATCCCTACACCCAGGGTTTGCTCGCCTCGATTCCACGCCTAGATACCGTGCCCAAGACTCGCCTGAGTGTGATCGAGGGTATGGTGCCTGGACTGCTCGACTTACCCGACGGTTGCCGCTTTGAGAATCGCTGCCCCGCCCGCCAACCGGCTTGCACCCAGACAGTACCGGGCATTGAGTCCGTTTCTGCCAGTCACGAGGTCAGCTGCCTGCGCTGGCAAGAACTATGACAGACACACTTCTGAAAGTACGCGACTTAAAAATGCACTTCCCGGTCAAGGAAGGCGTGTTACTGCGGGCCAGTAAGTTCAACAAGGCCGTTAATGGCATATCACTGGACATCGCTCCAGGGGAAACGTTGGGACTGGTGGGCGAATCTGGTTGCGGCAAGTCGACCCTTGGGCGCTGCATCGCCAGACTCTACGAGCCGACAGCCGGGGAGATCGAGTTTTGCGGCGAGGACATCTCGCATCTAGGCTCCAAAGCCCTGAAACCACATCGACAGAACATTCAGATGATCTTTCAAGACCCCATGGAGTCACTGAATTCGCGCCATACGGTGAGTGAAATTATCGAAGAGCCGCTGATTGTGCAAGGTATTGGCGACCGGGCCTCACGCTCGCGACGGTTGCTCGAGTTGTTAGATATTGTTGGCTTACCGGCACGCTCGGCAACGCGCTATCCGTTCGAGTTTTCGGGCGGTCAGCGACAGCGCATTGGTATCGCTCGCGCCATCGCCTTAAATCCAAAACTGATTATCTGTGACGAGCCCGTGTCGGCACTAGACGTGTCTATCCAAAGTCAGATTCTCAATCTGTTGATTGACCTACAAAGAGAATTCAACCTGTCCTATCTATTCATTGCCCACGATCTAGCGGTGGTAAAACATATCTCCGATCGCATCGCAATTATGTACCTAGGCAAGATAGTCGAAGTGGGCAACAGTGAAGAAATTTACAAAAATGCCCAGCATCCTTATACCCAATCACTGATTGCGGCCATTCCTGTGCCAGACCCCCATCGACAACTAAACCGCCAGGTGCTTGTTGGTGATGTGCCCTCGCCTATTGCGCCACCCTCAGGCTGCACCTTTCACCCACGTTGCCCACAGGTGATGGATCGGTGCAAAAGCGACATCCCCCAATTAGCAGCCCCCATGTCGAATACTGAACATCTGATCTCCTGCCACTTGATGGATTCTTAACAAGAGCTTGAGCAGCACGAATAACGCACCCGTATACAAGCGCCATCCATTCATTCACTGCAAGGAAAAAGTCATATGCCCCATATTCAACCATTAGCCCGTGACCAGCTGAGCCAGTTCGAACCCATTTTCCAGGCCGTAGAGGCTAGCATGGGCTTTGTACCCACCAGCTTTTTTGCGATGGCGCATTGGCCAGAACTACTACAACACTTTATGGCCTTGGCAGGCACCGTACTCAACAGTGGTGAAGTAGACCCCGGCTTGAAGCAAATGGTCGCCTATGTCAGCAGCAACGCAGCGGGCTGCCGTTACTGCCAGGCCCATACATCACACAACGCCGTGAAGCGCGGCGTCAGTGCCGAGAAGATGGCGCGAGCATTTGAGTTTGATCAGTGCGATTTATTCAGTGACGCAGAGAAGGCGGCGCTGCGGGTCGCGCTGCACGGTGGCACGGTGCCCAATGGCGTAGAGGCAGAACACATGAACGCGTTACAACAACACTACACCGATCAGAATATCGTTGAGATCGTCGCTGTTATTTCTCTATTTGGCTTTCTGAATCGCTGGAATGACACCATGGCCACCAGTCTCGAGCCGTCAGCCCAAAACTTCGCCAGCGAGACACTCGGTAGCGCCGGCTGGCAGGTGGGCAAACACGGGTTTGACACCTGAAGCAAGCACTTACATACAAATAGGTAGGTGTGACCAGGGATCAAATTTAACGCACTCCGACCCCTTCCGCACTAACTAGGCTCGAATGACAAGAAGGGGTTCAGTAAACGCTTAAATGTGCCGACCATCTGAATAGGTGCCTCAAGCACCGACAAACAGACACACGAGCAGTTCGCCGTCGCGACAGGCGTATGCACATGTCCTGGCTCACGGATAATAAAGTCACCCTCATGGTACACGCCCTCGTCATCAGAGAAGCTGCCCTGCAGCACCACAGTAATTTCCTGCCCGCTATGGTCATGAGTGGGCGCCTTACCACCCGCCTTAATCTGATGTAGCGCCAGCTCGAATCGCTGTTCACCTACAGGCAAGCGTGCAACCTTCAAAGACGGTGACAGCCGACGCCATTTAGCCCCGCCAACTGGCAACAGCTTGCTCACCAGCGGTGGCAATGATGATGCAAGAAGCTCCGTAGCCGGTGTCACCTTGATTTCTTCCCGGTCGTCACTATCCAAAACTTCAAGCCGTGACATAACCGACGACAAACAGCTTCCAGAGACTTGCTCGGCCGCCACGTCATTAAGCAATTCTCCACCGATTTCATTCAGCGTCGATACCTGCGCCTGACAGCGCATGCAATAGTGAAGGTGCGTGGAAACAGATACTGCCAGTGCAGGGCTTAAGCTGCCAGAGGAATACTCGACCAGTAAATTCGCATCCGGATGAAGTCTTACTTCAGACATCCTTTTTATTCTCCTCTGCAGTCATCCGCAGTTGTAACCGGTTTAAAGCCAGTCTGATTCTCGATTTGACAGTACCCAGTGGCAGCGACAACTCGTTCGCAACCTCGCTGTGAGACTTACCTTCAAAATATATTTTCGAGACTACATCCAATTGCTCGGGCGGCAGATAAGCCAAGTTCTTCCTCACGGCGTCTCGGTTGCGCTTTTGAATTAGCGAGGTATACGAAGGATTCTCTTCACTGGATTCGTAGATATCCTCCGCCTCAATATCCCGACTTGATTTTGACTCACGCCGCAGCCAATCAATGCGGCTGTTTCGAGCGATGGTATAAATCCAGGTGCTTGCGGAAGACTTCGTGGCATTGAAACTATCGGCCTTGCGCCAGACCTTAATCATGGTCTCCTGCACAAGCTCCTCCGCCCGCTCCGGACCTAAGGACGAGCCTTTCATCAGAAAACCCTTGATCAAGGGTGCGAAGTGACTGAATAGCTCAGAGAACGCCTGTCGATCACGCTCAGCCCCCACTTTGATGAGAAGCTCACTCCAATTGTCTGACCTTGCCTCTGCTAGCATAACTACCTTATTTGCATTGACTGTCTTTTTGCTGACTGTGATCATACCCATCTCCACTCATTTTACCAGACAGCAGTAATACGCTTAGATCTCTGGAACGGATCAGCAGCGAGTGAATCGATAGCAGGTCGACTACAACGAGTCAACCACGAGACCAACCCTGATAGAGAGCGATATGACGTCAACCCCCGCGACCCTTGTGCCTAGCGCCACTGTAAATCTTGTTGAGCGCTTACGCGCTAACCTGGCGACAGTCATCCAATCTAACAATTACAGCATAAACTGGCTGCTAAGTGCGTTTTTCGCTGGCGGTCACGTGCTGCTCGAAGACGTACCCGGCACCGGTAAAACAACCCTTGCCAAGGCCTTAGCTGCCTCAGTAAGCAGTGATTTCAAACGCATTCAGTTTACGCCCGATCTGCTCCCCTCGGATATTCTCGGGGTTTCGATTTTTGATCAGCGCGAGCAAGACTTTCGCTTCCGACGCGGCCCTATATTTACCCAAATCCTGTTAGCCGATGAAATCAATCGTGCCTCGCCGCGCACCCAGTCTGCGCTGCTTGAAGCCATGGCGGAAAACCAGGTAAGTATCGAGGGGCACAGCTATACCATGGATGACTTGTTCTTTGTTATCGCCACCCAAAACCCCATTGAACTACAAGGCACCTACCCATTACCAGAGGCGCAAATGGACCGCTTTGCCCTGAGCTTCAAGCTGGGCTATGTCTCTGCCGAGGATGAACTGAAGATTCTTGATGCCCAACGCAGCACCCACCCACTCACGACACTTAAACCTGTCGTCAATCAAGTCGATGTACTGAATGTTCGCCGGGCGGCGCAAGAGACGCTGATCAGCACCGAATTGAAACGCTATATCATCGACTTGGTCGGTGCCACACGGGCGCATCCGGACGTCGCCATGGGAGCCAGCCCGAGAGCAGGCATCATGCTGATGAAGTGCTGCCAGGCCCTTGCTCTCATCAAGGGGCAGGATTTTGTCACCCCTGACCTGATACAGGAACTCGCACACCCAGTTATTGCACATCGCCTCGCCGTCAATGGCGATGCCCAATTCAATGGCCGTGGTGCTGATCAGATCGTCACTGATATCGTTTCAAACCTGCCTGTGCCGGCCTGAATCCGCATGTTTAGGGACCGTCTGTATCCGGCTTATGCACGTTTCGCCAGGCCACAAGCTCATCAAAAACGCCACACCACTGACCGTGGGCGTATGGTTCAGACCGGCCTGATTATCTCTGCGGCACTCGGCATCGACACAAACCTAAACCTGATATACCAGTTGTTTGCACTGCTGCTGTGCCTACTGATTGTGTCCAGACTGGCCTTGCGCTTGCACCCACCCAACGTCAGCATCACCCGACACTTGCCCCGTTTTGCGACAGATGGCAAAGCATTTGAGTACACCCTTAAGGTGACCAACCTAGGCCAGCGGGTTGAAACCGATTTGCAGGTCGTCGACACCCTGGTCATCAAAGCGCCATCACGGGACGAATTTCAGCAACTGGTAGAACCCGGCGAAGAGACCCGTAACGCCTATGATCGAACCATCGGCTTTCACCGCTTTATGTGGCTGTTACGGCGCAAAACAGGCATCACGCTGCAAGCAGCGGTGGTGCCCGACCTAGGCCTGAAATCGACAGCGCAGATCACCATCACGGCAACACCATTGCGACGCGGCCTGGTGCACTTCGACGCCTCCAGCGTCCACTATCCTGATCCCTTCGGTCTTTACCTAGGCCTGCAACACTTCAAGCACACCCAGCAATTGCTGGTTCTACCCCGACGCTATTCAATAAGCGCTCACCTCGAACTACCTGGCTGCCCGGATGCGAGGGCCGGCGCTAGCAGCGCCAGCCTAGCCACTGGCGACTCAGACGAATTTGTCTCTCTACGAGATTATCGCGAGGGCGACCCCCTACGCCGGGTTCACTGGCCGAGCAGTGCCAAGCGCGGCAAACCCGTCATCAAAGAGTTCCAACGCGAACACTTCGCCCGCCATACCCTGGTCCTGGATTCCGCTTTCGATGACGCCACCATCTTCGAAGAAGTCATCTGCGTTGCCGCCAGCCTGCTGATGAAGATGCGCAGCAACGATCGTACTATGGATCTTTTGATGCTCACGCATCACGTACAGCATCTTCAACCAGACCATACAGGAACGTCGCAGTTAAAGGCCCTAGCCCTGTTGAACGCCAGCACTTTACCATTTGATGCGTTGAATGATGCATGTCTGCGTCTACAAAACGATACCAGCGGCTGCGTGTTGGTACTGGGTGCTTGGGACAAGGCACGTCAGTCACTGCTGGCAAGCTTGCAGGCGCGTCAGATGCCTGTCATTGTTTTCTTAATCTGTCGAACTGCTGACGAGACCATTGAGCTGCCGGCTCACAGTTATCAGTTACCCATCGGCCAGATACAAGATGTGCTGGGCGGTCTGTGAAATTACGCTACATACAACTCATTAGCACTTTGTTCTGGGGCTACCAGGCTGACCTGCTGCTATGGGCCATCCCCATGGGGCTCATCCTTGAACTCAGGTTTCTCACAAGCTGGCGTTGGGCCCTGCAGCAGGCCGATTTTTATCGGGTTGCAGACCTAACGAGCCTCGGACTGCTCGGCGCTATCGTGTTTTTATTTTTGAATGCCCGTGAATACCATTTCATTACCACGCTAATACAATGGCTACCGCTCATTTTTTTCCCACTGGTCGCCGTCTTTGCCTACAGCACCACGTTACGAATGCCAATGGATGTCTTGTTTTATTCGTTGCGCCGACAGCAATCACCCGTGACCCAATCCTGGGATTTGGGCTACCTGTTTTTCAGTCTGTGCCTGGTCGGCGGCGGCATGAATGCCGAAAATCGTGAGATCTACCTACCCATAGCCGGTAGCCTGCTGATTCTGGCACTGCTACGAATTCGGTCCACGCGCTATGGGTTGCCGACCTGGCTGATGCTCGTGGCAATCATCGCCTGCTTGACGCTAGCCACCCAAACAGGCCTACGCCAGACTCATCTTGTGATGAAAGCCAAAACCCAAGCCTGGATCGAGCAGATGATTCAGAACAGAACTGATCCCACACGCAACAAAACGGCTATCGGCTCCGTCGGAAAACTCAAACTGTCTGATGCTATTAAACTGCGTCTGGCGATCGATCCCGGCACACTGCCCCCCGACCTACTCGTTGAGGCCAGTTATGACATTCCCGATGGTCCACTGTGGCTTACCATGAAGCCCGATTTCGAGACGGTGCCCAATACGGCGGAGTTTCGCTGGGACCTCTATCCTGCAGACCAGGTTGAGACACGCGTCACGATATACCAGACCTTCGACGACGACGCCCCCATACTAGCACTGCCTTGGGACACAACGGTGGTTGAAAGCTTGCCGGCCATTGGGCTACAGCAAAGCCAACTTGGCGTTGTGCAGGCGCAGGGCTTGGTACCTAGCCCCTACTTTCGAGTTCACTATGCCCCTGGCGCCAACAGCGGCAATCCGCCCAGTGATACTGACCTCTATGTGCCCACCTCCCAGATTGATGTCCTGGTCAACACCCTGGCGAATCACACAGACACGGGTCTGTCGCCACGGAATATCATCAATGCTGTATTTTCTGATTTTCGCTACAGCTTAATACTCGACGGTGATGAAGAGGCTCCCGTGCAACGCTTTTTAACCCAACGCAAAGCCGGGCACTGTGAGCACTTCGCGACAGCGACAGTCCTGCTGTTGCGCCAGATGGGCATTCCCGCTCGCTACGTAGTAGGATACGCGGTGCAGGAATACAGCCCGCTGTTACAAATGTATGTGGTCCGCGAGCGTCATGCCCATGCCTGGGCCATGGCGTATATGGACAACCAGTGGCAGGTTGTCGACACCACCCCATCGACCTGGGCTGCAACCGAGGCCACGCAGACAAGCATACTGCGTCCAGCCATCGACCTGATCGCCAATGTTAGCTTCCTGATGGGGCGTTGGTGGGCCGAGCAACGCGTCGCCGACTATGAACGCATCCTCTTTGCCCTCAGCGGCCTGCTCGGCTTGCTCCTCATCTGGCGTATCAGCCACAGCAAGCAGGTTAATGTGCGCTCGCGGGAGGATATTGATACGGTCACAGACCGTATTCATGGCCAGGAGTCAGCCTATTTCGAGATTGAACGCTTGCTCACGGCCCGCGGCCTATTTCGCGACCCCGGCGAGCTTCCCCAACACTGGGCGATCCGCATCGGCCACCCAGAGTTACTTGATCTGCTCCACATACATCAACGCTGGCGCTTCGATCCACGGGGCCTGCCGGTAGCAGAACAGCATCGACTGCGTACGTTGGTGGATGACTGGCTCACACTGGATCGAGCAGTGACAGCTAATGAGAGCCAATAGCGACTTAAAAACTCTTGATTCGCTCCGTATTAATTGCCGACTGGACGATATTCTCGCGTATAATACGTCGTCTAATCTTGTCTTACTGCGGGCGCGGCACTGTGAATGTGAAAGAGCGAATGGCCTTTATCATCCAAAAAGAAGCTGAAGCGATCAGCAACATCCAAGTCACCGACGCGTTTGAGCAGGCCCTTACCCTGCTGCTTGAGTGCCCCGGCAAAGTGATCACCACCGGTATCGGCAAAGCCGGCTACGTCGCCAATAAATTTTCTGCAACCCTGTCATCTACCGGTACCCCGGCATTTTTTATTCATCCTGCAGAGGCAGGTCATGGTGATCTGGGCATGGTCAATGCCGATGACACGATCATTGCGTTTTCCACCAGCGGCAAGTCAATCGAAGTCATCGAGATGTTGGGAAATGCCCGTCAATTAGGCGTCAGCCGCGTCATTGGCATAACGTCTCATACTGACTCGCCCATGCGCGCACTCAGCGAAATCATTCTTGATATGGGCAGCAACATCATTGAGCCCTGCCCGTTGAAGGTGACCCCCAGTGCCAGCATCGCGGTGATGCAGGCGATCAGTGATTCACTGGCCTTAACGTTGATGGAGCTCAAAGGCTTCACGACCCATGACTATGGCATGCGCCACCACAAGGGCTACCTGGGCTCGATCACGCGCAAACCTCACCAGTACGACAGTTCGGCGAAATAATGTTCTCCCACTCTACAGACAAGGGGAGCGCCCAACTCGACCCGACCGTGGTTGCCGACAAGTACATTCGTGAGATCAAGCGAGAAATCGATCGTCTCGACGCCCGCATCAAGGTCGTCGGTCTGATTGCTAGCGATGACAAGCCATCACTGTTCTATGCCCGCGCCACGCAGCAAAAGTTCGACGCTATTGGCATCAGCTACGACTTGCGTCATATCAAACGCCTTGACCTGGAAAGCGAGATAATTAGCCTCAATGCTGACCCCCAGGTCCATGGCATCTTTATCTATTTTCCTGTGTTCCATAATGAACAAGACAGCTATTTGCGCAATCTGGTGGATTATCAAAAAGATATTGAGGCGGGCAGCCAGTACTGGACCCGAAAGTTATATGCCAACGACCGACTGGCGCTCAATCACGACCCAGATCGCAAGGCATTATTACCTTGCACGCCACTGGCCATCATTAAAATGCTCGCCGAAATTGGCCTTTACCCGGATGCCGTAGAGCATCCGCTGACCGGTCAAACGGTCACTATCTTTAATCGCAGTGAAGTCATTGGTCGCCCTCTGGCCGTTATGCTATCTAACGATGGCGCCCGGGTGTATTCGTTTGATTTGAATGGCCCGTTGCTTTTTCGCGATGCCAGACCGGAGGAGGTCGATATTTCTCGCGCCACGGCGCTGCAAGAATCAGACATTGTCATCACCGGCGTACCCAGCCCGCAGTTTTCAAGGGTTCAGCAAAGTGAGATTCAACAAGGCAGCATTTGCCTGAACTTTTCCAGCCTGCCCAACTTTGCTGACGACATCGAAGACCATACAGGTATTTTCATTCCTAAGGTCGGGCCCATGACGGTGGCCATGTGTATGCGTAACACTATCCGTTTGTACACCAACTTCCACCAGGCCTGATCAATGCTTACCAACCAAACCATCGATACTTATCTACAACAACTGGCCGGCAAAACGTCCACTCCGGGCGGTGGTGCTGCAGCCGGCATCAGCGGCGCTCAGGCAGCCGCCCTGCTCGGTATGGTCGCGCAGTTCAGCAAGCAACAACCCACACTGATGCAAACCGTGATTGATACTTGCGATCGCAGCGCAGGCGCTTTCATGCGCATGGCACAGGAGGATATCACCGGCTTTAAGGCCGTCATGACCGCCTTCGGCTTGCCCGCCACAGACAGTGCCAGCAAGCAGCAGAAAGAGGTCGCCGTGCAAGAAGCTCTAGGAGCTGCCGTCGCCGCGCCACTGGCCATGATCGATGAGGCGATGACGTTGATAGCCTTAGCCCAGCAACTGCAGACCCATGGCAATAAAAACCTCATCACCGATG
>Ga0307492_10000429_pt1 | contig 17910 bp, 19 predicted proteins | sample SI3LmetaG_FD_202365 | JGI IMG/M metagenome (GOLD analysis project Ga0307492, IMG submission 202365) | Sea-ice brine microbial communities from Beaufort Sea near Barrow, Alaska, United States - SI3L | ecosystem: Environmental > Aquatic > Marine > Coastal | place: USA: Alaska | collected 2017-05-06 | reverse complement strand
TAGCCAACTTAACCCTAAAATTTTAGCCGTCATTAATGAACCGGAAAACTAATTTTTTGTCTTAGAGTTCGTGAGATTCAAGCATTCAGTAGAGCATGTCCAATAGGCATGCTTAATTAAGGCATGTTTAACCAGCATGTTTAATATAGCAGATTTAATATAGTACGATTATGGGAATTGTTATCATGAAATTAAATAGTATTTACTTCCTTCGTTTGGCTTTTGTCCTGATTTTAGGGCTGTCATTTTCTGCTCAGGCTGCTTTGCCTGAATTTACCAAAATTGTCGAAAATTCAAAAAACTCAGTGGTCAACATAAGCACCACTACGAAAGCACCCAAGGCAAGCTCAAAACAATCGACTCCAATGCCTAACTTCCCAGAAGGTTCGCCACTGGGGGAGTTATTTGAAAAATTCTTTCAATATGGTGAGGGTGGCGGCGCACCGAGACGCGACGCACAATCGTTAGGTTCTGGTTTTATTATATCGGAGGATGGTTTCATTCTCACTAACCACCATGTTATAGCTGGTGCTGATGAAGTGATTGTCCGGCTAGCTAATCGAGATGAATATACTGCAAAAATAGTCGGTTCAGATGAAGCGTCAGATGTAGCTGTACTCAAGGTAGAAGCGACCAATTTGGAGGTTTTAAAGTTTGGCAGTTCGGATGAATTGAAAGTCGGTGAGTGGGTGCTCGCGATTGGTTCTCCCTTTGGATTCGACTATAGTGCTACCGCTGGTATTGTTAGTGCCAAAGGGCGCAGCTTACCTAGAGATAACTACGTACCATTTATCCAGACCGATGTCGCCATTAACCCAGGCAACTCCGGAGGTCCTTTGTTTAATCTGGATGGTGAAGTGATTGGCATTAATTCGCAAATTTATAGTCGCACGGGCGGTTTCATGGGTGTATCTTTTGCCATTCCAATTGAGCTAGCACTTAACGTAGCCAACCAGATCAAAGATACTGGTCAGGTTTCACGCGGCTGGCTAGGTGTTTTAATTCAGGAAGTTACTGGCGAGTTAGCCGAGTCATTTGGTATGAGCAATCCTCATGGTGCTTTGGTAGCAAAGGTTCTGGATTCTAGCCCTGCTGCAAAGGCTGGTTTGCAAGTAGGTGATGTTATCGTTAGCTTCAATGGTAAAAAAGTGCTTCGGTCGAGTAATTTACCCCCATTAGTTGGCCGCTCTACCGTTGGTAAAAATGCAAAAGTAACCATAATTCGAAATAAAAAAGAGCAGCAGATCAAGGTGATGATTGACGAACTACCTACTGCAGCGACTCAGGCTAGTTACTCTCCTAAGGCAGAAGATACACCCAGTAAAAACGTCGCTTTAGGCATGAGCGTAGAAGCCTTGTCACAAGAGGCAAAGAATCAGCTCAAGATTTCTGCTGGTGTTCGAGTTATCGAGATTAACCAATCAGGTGCTGCCGAGAATGCTGGTATTCAAAATGGTGATGTGATTACTATGATCGATAATAAAGCGGTCACCTCATTGAGCGACTTTGATGAAATTACGAATGACCTCAAAAATGGTAAATCGGTAGCATTATTGGTTCAACGAGCTTCGGGTCCTGTATTCCTGGCGATTAGACCCGAAGATTCCTGATTGTCGTTTAAATTTTACTATCGTGAAAATTGCCACCTATGCGATGCCATGCGCAAAGCATTGGTGATTTTTAACCATGACAGAGAGCCTGTCAGTTGGCTCGAAATTGATATCGACCGTGATAAAAACTTAATTGAGCTTTATGATAGTAGAGTTCCTGTTCTATGTTTAGCAAATCCAGGTTTAGCAGAGCAAGAGATTTGTCATTACTTCTTCGATGAGGCCGCTGTGCTAAGGGTAATCTGCTAAAGCTTGAATCAAAAACCACAACTATTAACCGAAGATTCCGGTTTGAATCAGCGTATTTTTTTATGAGCGTTTGTTTTCAGCTTAATAGCTGTTGATTTTCGCTAGTTTGCCGTAAACTTCGCGCATTTTTAGTGGCTTAGATTCTCGTTCGAGAATCTAAGCCAAACTCTCTTAACTCTATGGGAATAATTCATCAATGCGGATGAAAAGCATACGTAATTTTTCAATCATTGCGCATATCGATCATGGTAAGTCGACGCTTGCCGATCGTTTTATTCAGATCTGTGGTGGCCTTAGTGAGCGCGAGATGAGCAGTCAGGTTCTCGATTCAATGGATTTGGAGCGAGAGCGTGGCATCACAATCAAGGCGCAATGTGTATCACTGAAATATAAAGCGAAGGACGGTGAGACCTACACCTTGAACTTTATTGATACCCCTGGTCATGTCGATTTTTCTTATGAAGTCTCCAGGTCACTCGCTGCCTGCGAAGGTGCTTTGCTCATTGTCGATGCCTCGCAAGGTGTTGAGGCTCAAAGTGTTGCAAATTGTTACACCGCACTTGATCTCAACTTGGAAGTTATTCCTGTGCTCAATAAAATTGATTTGCCTGCTGCTGAACCCGATCGGGTGAAACAGGAAATCGAAGATGTCATTGGCCTAGATGCTTCGGAAGCGATCGAAGTTAGCGCAAAAACTGGCATTGGTATTGACCTTTTGCTGGAGCAGCTGATCGAGTTAATTCCAGCACCATCAGGATCTGAGACGAACAAAACCCAGGCGCTCATTATAGACTCATGGTTCGATAGTTACGTTGGCGTCATAACCTTGGTACGGGTAGTCGAAGGTTGCATCAAGCCCAAACAAAAAATTCAAATGATGTCGACGGGCCGTGAATTCTTTGTCGAAAAAGTCGGCATTTTCACCCCTAAAAGAAAAGATACCGACTGTTTACAGGCAGGTGATGTTGGCTTCGTTATATCGGGCATAAAAGATATCGACTCAGCCAAAGTGGGCGATACTATAACGCTCAGTCAAAACCCCGCTGATAACGCGCTGGCTGACTTTAAAGAAATTCAGCCAAGAGTGTTTGCCGGGTTGTTTCCGATTAGTTCAGATGATTATGAAGATTGCCGGGAAGCACTCAAAAAACTCAAACTGAACGATGCAGCTTTGCACTTTGAACCCGAAACCTCACAAGCGCTAGGGTTTGGTTTTCGTTGTGGCTTCCTGGGTATGTTACACATGGAAATCGTACAGGAACGACTAGAGCGTGAATATGACCTTGATTTAATCACAACGGCGCCCACTGTCATCTATCAAGTGGTAACGACAGCGGGAGATACGATCGAAATACACAACCCTGCCGACTTGCCGCCCATTAACAAAATTGTCGATATAAAAGAGCCAATTATTCAGGCGAATATTTTACTGCCAGAGGCTTATATTGGTGCCGTTATTACCTTGTGCATGGAAAAACGAGGCGTTCAAAAAGATATCCGCTACATGGGAAGTCAGGTGGCGTTAACCTTCGAAATCCCTCTTAGTGAGGTAGTGCTCGACTTTTTTGACAGATTAAAGTCAGTCAGCAGAGGGTATGCATCATTCGACTATGAATTATTACGTTTCGATGAAGCTAACCTGGTCCGATTGGATGTCCTCATTAATGCAGAAAAAGTCGATGCTCTGTCATTAATTGTGCATCGTAGCAACGCCGATTATAGAGGTCGAGAACTGGCTGCGAAAATGAAGGAGTTGATTCCAAGGCAAATGTTTGATGTCGCAATACAGGCAGCTATTGGCTCGAATATTGTGGCTCGAAGTAACGTGAAGGCTTTACGCAAGAACGTCACGGCTAAGTGTTATGGTGGCGATGTGTCGCGTAAACGAAAGTTATTAGAGAAGCAAAAAGCAGGCAAAAAACGCATGAAACAAGTAGGTAATGTAGAAATACCACAGGATGCATTCTTAGCCGTATTAAAAGTTGATAGCTAGTAGAACCAACTGGAAGAACGGTTCTAAAAGGGCACGTCTAAAAGTGAAAGAGAGTAAATATTAATGTTTCATTATGATTTTGAGTTTTTTCTGTTATTAGCATCAGTAGTAACTGGGTTTGTCTGGCTGATTGATAGTTTGTTCTTTTCCGCTAAAAGAACAAAAGACTCAAAAGGTATCGCTTTTTCAGAACCGCTCTTACTCGAGTATTCAAAATCTTTTTTCCCCGTTTTGCTGGTTGTTTTGATCTTGCGAGGTTTTTTGTTTGAACCTTTTCGCATTCCATCAGGCTCAATGATGCCGACATTGTTAGTAGGGGATTTTATTCTGGTGAATAAGTTTAGTTATGGGTTAAAGCTGCCTGTTCTTCAAACTCGACTGACCGATGGAGATAAACCCAAACGGGGTGATGTCGCCGTCTTTCGGTACCCTCGCGATGAATCTCTGGATTATATCAAGCGCGTTATTGGTTTGCCGGGTGACCATATAGGTTATTACAACCGACGTTTAACGATAAATGGTAAACCCTTATCAACTAATTTTGATCATCGGTATCAAGGCCTTGGCGAACTCAATAACATGATCGGCGACAATGGCTGTGATAAAGTGGGTGCCAGTTGTAAGGTTCTAATTGAAAAGCAGGATGAAGTTGTCTATACGATAATGAATAATTTACAGATTAACCGCAGTTCTGATGGAGAGTTATTTGTCCCAGCAGGGCATTACTTCGTGATGGGTGACAATCGTGATCACAGCAGTGATAGTCGTGTTTGGGGATTTGTCCCTGAACAGAACCTGGTTGGTAAGGCGGTTATGATCTGGATGCACTGGGATTGGCGCAGCAATGGCAATGGCTTAGATGTTTCTAGAATTGGGACGAGAATTTCCAAGTAGTTGTGTAGGATTGTGTTTTGAGGATTATTGGCTTAGGCAGTACAAACAAGGGCAGGCGAATGAAAAGTTTAATTAGATCGAAAAAAAAACAAAAAGGGTTGTCAAGTTTCGGCTGGATAGCCATAGCCGGTTTTTTTGGATTATTAGTTGTCTCTTTCTTTAAAGTATTTCCAATGTACTACGAAAATTATAAGGTGAAGACTGTTTTGGAATCGCTGAGTCAAGATAGCAATATAGACCCAAAGTCGAAACGAGCTATTTGGGAGTCACTCCAAAAAAAGCTCTATGTACAGGAAGCCAGAACGGTGACGCGTCAGGATGTAAGCATGACTCGAAAAGATGGCAAGACGACTATTACTATCTCTTATGAAACAAGAGATGCATATATTGCCAACCTATTTATTGGTGCAAGCTTTACACAATCGGTCGTAATTGAGCGGTGAGCTTGAATCGGCTTCAGTCGACACTAGACTATCGATTTAAACAGGAAGAACTGCTCAAGCAGGCTCTCACTCATCGTAGCTTCTGTCGTGGTACTAATAATGAGCGACTTGAGTTTCTTGGTGACAGCGTGCTGAGCCTGGTTATATCCCATAGCATTTATGAGCAACAGCCTGGTGCTAGCGAAGGTGACTTGAGCCGTATTCGAGCATCGCTGGTGAATGAAGCTGCACTTGCTCGGGTAGCGCGTGACATCAATCTAGGTGATTATATATATCTGGGTGGTGGTGAACTCAAAAGTGGTGGCTTTCGCCGAGCATCAATATTGTCCGATACAATGGAAGCGATTATGGGTGCTATTTATCTGGATAGTGACTTTACTCAGGCGCAGACCAGTATCTTGTATCTATATCGTGAGTATTTACAAAACCTCCCGAATCAGAGCAGTTTAAAAGACCCTAAGACACGACTTCAGGAATACTTACAAAGTGAAAAAATTGATATCCCCGATTATGTTGTAGTGAAAACTATTGGCAAATCACATGATCAAACTTTCACTCTAACTTGTCGTATTCAGACGTTGAATATCGAAACCAGTGGTATTGGATCAAGTCGTAAAAAAGCCGAGCAAGATGCCGCAGCAAAAGCTCTTAAAGCCCTAAAAATATTAAACAAATAAAAAATGAATGATTCTTTCAAGACAGGTTATGTCGCATTAGTTGGAAAGCCTAACACCGGCAAGTCGACGTTGATGAATGCTTTGATCGGTGAGAATTTGAGTATCACGGCACCCCGTCCTCAGACAACTCGGCATCAGATTTTAGGTATCAAGACAACCGAAAATTATCAGTGCATCTTTATCGATACACCAGGTATGCATGATGACAATCATAAGGCGATTCATCGTTACATGAACAGAGCAGCCACTAGTATGTTGCCTGATGCCGATCTTATTTGTGTATTACTGGATATCAAGCGCTTCAATGGCGATGATGAGAAAATTTTAAAACGTGTGAGCCAATATAAAAACGTTATCATCGTCCTTAATAAAATAGATTTACTTAGTAAGCAGGCTTGCTTACCCGTTATGCAGAAAATATCGGTGCTGATGCCTGACAGTGAAATTGTGCCAATATCAGCATTGCAGAATGAAAATCTCGATAGGCTAGAGCAACTAATGCTTAGCTATTTGCCGCAAGGAGTACCACAGTTTCCTGCTGATCAGTTAACCGACAAATCAATGCGCTTTATCGCCTCTGAAATTATTCGAGAAAAGTTATTTCGTTTATTAACGCAAGAGTTACCCTATTCGATTACGGTCAGTATAGATCACTATAAAGTTGAGCCTGATATCACTCGAATATCGTCGACTATATGGGTAGAACGAAAGTCACAAAAACCGATCGTAATTGGAAAAAATGGCAGTTTACTAAAGAAAATAGGCATACAGGCGCGTACAGATATTCAGCACCTTATCGACGCTAAAGTTTATCTACAACTATGGGTGAAAATCCGTGAAGATTGGGCTGATGATGAGCGCTCACTAGCCGCGTTTGGTTATACTGATGCTAACGAGAGTTTCTGACCAACCGGCCTATTTGTTACATAGACGTGACTGGCAAAACACTAGCCTGATACTTGACTTGTTAACCTGCGATTTTGGTCGAGTTAGCCTGCTAGTAAAGGGTGGCAAAAAAAGTCGTTCCAAAGCGTTTTATGAACCATTCACACGGTTGTCGGTTAGTTGGACTGGACGCCATGAGCTGAAAACACTAGTTGATATTGATGGTGTTAGACTGCCGGTTGCAGAGCATCAATACTTATCTTTGCTTTATATCAACGAACTGATCAGTGTTTTTTTGCCCGCCCACGAACCTAGTCTGGAATTGTTCGAGTTGTATGGCTTGTTGTTACAGCGCATTGATCATAAGGAATCAGATTTAAGAGAATTTGAAAAGAAACTGATGAGTATTCTTGGTTACTTGCCCGACACTCAGGTTGAGGCTAGAAGCAGAATGCCAATCGACGCCAACGAACATTATCAGTTTTTGGCGTGCGATGGATTTATCATGTGCAGCAAAGCAATAAAAAACACCATCGATGGTGCATCCATTATTGCCTGGAATGAAAAAAATTATGAAAGCCCTGTTGTAATGCAAATGGCTAAAGCTGTGATGCGTTGTATTATTGATTTTAATTTACATGGTAAAAAATTGAAATCACGAACCATTTATAGGCAAATTCAAAATCATTTCTAATGTGTTTTTATCTGTCAATAGGTGTGATTTTGCTGAGTCAATAGTTAAAATTTTTCTCCATCGGTCGTATTTTTTAGCCATTGCTGCGTTTCGTTCCTAATGTTGTCTAATTCATCATAAACTTTCAATACGATATCTTGCTGTTGGCTATTTGAGCAAGCCTTCAGTGACTGTTGGAATGAGTTAACCTGCCGTTTCAATCGGGGCAGGCTTGTATAACAGGTGGTGCCATGAAGTTTGTGTAGTATTGCAGATAGTCTTTCCCTATCGTTTTGTAATGAAGCTGCTTTTAACTGCAGCTGCAAACCAGGTATGTCTCTAATTAGAATTTCAAAGATTTTACACAGGATGATTTTGTTATTTTGTGACAGTTTTAACGACAGCTCAAAATTAATTGAAAGCTCTGAGACACTAGCCGTTTGTTCAATCGCTTGCATTCGCTTTAGTTCTGTCAGATCGTTATCGATGTGACTTGAGCCATCCAAGATACTGCGAAACTTTTCTTCATCGATAGGTTTGCTGAGGTAATAATTAAAGCCTTTTTTCAATAACCTTTTTCGTTCGTCATTTAGAATATTCGCCGTCAACGCAACGGTAATTGTTTGACCCAGTGCTTTTTCAATTCGCATCATTTTGAGTAAGTCAACACCATCGATTCTGGGCATTTGGATATCGAGTACAATGAGGTCGAAGGATTCTCTTTTGTAAAGAGTCATTGCCTGAAGTGCGTTCTCCGCTTCATAAACTTGATGGCCCCATAGTCTGATCAGCTCGCTGGCTAATTTAAGATTTATTTGATTATCATCAACCAGCAAAACCTTTTTAGAAATGACAGCTAAGATAGGTATTGGTGACAAAATGGTTGGGGTTGAACTACTATTTTGAGCTGTATCAAGTGCCTTCTTCAAATTTTGACTATTGATGGTAATAGAAATGAAGTTCAATTTTAAATTCAATTGGGTTTTAATCATCGTTTGATCGTAATGCATGATGATGATGTGAGTCTTTTCAGTAGAAATATTCTCCAGGATTTGATTTAAGTTAAGATTGAAATGACGCAAGTCAATCACTAGGAAATCAATGTGTTCTAAGTTTTTCTGAATGCCAGAATGGATGTTTTCTGCACTATCAGAGTCCGACACTAGCGCTGATTCGGTGTCAATTTGTGCCCCGTCAAACAGCGATGTGATTTCTTGCAAACAAGCTTTCCTGCTAGATAATATAAGCGCCATCTTATTGTCTAGATGAATCATAGGGTCAATTTCAAGTGGAGGTGAAGTCAATAGAAATGGTAGGTGGACTGAAAACTTAGTGCCAACATTTATTTTGCTTTGCATTGATATTTCTCCAGCCATTAATCTAACCAGGTTTTTACTGATTACCAGCCCCAGCCCGGTACCTGTAAAGCGTCGGTTATTCGCTGTGTCAACTTGGCTGAATGCTTCAAACAGAGTTTCCTGATCCTTTTTTGTTATGCCAATACCGGTATCCTCAACGGTGATTAAAATAGTGACGTCGGACTCTGTCTGTTGATCCACAGTTACTTTGATTACTACCTCGCCTTCGTCAGTGAACTTGATCGCGTTGCCTATCAGGTTTAGTAGTACTTGTTTCAGTCTGAGCCTGTCACCACAAACAAAACGAGGTGTGTCACTATAAATAATCAAAATTAGGTCGATATTTTTTGACAATACGTTGATAAAAAGGACGTCTCTAGTTTGTTGAATCACTTCATAAAGGTCGAAGTTGTCGTCTACTATCTGGAGTTTTCCCGATTCCATTTTTGAAAAGTCGAGAATTTCGCTGATGATATCAGTCAGATCATTGGTCGATTTCAATATAATATCTGCGTATCGTTTTTGCGTTGAATTTAAATCAGATTGCGACATCAAGTTAATGAAGCCCTTGATGCCATTGATCGGTGTTCTTATTTCATGGCTCATATTGGTTAAAAATATCGACTTAGTTTTATTCGCTTGCTGGGCTTCATCCTTGGCAAATCCAAGTTCACTATTTTTATTTTTTAGGTCATCAATGGCATCATTTAACTGCTTTGTTGCGAACTGAATCTTATGATTCAAATCATTTCGGTTGGTTAGTAATGTCTCTGTCATTTGGTTAAATCCTTTTTGCAACTCACCAATTTCATTGCTTTCTAAAGACTTAATAACCTCACCTAGTTGTCCCTTTTCTACTTTTTTTATGTGTTCCAGTAATTTGAATATTGGGCGAGTAATACCCCCACTTATAATGAAACTAAGTATTAGTGCAATAAATAGACTCGAGATGAAAAATAATATCGAGCTATAACGTATATTTTCTTCTGCTTTGTCGAGTTGATGATGAGAAATGTTGAGGTGTACCCAACCAATTACTTGATTTTTGTCTGTGTAACTTTGATTCGGAGCAAATACCCCAGAGCTTTGAATGCTTCTCGAGGTAATAGGTAGGCGATAGTAAAAATAATTGGCAGTATTTTGGGCGTCATATTCGGGTGAAACTGATTTAGCAATCACTGTACCATTTTCGTTATATACCGAGGCAAGAATGATCGCATGCGTGTCTATAGTCCTATTAAGCAAATGTTGAATTTGCGCGTAATTACTCGAAAGCATATAGAGCTCAGAAGCATCAGCCACTTGTTGGGCAATAATTTGGCCTTTACTTTGAATTAGCTCATATGCCTGGTCGACATTATTGGTAAAGTTGGTGTATGTAAAAAACACGTCAACTAGTAAAGCGGGGATCAGTGCAATGAGTAATATTTGATATTTGATGCCAAGCTTTTTCATTGTAATAACTCATTTAAACTGTCGTCTAGCTTTGCTTTATCGGTTAGATTGATGCCAAGAGCATTATATTCTCTGCGATTGAGCGTAATGGTTAAATATTGTGTAAATTGGATGGCTGTTTTGGCTGGCATGAGTTTAACGGTGACGTGTCTGATGTGGTGTGTCAATTGTTCCCGCGTTAATGGCGGACACTTTAAAAGTATCATCTAGTTGACGATTGATACTTTGGTTAGTTTGTTCAAAGTAAGGCTTATAATTGCTCTGAATAACGGCCATTTGAACATTGGCTGCTGCAAGTTGCAGTAGGCCGATCATTACTAAAAGTAACCCTACAAATAGTGAGTTGCGAATGTAAATAGGCAGCCTGCTGGTTGATTTTTTGCTTATTCCCATTTCTATTTAAAATCCGCTCCTAGACCTCCAAATAAAGGCAGTTCTAGCAATGTTTTCCTCCCTATAGCCGGTGTAATCTTCGAGACATTTCTTCCAATGAGCTCTATGCGTTTATGGCTCGTACTAGAGATTAAGTCAGAATAGCTTTTCAAATGAGAAGCCTGACAGCTCCTCTAGAAAACTACCTAATCTCATTAAGTTAGTTAAACGATGCAGATCAATCGTGTCGCTCATATCGATAATAAAGGACGTTTATATACCTGCTCGTATCATCGAATGTCTACAAGATACTGATATCATAAGATTCTACATCAATCGTGCTAAGCCCTAGATTGAATTCTTCGGGTCATTACTTGTTGATGCGTGAAGCCGTCAGCAAGAAAGTTACTTCTTATCAAGACTAACTCATGAATTCAAATAATATTACTAAAAAATCGCGTAGTAAGCGATTCGTCATTCGAGTAAAATAGGGTTGTTATTGATTTATTGATCAGTATCTAATTGCCCATACCAGACACCTTTAATAATGATGTTTTTAGAAGACTATATAGGAAACACAGCACTCGTTACATTGCGACGAATGGGTAGTTCAAGTGGCAATCGTATCTCGGTCAAGTTGGAAGGAAATAACCCCGCTGGCTCGGTCAAAGACAGGCCTGCCTACAGCATGATTAAGCAGGCAGAACTTCGCGGAGAAATATCTCCTGGTGATACTCTAGTCGAAGCAACTAGTGGTAATACCGGTATCGCACTAGCAATGGTAGCCGCTACTAAGGGCTATCATTTGATTTTGATCATGCCAGATAATATGACCCGAGAGCGATATATTACAATGAGCGCTTACGGGGCTAAAATCATACTAGTAAGCAAAGACCAGGGCATGATGGGAGCTCGGGACCTAGCGATAGAGATGCAAGCACAGGGTAAGGCTAAGTTGCTTGATCAGTTTGCGAATCACGATAATCCGCTCGCGCATTATGAGACAACTGCGCCAGAAATCTGGAAGCAAACCAATCAAACCATGACACATTTTGTGAGTGCAATGGGTACAACTGGCACTATTATGGGTTGTTCACGTTACTTCAAAGAGGTTGACCCGTCAGTTAAAATCATTGGCGTTCAACCCGAGGATGGTTCAGCTATTACCGGTATTCGTCGCTGGCCGAAAGAGTATGTTCCTAAAATTTACGATCCTACTAATATTGATTACATCATGGATATTTCACAGGGTGAGGCAGAACAAACCAGTCGGCAATTAGCGTCGCAAGAAGGTATTTTTTGCGGTGTTTCGGCTGGTGGTGCTGTCGCAGTAGCTCTGAAAATTTCACGGCAGCTTGAAGCTAAGCAAGTGACTAATGCTCATATTGTTACCATCATCTGCGATCGTGGTGATCGTTATGTGTTGACTAATCTATTTGATAAGTAATTTGATTGAGCTATTTTAATAGCCTGTTTGAACCTGTGTTTATCTTTAATTAAGAGCCACTAAACGGTTACTTAATTAAAGATGCCACTAATAATGAACCGATAACAATACCCCCATGAACGTATTAACATTTAAACTAAAAACTATTCCAGATATCGACGGTTGCCGAAGGCTATATGATTTGCATGGCTTGTCTGACGATGATGTTGCAAAGGCTGTTTTCCATAAACGACGACAGGAAGCCAACACAGAAATACTGCGTCACCACTTGCATAAAGTAATAGCGGTTTCTGCAGTGTTGCGAGCAGGCGATCAATTTAAGGTCTGGTCATTGGGTACGGTAGAATCCAATGAAGCAGATTTATTACAACGTTTTTATAGTGGCATAGCGCGTTATAGGCCCAAGCTAGTATCCTGGGGTGGAGTCGAATTTGATTTGCCAATAATTCACTACCGGTCATTATTATATCCACTCAATGCTAGCCAGTACTGGGAAGCAGGGCAGAGTGATAGCAGTTTTCAAAATGATAATTACGTCAGTCGATATCATGATCGACACACCGATTTAGTAGGTCTGCTGGCTGGATTTCAAGCATCTGCGAGTGCACCTCTAAACGAAATTGCTACGCTCTGTGGTTTCCCTGGCGATATGGGCATCGGCACTAATCAACAGATATGGCAGAGCTACCAGGCAGATGGCATCAAAGATATTCGCGATGCTTGTGAAACAGAAGTGCTCAATACCTATCTGGTACATCTTAATTTTCAGCGCAATCGTGGCATGATTGACCAAGCCCAATACGAAATCGAATGTCGAATGGTGCGTGACAATCTTATTGCATCAAATCAATCTCACTTAATTACATTCGAAAAAAACTGGCTTGACCAGTAGAGGATTAATAAATGGCAGGTCGTAAACGCCGTAATCGATTACCCGAGCCCACCACTGTTGTGATTGAGGGCATGTCACATGAAGGACGTGGCATAGCACACATCGATGGTAAAACTGTATTTGTGTTTGGTGCTTTAATCGGTGAAAAAGTGAAAATTCAGATCCGAAAATCGAGTCGTACCTATGACGAAGCAATAACGCTAGAAGTCATCCAATCCTCTGAAGCTCGTATCGAGCCGAAATGTGCAGCCTTCCAGGTGTGTGGTGGATGCAGCCTGCAACACATGAGCAGCGACGATCAAGTAGCATTCAAGCAACAATCGTTGATTGACACCATGCAGCATGCTGGCGTCGCCATAGACAATGTGATGCCAGCTTTGCGCTCTCATCCCTGGGGCTATCGTAAAAAAGCACGTCTAGGCGTTAAGTTCGTACGTAAAAAAGAGCGTCTGTTAGTTGGCTTTCGAGAAAGAAGTGCGCCATTTTTGGCAGATATGGCACAGTGCGAAGTACTCATACCCGAAGTCGGAGAGCATCTACAAGACTTGTGCGTGCTAATAGACGGACTAGATGCAAAAGAAACCATCCCTCAAATCGAAGTTGCTGCTGATGGTGAGAACATCGTACTGGTATTCCGACATCTCGAAGACTTGACAGAGCATGACCGTAAGGCCTTGACACTGTTTGCCAAAAACACCGGTTTTTGGCTGCAATTGCAATCAGCAGGGCCAGATAGCGTTGTTAATTTGTATCCAGAGCATCAAGTATTAAGTTTTGCGCCATTGAAGGACGACAATATCAAAATCGGTTTTAGTCCGGTCGATTTTATTCAAGTCAACACCGAGATCAATCAACAAATGGTTGCGCAGGCATTGCATCATCTTGACTTAACACCAACAGATCGCGTACTCGACTTATTTTGCGGGTTAGGCAACTTCACGTTACCAATGGCTCGTCGGTGTTCTCAGGTTACTGGTGTCGAAGGTGATGAAGCGATGGTAGGACGTGCCAGGCAAAGTGCGGTTGACAACCAAATTGAAAATACTGAATACTTTGCGACTGATCTAACAAAACCAGACTCTGATACCAGTTGGATGCGCGCAAAATTCGATAAAATACTCATCGACCCACCCCGGTCTGGTGCGATGGAAATTGCTGGAATTGTCAATCGGTTCAAAGCTAAAAAAATAGTGTATGTATCGTGCCAGCCCTCTAGCCTGGTTCGTGATAGCAAAATTATTTGCAGTCATGGTTATAAGCTTGAGCATCTGGGGATTATGGATATGTTTCCGCAAACAGCCCACGTAGAGTCGATGGCTGTTTTTACCCGATAATCACTTAACCAACCACTCAACCATATCAGGAGACGACGTGAAAATAGTCAGCGCAATAATAAAGCCATTTAAACTCGACGATGTTCGGACCGCTCTGTCAGACATAGGCGTTAACGGTTTAACTGTCTATGAAGTGAAAGGCTTTGGCCGCCAGAAAGGGCACACCGAACTTTATCGAGGTGCAGAATACGTTGTCGATTATATCCCGAAAATGAAACTTGATATTGCAGTCGACGATGACGAGGTTGACCTCGTCATTGACACTATTGTGGACTCTGCCAGAACAGGGAAAATTGGTGACGGAAAAATATTTGTGACTAATCTGGAAAACGCAGTACGAATTAGGACGAGTGAGTCAGGTTCAACTGCGTTGTAGGTTGGGTTTCAAAACTTAAAATCAGATTTTTAAGAGGGCAGAAAGTCGAGCGGATAAGTAACGGTAAGTTGGCCAACATTTTTGTTAGAGAACTTGAACTTTTTAATTTTAAGTACTAGCTTTCGTTCGAGAACTTTATCATTTAACTCACTTGAAATGATTTTGACATTACTAACATTACCACCGGGTTCGATGACGATTTCGACAACTACCTTGCCTTCCAGAGATGGGTTCTTTCGCAGTGCCCTGTCATAAATTGAAAATATCGTATTTTTGTTTTTCTGGAAAACGAGTTCAACTTCTTCAGCGCTACGTTTTGCACTATTACTGGGTTTCCCTGACCCAGACTCGGTGACCTTAGCCGCAGTTTTAGTCTTAATGTTGCTGCTAACAGTGGATGTTTTTCTTGTAGCGAGTTCGCTGGTTTTTATCTCTCTGCTTAATGTATTAGTTTTGATACCAGCGCTTGATTTTGTTGCCTGACTTGTAAGTAAATCGCTGGCAGTAGCTACTTCAATCGCTTTTTTGCCAGTTTTTTGTTGCGGTAGTTCGATCACTTCATCCAAGTCAAAACTATCGCGTAGATCAGATAATTCGTCACTGAGCGCAATGAGACCACTTTGCTTTGCTACTTCACGGGCTGCTTTCGGTTTTTCTTTAGCTTTCTTCTTGGAGCCTTCATCTTTCTTTTTCTTTGGTTTTTCTACCTTTGGTTTAGGTACTTCAACTTTAGGTGGTGGTGGAATTTTTTTCTTTTCGAGGATCAACTTGGCGAGCCTTGGCGAGACATCAATTAAGTTTTTTTGAGCAACTTTGGGCAAGGTCAGGTTATTTAAAATAATGCCAGCGATGAAGAAAAAAACGAGCAAGACGATTGTTAACCGCTTAAAAAGGCGATCTTCGTTGTTTTCTACCCATGGCATATTGGGTTCTAAAATAGTAACTCCTTTTGCCATGTTAACCTTCAGTCGCCGAGCTTTTCTGGTTGACAGCAAAGGAAATATTGCCAAATTTGGCACCCGCGCAAGTCAGCATGATTTTCTTCAGCAGTGTATAAGGAATTTCTTTGTCGCCCATAATGGTGACCCCTTGTTTGTCAGTCATGCCCTTTTCAGTAAAGGCTTTTAGGCGTAGCGCATCAAATAGTGGTTTGATAGTTTTTTGCTGATTGTTAAGGGCATCTTTAACCGACATGACAAACTTGCCCTGGATCCGGATATCGTCCTGACTAACGGCAATGACTAAGTTTTGCAACGGTAATTTTTCCGAAACTGAATTGGGCAAATTGATATTCTGAGGTGAAGGTAATACTTCAGCACTAGTCGCATTGACCAGAAGGAAAAAAACTAAAATAGTAAAGATGTCCATCAGGGACACCATATTTAGCACTGCCGTGCGGTCTTTACCACGGGAGTGATGTTGTTTCATGCGTTTTGCGCGTCTTGAAAGTTTCATCTCATTTTCTTTATTGTTTTGTCGTCATTTTAGTAGGGCTGAACTAATGGCTGATGCTTCAAATCCATAACTTATAGGCGTTTGATAAGCCATTATTTTGCGGCGTCTCCAATAGAAATGTCGGGGAATAACTCGCCGTATACCTGCTGACCTTCATACATGGTTCTGTATGAACGTGAAGTGTCCATAACCTGAATTAAATCTTCATACCGGGTATTTTGTTCGGCCAGGATTGTCAGGGCTGTCTTGTCAGGAAATCTGGCTTTTACCTGTTTTAATGTTTGCCTTAAAAGTGCGTAGTTATGTTCCTTGTTTTTCATTGGAATACGTTTAATGAGCCCACCCTTATTGTCTGACAGCACGAGCATTTCCTGTCGAATGGTTACCCGTAATTCGAATGGGGGATTCTTTGGTTGATTTTTAGCCGCATCGCCAGGTGGTGGTAAATTCAAATCTAGAATAGTGATATGAGTAAACACAGCAGTCATCAGCAGGAACGGCACTAGCACCACCATCAAGTTCATGAAGGCGGTAACGTTTAGCTCTGCAGCTGGGTGCTTGCGCCTGAGGTTATGACGTCTAGGCATGCTATGGGTTTGCGTTTTTGACGCGTGATAGAAGGTTGACGAACTTCACCGTGGTCATTTCCAGGCTGTCGATAATTTCGGTAGTTTTGGTTTGCAGTACGGTGTAGAAAAATAACAAAGGTATAGCTACTATTAAGCCAAATGCTGTGGTGTTCATTGCGACCGAAATACTGGTCGAGAGAATTTCAGCTTTCATCGACGGGTCGACTTGTGCGACGGCGGTAAAGGCTTTGATTAGACCGATGATTGTGCCGAGCAAGCCTAGCAAGGTGGCGATGTTGGCGAACATGGCGAGATAATGCGTGCGCTTTTCAAGACGCGGAATAGCTTCCATGATGCTCTCTTCCATTGCCGCTTCAAAGTCGTCTCTACGTCTGGCTGACTTGAAGTGCTCTATACCTTGCAATAATATTTTGCTGACGGTTGAATTGGATTCTTTTGCAATTTTTGCCGCGCTGTTGAGCTCACCCTTCTCCATTAGTGGGAGCAGTTTGGCTATCATGCGCCGATTTTTCATTTTTGCCGAACTGAGGTGTAAATAGCGTTCTATCGTAATTGATAAACCGATTGCGAGTACTGCCAGAATGGGGTACATGAACGGTCCGCCGGACTGGAAAAAGTGAATCAGTGTATTAAGCATTTCGTTCATTGCGCCTGTCTCCGCAGATTTGACTATGGATTTTCATTTTGATTATTGCCTTTATCATTTTCTAGATCATTTCCCTTATAAATAAATCCAGCTTGCTCAATAGTAAAACAAAATTGTAATTACTGTTGAGTGCCAGCAACAGGAAAAATTGCCTGGTGATATCGAACCTGTCTTTGGAAAGTGTCTCGCTCAATGGGCGTTAAAGCTTGATCCATAATGCTCACAATGGGCGGGCTCGGCAAGTCAACTATTTCGATACTTTTCCAGGGAACAATGGTTAACACGTTTGGTAATTCCTTGTTGCCAATGATCGAAGTGCCATCTAACTCAAGACGTTGCTGCGCGTAGGCACTAGTTAATGCTATAGACCCTATTATAGTAAGTGAAAGTATTATCAGGGTAACTATTTTATGTAAAAAGTTTTGTTTTATTCTGTTCATTTTTATGCCACCACTAGCCCTTGGTTTTCTTTTTGTTGGCTTTTAATTGTCTCTGTATATCTGTAATCCAGCCTTTCACTAACTTGTTTTCGTTGTTAGTCAGTGATTGGTATTTTTCATA